>OGPM01003284.1_pt1 | contig 10216 bp, 7 predicted proteins | sample 1552961 | NCBI WGS metagenome assembly OGPM01 (sample SAMEA2580304, study PRJEB22360) | human gut metagenome | biome: human gut; feature: human-associated habitat; material: faeces | place: Denmark | collected 2008/2010
CAACTTCGCCGACTTTCTTGACGAGACCATCGAGCCGTTGGAAATCGCCGATGGTGGCCACGCCCACGACATCCGCGTCACCGTGCCGGCCGACATCACGATGGAAGGCGATCAGGACCGCCTGCGCCAGCTATTCACCAACATCATCGCCAACGCGCTGAAACATTCGGCCGACGGCACCACCGTGCTGGTCGACGCCCACGAGGACGAAAACCAAGGCACCATCGTGACCAATGTGGTGAATTTCGGCTCCCAGATTGCGCCTTCCGACCGTTTGGACATCTTCCGGCGCTTTGTCAAAGGCAAGACGGGTCCCGGCACCGAGTCGGGCGGCACCGGCCTTGGCCTGTCCATCGCGCGCTGGGCGGCCCAATTGCACGGTGGCACCGTCAAAGTGGTCGACGACACGCGAGGTGCCGATTTCGAAATCATCCTGCCTAAATATCACATCGCCGAACGCTGATATTGTCCGACGTCCTACCGTATACTGTATTCGAACAGATGTTCGAATACAGGGTGGGAGGCGCAGCATGACACAGCAATCCGAGTCACAGGCCATGGCGCACGAGGCCACGCTGTTTGTTATGCAGATGGCCGGCGATTCCATGATCAATGCCGGTATTCACAACGGCGATCTGCTGATTGTCGATCGTTCGTTAACACCAGTCCCCGGAGATGTGGTTGCGGCTGTCATGGACGACGAAATCGCCATCAAGCGGCTGGTTTCACGGGCCGGCATCACCATATTGCACGCCGAGAATCCGCGATACCCCGATTACATGCCGAGCAACGGCGCTTCGCCTGCTATCTGGGGCATCGTAACCGATGTCATTCACCCGTTGATATCGTCATCGGACCGTCGCACCACGGCATCCATTGATCATGCCACCGCCCCGTCCCCCCCCGGCCTCCGCCAATACCAGCACGCCCACCACCTTGGTGCCGGCCTGCTGAAACGCCTGAACGCATTGCCGCACGGTGGCACCTGTGGTGACGATGTCATCAACGAGAAGCACCGCGTCGCCATGGCCGATGAGATCACGCTTCACCCTGACATGACCGGTGATACGACGGGCACGCTGTGCCGAAGAGACCTGCTGCACGGAGCGTGCCTTGGTGGAGGAGCTCAGGGCATTGCATGGTCGCGCATCGACGCCGCACCCACGCAATGCCCCTGCCACCGATTTGGCCAACGGTGCCGTATGGGCACGTCCTCTTCGGCGCATTGACGCCAGCGATGATGGCACCGGAACCACCAATACGCGATGACCCAAGCATGATGATGGTATTGGCGTCTTGTTCAGCAGCGACACCATGATGCGGCCGAACGGGCCGTCAAGCTCGGTATCGTCGTGGTCCTTCCAGTCGAGAATGGCACGACGTACCGCTCCCTGATAAATCGATGCGGACCATATACGGGCTCCGCCACCACTGTCTGCATCCCGTTCCCGGCATTGCGCGAACAGGGCCCAGCATGCCGCACACAATACCTCATCCGGCGCGTCACACCCAGCGCAGCCGCGTGGAAACAGCAGATTGCAGACCTGTGCCCACATCGCATGCCACCACTTGTATACGCTCGGCCCGTCCATAACGCGTCACTATCGAGCTGGAGTATCGAATCGCGCAAGCAGTGCATCCAGCAGTTGTACCGTATCTTGCGGATTCTCAACACGAACACCGATCGCACCGGCCTCAACCGCGGGATAGTCATTACCCGTAGGCGTCATGCGATCACCCACGAACACCATTTCATCGGCCCGTATGCCAAGTGTCTGCGTCAGCTTGCGCACGGCATAGGCCTTATCGATGCCGCATTCGCTGACATCCACACTGGTGTATCCGCCGGCCCTGACCCGCATATGCGGCAGATCGGCCTTGACCGCTTCGACCAGCGCCTGTTTCTTCGTGTTATCGCGATCCCATGCCTGCTTGGCCGCTACGGGCGCGAACTGCCCAAGAGCGGAGAAGGTGATCTGGCTGCCCCTGTTCTCGATTCGAGGCCCCCATACCTGCTGTTCCCACAATCCCAGTTCCCGGGCATGTCGCTCAAGACTTTCCGAGACAGCGGCCACGGTGGCTTCGGACAGATCATGCGCATACACCAAGGCCCATTGCGTGCCATCCCACCGGTAATACCGGGAGCCGGAGGTAGGCATGACATGCAGATTGCCGCGCCTGGCATTCGGGGTGAGTACATCCAGCACCTGCGAGGTGACCACCGCCATGCCGCCCCCTGAGATCAGGGCCACCACCGTATGGTCGAGCAACGCACAGAACCGTTCGATCATCGCGGGCTTCATCAGCTGTTTTGAGCTGGCCAGTGTGTTGTCCAAATCGAAACCGAACACCTTGGCGTTGGAGCAGACATTATCGAAATCAAGTTCGGACCACGAACGTACCACCATTTGTCGTGCCTCCCTCGTTGACGAATGTTCACAGCCAATGAACCAATCCTAACGCATGTTGCCTCCGCCATGCCCTATGGTGGGAACCATGCTTCAGCCACCTTGGAACGCACGAATCTACCGCAACCGCCACGGTCGCGGCACACGAACCCCGATGTTCGGCACCCGTCTGCCCCGTTACCGCACTCGCACCGGCATGTTCGACGATATGGTGGCGGCCCAGGTTCGCAGGCTCGGCCAAGCGTGGCCGGAACTGATACGTCCGCTCCAGTTCGCGGTGGAGGATGTGCCGCCTTCGGATCCGACGCCTTGGCAGACCGAGCCGAATATGACGTCCCAGTGCTTCCCCGCCAGCCACGGCATTCCCGCACGAGTCGTGCTCTACCGCATGCCGTTGCAGACCGAGGCACCTACCAAGCTCGAACTGCAATTGGCCGTCAGGGATGAGCTGGTGGCCCGCATAGCGGAATTGTATGGGCGCAGGCCCGAGGAAATCGACCCCGACTGGGGCCTGTGACAACACTGCGGGCCGTGTCACTTGTAATAAGGTAGTGGCACGGCCCGCAGCTATATCGCCGCCGAAACATCATCAAACTGACGCTTCGGCGAGCATACCCTTCTACTTGACGATGGAGGAATCGTTCCGAGCCCAGACATGAACCGTGGCGGGCATCAGCGTTGAAGCGTCGATGACGGACAATCCGGCGATGTCCTTGTCTTGCAACGAATCGTGACTGAACCGCGCTCCCCAGCTCACTTTCTTGGATGAGTCCTCCAACATCAGCACGACCGCGGTGCCATGATCGCCGGAAAGATTGCCGGCTTCAATCGTTTGTGCTGCGTTCGCATCCAGTGTGATTTCCTTGGAGGTTACCGAAGCACCGGCATCATCGTAGGCGCGCAAGGTGACCGTCCTGCGCGCATTGGACGTATTGGCCAGCGTGATGGAGGCCTTTACTCCGTCGGGAAGGGCCAACCCCGAGAATTCGGATGGCTCGCCGGCATTGACCAATGCGAAATCGGCTTGGCCGGAGTCACCGGAGCGTGTGGCCTTGACGGAGAACGACACGGCGTCCTCTGCGGTGGACATCACGCCCAACGCCCCATCAGGAGCTTCTCCCAAGTCGATCGCCGTCACTTTATCAGCAGTGACGGTGGCATCTTTGGCGGAAACCAAGCCTTTGGCGGTAATCCATGACAGCCCGGTGCTGGTGTCTGCCTTGGCGAACAGATAAGCGGTGACCGCATCGCCGGCAGTGATGGACGGCGCCACCGATGCATTGGATGCGGTCGGCAGCGGCAGCGCGAAATCAGAACCCTTCGGTGTCAGACCATCCATGGTCACCGTGCGCACCACGGACGCGATAGGAGTCTCCTTGCTGGAAACGGTCACGAACAGACCATGCTGCCCATCGACCGCGGCGGACAGTTCCATCGAGGACTCCCCCTCGGCTGGCACAGACAGCGTGGATTGGGTGGACAATGCCATTTTCCCGGCTGTCTCGGAACCCCAGACGGCAATGTCGACGGTGGTCGGCTTGGTGGAGAGATTCGAGACGATGAGCTGCTGTGTGGTACCGGTCGTGCTGTCGGAGAGCAGGAACGACTGGCTGAGCGAGGTCGATACGCAGGATGCCGCCGATATGCCTCTCACATCGCCATCATCGGCCCATGATGCGATGGTGCCGACGGTGCCGGTGCCAGCTGCGGCCTGCAGCATACGGGTATTGATCAGACGAGCTCCCTGATTGATCTTCTGAGCACCGGTTTTCACCGAGGAATCGTCGGTCGAATCGGCGTCTTTCAAAGTTACGTCATCTGAACTGGACTTTTGCCCGATCGCCGAGACAGTGGCGCTGTAGACGGAGCCGAACGCCGCATAGCGCGCTTGTGTGCTCAGATTGCCGACAGTGGCCTGGAAGGCGCTGTCGCCGTACGTGCCGGTATCGGCCAATCCTATAGGTGCCGGGCAGTAGGTTTCGGACTGGGTCGGACTAACGGTCTGGTCGATGGCATTATCGGAAGCGGCCACCTTATCCACCCAGATATTGGGGATGGGGGCCATGACGAGAACGACGAACAGCGCAATCAACACCAGCATGGTGATCACACCGAGCACGATGCCGATCGCACGTTTGAAACCAGAAGTTTTGTTGCTCATGCCTGCTCCTCCAATCCGTAGGACGGTCGTCTGCGAGGCATGGCGACCAAGCAGTACAACGCCGTGATCACACCTAGGCATATCAGCCAGGCGTGCCTCCAGACACTATGCTGTGCACGTTGCTGCCATGAGGTATCCACCTGCTGTGAGGCGCTGCTACGCAGCGTCAGACGATAGTAGCTGCCGCTATCCGTGGAGACCAGGGACTGGGTGCCGTTCGATGCGGCGATATTCGCGCTCAACTGTTCATACGGCATGTCGTTCAAGGAATCGCCGGTCTCGGGAACCACGTAGATGCCGCCGAATCCAAGCGCGCTGATGGCCGCGATGGCCTCTTCGTCGGGATTGGACAGCAGCGAGGCACAGGCCTGGGCCAGTTGTTCGTCAACCGCATCATGCTTGCCGGACAGCAGGCGCGCCCGCTGGACCGGAGAGCTGTCGATCAAATCGCCGCGCGAGGTGCGCATCACCGCATAGTTGACGATGTTGCGGGTCTCCGCGCTCACGGCAAGCACACGATGATCGGCACCGGCCTCCAGATAATCGGTGGTGACCATGGGCAGGCCGTTTTCAGACACGCCCAGTCCCGCATCCTTATGACGTTCGATGCCATACATGCATTGGATGCCAATGCAGCACACCAGTATCAGAGCAAGCACCACACGGCCAGACACGATGAGCACATGCAGACGGTCCTTTTTCGATGCGGGATCACTGCCAGACGCATGCAACGGTTGGAATCGCTTCACCGCCCCACCAGCGACGAGACACACGCAGGCGAGGAAGCCCAATATCATCATCGCGATGCCCGGCTGCGCGGAACCGGCCACGACACCATCGGCATCCACGGTTATGGCCACACGGCTGGAGACCAGGGCGAGCGCGCCTCCGCAGACGATTACCACCCACATCAGTCGCGAGGTCCGCAACGCGAACGGCAGCACCAGCGAAGCAAGAGCAAGCAGCGTGATGACGCCAAACAGCACAGTGACCGCCAAATCGGCATAATCAGTCGACCCCATTCGCCATCCCAGCGCACGCTGTGCGGCCTCAAGCAGACTCAGCGACGCCGGCGACCCGTTGGCGGATGACGTTGGCACCGTGATGTCGCCGAACAGTTGACGCCACATGCCCAAATCGGCGTAACGCACCGCATTGACGAGCGTAGGAGCCACCGCAAAGGCGGCAGGAACCGGAATTAGCAACAGCATGGCGCGCTTGCGACGCACGAATAGCAGGAACATCAGGAACACGACGATCAGCGCGAACAGCAGCTGCGGTTCAGCGGCCACCACAGGGATGAAGCACAGTGCGGCGATGGCCGCGGCCTGAACGGATGTGCGCGGCTTGAGCGGGTCTTCGGTATGGTACATGCCCACGGCACGGAACACGAATGCGAACGCGGCCGGCAGGAACACCATTACGGTAAGCATCGGCATATTGGCCTGCGCATACCAGCCGAACATAATGCCGGTGGATGCCCACAGCAGTCCTCCCAGCACACGAACCACGTCCGAGCGGGTGAATACGCCCGCCAGCGCCCAGAACGACAATGCGCTCAGCGGCGCGGCCACAAACAGTATCATCGCCAAAGCGGCGGTCACATGGCCGAGCGTGACCAACGAGGCCAGCATCAGCACCAGCAGCCACGGCGTGGGCGGCGCAGGAATGCCGGTGCCGCTGCCAAACACCCACGGCGTGGTGGCGGACTGCACCAGTTGCGTGAAGTTGGCACCGGTGGGAAGCAACACATCGGAATACAACGATCCGCCGGAGAATATCGAACGGAACACCGGCCAATACATCACCGCGATGGCCGCAAAGCACACCAGCGCCATCACCACGGCCGCACTCCAGCGATATATGGTGCGTGTCCGCAGATGGGCACGTTCCAGCGGACTGAGCAGCACTCTGCCCTGCTGGGATTGGAATGCATCCCGACGATCATGGAACTGCTTGATCTGCTGACTGTCTGCGAACAAGACATGCAGGGACGATGCGGCGACCTTCGATTGTCTGGCCACCAGACTGCGTGATTTCATGTTTCCCGCGATATCGGCCAAGGTCAGCCATGGCAGGCACAATTGCACCCATGCTTCATACGGCTTCTTGCCGAACATCATGGATATGGCCATGCCAAAACTGCGGAGCAGCCTCCACAGCCAGACGATAAACCAGGACGACATGGCCAGGTCCGTGTACAGATACCGCTGTTGGGAGCGATGCACCGTCATCGCATGATTGACCGTGTGATCGTCCTTAAGCGGTTCCCCGCCTCGCGTACGAATGCCCTCATACCGTGCGCGACGATGTGATATCTCCGCTTGCGGGACAACCACCACGCGTCCGCCGCTCAGGCAGACACGGCGGCAGAAATCAACCGATTCGCTGTAGGTGGTCAGCCAGGCATTGATGCCCCGCAGTCGCGTGAATTGCGACATGGACACCAGCACGCCTGCCAGCGACACCGCAAACACATCCTGCCGCCCGTCATACTGCTCCTGATCGGGTTCTCCATCGACCACCAGGGAATGCACGGCGTGGTGACCCGCATACATACCGACATCATGCAGATGGGAGCCTTCCCAATCGCACTGTTTGCACCCGAGCACACTGGCGCCCGGCGTATTGCGCCACGCCTCAAGCAATCGTTCAAGGCATGAGTCATCCGAAGGGCGGGAATCATCATGGAGCAGCCACAATGCGCGGGGAGCGTCATCCAGATCGGCACGATCCAATGCCCGGCTGACCGCATCGCCGAAGGAGCGTGCGCCCTTGGCCGAGACGATGTGAATGGTCACATGCTTGGACTGCGGCACCTCCATCACCGGCCCCGATGGCGAGGGGATGACCTCGAACGAGGTGGTTATCCTCGAACTGGTGCGCCCGGTCGCGTCGGCGATGATGACGACCCCCGGAAGAACATTCTGCGTCAATACCGAACGCAATGTAGACCGGAGGAAACGCATATCCTCCTCAACGGTGATCACAGCCGTAATGCCGGTATCCACATCCTGCCTATGCGTATATGGTCGAGAAGACATGGCGTCGGCCAACGCCTCATGAATATCGCTATTACCTGTCGGACTCATAAACTCCCAGTGTACGCACCAGACTTGAAGGGGGTGTGTGGAGCTACGCCCGCTCCCGGTGCTCTCGCTTATATCGACGGCGTTCGCGCTCGCTCATGCCACCCCAAATACCGAATCGCTCATCATGGTCGATGGCCCATTTCAGGCATTGCTCACGCACTTCGCATTTTGCGCACACACGTTTGGCATCACGGGTCGAGCCCCCCTTTTCCGGGAAGAACGCCTCCGGATCGGTTTGCGCGCACAACGCCTTGTGCTGCCAAGATACATCGCCATCAGGTCGGAATAGTCCCCACAATTCGTGCCATGGCTCTTCGGCTGAATCGTCGACCACACCCCACATGCGATTCTCCTTGCCTATTGAGCTTTTCATACGGACTAAATTACACACATGCAATTTCGGTTTTGTCAAATTCTTTCTCGTGTCATTACATCATTTTTATGGAACTGTGTGCTATGGCGTGAACGCGATGCCCTGACGCCGTTGCACATGATATTGTGCCGTTCCTGCGCAGGAACACCATAGCGCAGGAACACCCGGCGGATGCTGTGTCAAAGTGTCATTCAGACAATCGACAGTTTCAGGAGGGGTTATGACGCAGGAATCAGGTGGGGCGGATCCGCATATCAACCCGCCAAGCTTCATTCCTGCGGGAAATCGACGCACCCGGCCTTCCGGGCAGGTGCCACGCTCCTTCGCCCCCGCCCGAACCTCGCGCCAGTCAGGTCAAGCTCCATCGGCCCGTCCGTCCGTCACGGGAAATGACATCGAAGAGCCTCAACTGAACGCCAACGCCACGGCAAGCGCCAACGTCTCGGACAACGGCAGGCGGACTCCGCCCAGTTTTTCTCCGAAAACCGGACGCGCCACTCGCAGCACGGCTCCGGATGCCGCCGCACCGCGCAGCATTCCGCCGTCGCGAGCGCGGATGTCTTCCGGCTCATCCCGCAACGCCGTGCGCAATCCGTCGGATATGCCGGTTTCCCGGCCCTCATCGCCAGCAGCAAACGTGTCCACGAAGTTCAGCCATCTTGGCCGGCCGGCGGCGGCAACGGCGAAAACGGTAACGGCACGCCGTCCGCGAGCCTTACGCATCACCCTATGCGCAATCGCAGTACTGGTGGCGGCGTTGATTCTTTCCGTTTTCGGTGCCTGGCAATGGGTGGACAGCAAACTGAATCGGAGCGACTGGCTGACCGACACCCCCAACACGCCGGCCTCGACTTGGCTGATTCTTGGCTCCGATGAGCGTGACGGTTCCACCGATTACGGCGGCGTAGACAATATCTCTGGCTTCAGGACCGATACGATTCTGGTGCTGATCAAGCCCAAAAGCGGGCCGAGTTCGTTGGTTTCCATTCCCCGCGATTCGCTCATGAACGTCGATAACCAGTACATGAAAATCAATGCGGTGGCGCTGATTGCGGGCAAGAAGGCTTTGGTAAGCAACGTCGAGCAGATCACCGGCCAGAAAATCGATCATGTGGCACAGATCAAGTTCGGCGGTCTGCAGAACGTGGTGAACGCCTTGGGCGGTATCGAACTGTGCTATGACGAGGATGTTCAGGATTCCTATTCCGGACTGAACTGGAAGGCGGGATGCCATACGGCGGATGGTTCCACCGCATTGTCCTTCTCTCGTATGCGATATGCCGACGCGCGAGGAGACTTCGGACGCAACGAACGCCAGCGACAGGTCATCTCGGCCATCGTCAAGAGGGCTTCCAGCAGTGAGACCCTGACCAATCCGTCCAAAATCGTGGCAGTGTCCAATGCCGCGATGAGCGCACTCACCGTGGACGAGAAGACCAACCCTTACACGTTGCTCACCATGGCGTTGGCGTTCAAAAGCGCCACCGGCTCGAATGGCATCTCCGGCAGCGTGTACTGGTCCGACCCCGATTATTACGTTGATGGCGTTGGTTCCTCGGTGCTGCTTGACGACGCCAAGAACACCGAACTGTTCAATCAACTTGCCGACGGCACGTATAAGGCCGGCACCGTGGGCAATCTGGCGGAAGGCTGACCGACGCTTTCCCGGAGCCCATCGGCTTCATCATCGGCGCATGATCGTCACCGTTGCCTACACCGCCAATCATGCACGGGCAAAATGTCATGTGGATAACTCGGCAAGCTAGAACCACATACCTTGATTCGGCTTGCGCTTTCGGCATGCGTTCCCCCACGCTGGAAGCATGACATCACAGCAGAACGATTCGAAGCGACATTCCGTCCATACGGCATCCGCCGTATCCCGGGCGAAGCACCGTTTGGGCGCGCCGCCATTGCGCGCCCGCCTGACCATGTTTGCCGCGGCATGCCCGATGATCGCGCAGGCATTGATGATGGTCATACTGCTGTTGCACGGGCAATGGCTGTTCGCCGCCATGATCGCACCGGGCATATTCGCCTGTCTCGTGTCCCTGCTGCTGACGCTCCCCTCGCCTCCAGGCCCGGAGAAGGCTCCCGATCCGCAACAGGCAACGATCGATGTCGATATCACGGGCGACGCCGATGACCGCGCCGCAGACCTCCGTCATGCGCCGTCGCAGCC
>OGPM01003285.1_pt1 | contig 10215 bp, 6 predicted proteins | sample 1552961 | NCBI WGS metagenome assembly OGPM01 (sample SAMEA2580304, study PRJEB22360) | human gut metagenome | biome: human gut; feature: human-associated habitat; material: faeces | place: Denmark | collected 2008/2010
TGAATATTTATATGTTTAAATGAAAGGAGAATTATAATGTTAAAAAATGTATGGAATTTTTTTCAGGATGAAGTTTTAGGAATGAAATGGCTGAACAGACTTATTGGAAGGGGTTTAGAAGCGGTTGGTCTTGATACAGGTGGTAAGGTGGGGGGAAGCATTCAGTTCTTCATTTATGATGTAGTGAAAATTATGGTGCTGTTAGGGTTTCTGATTTTAATGATTTCCTATATCCAAAGTTATTTTCCACCGGAAAGAAGTAAGAAGATTTTAGGAAAATTTGACGGAATAGGAGCAAATGTGATATCCGCTTTACTGGGAACAGTTACTCCTTTTTGTTCCTGTTCTTCCATTCCGTTGTTTATCGGATTTACAAGTGCCGGATTGCCATTGGGAGTTACCTTTTCGTTCTTGATCTCTTCTCCTATGGTTGATCTGGGAAGTCTTGTATTGCTGATGAGTATTTTTGGAGCGAAAGTTGCAGCGGCTTATGTTATTCTCGGGCTGGTCATTGCGGTTATCGGCGGGACATTGATTGAAAAACTGCATATGGAAAAATATGTAGAGGATTTTGTAAAAAATGCAAGAAGTGTTGATATCAGTTCACCGACATTAACCAAAAAAGACAGGGTACAATATGCCAAAAAGCAGGTGATAGGAACTTTTAAAAAAGTATTTCCATACATTCTGATTGGGGTAGGAATAGGAGCAGTGATCCATAACTGGATTCCGGAAAGTTGGATCGAGAGTGTTTTGGGAAGTCGGAATCCTTTTGGTGTGATTTTAGCAACGCTGGTTGGAATCCCGATGTATGCGGATATATTCGGTACAATCCCTGTTGCAGAAGCTTTGTTATCAAAAGGTGCAGAGCTGGGAACAATTTTATCATTTATGATGGCAGTAACAACATTAAGTCTGCCGTCTTTGATCATGCTGAAAAAAGCTGTAAAACCAAAATTACTGGTATTATTTATTGGGATATGCACGGCAGGGATTATTATTGTCGGTTATACTTTTAATATCTTCAGCGCAGTATTTATTTAAAGGAGAACGTGAATTATGGAATTATTTGAAAAAAAGGAAGAATGAATTAAAAAGAATATTGGAAGAGAAGGAGGCGTAACAGATATGGATAAAATGAAAGTGGCTTTTATATGTGTTCACAACTCATGTCGCAGTCAGATTGCGGAAGCGCTTGGTAAATATCTTGCAAGTGATGTCTTTGAAAGTTATTCTGCCGGAACAGAAACGAAACCGCAGATCAATCAGGATGCAGTTCGCTTAATGAAGGAAATATACCAGATTGATATGGAAGAAACACAGTACTCAAAGCTGTTGTCAGATATCCCTCCTGTAGATATTGTGATCACAATGGGATGTAATGTGAACTGCCCGACTGTTTCATGCAGGCACAGGGAGGATTGGGGATTAGAGGATCCTACGGGAAAAAGCGATGAAGAATTCCAGAAGACAATAAAACTCATTGATTCAAAAATTATGGATTTAGCGAATAGAATTAAGGTTGATTTTATCACGCAAAGTGTCGTCTGAATCCATTGTTTCGTCTGTCTGCTGTAATACAGCAGCATCTGCGTTACTCGGTGTAGGAGGCGGATTTGCATTCTGCTATATTTTAAGCTTCATTCCGAAAATAAAAGAGGCACTCCCGATCCATTTGCTGGATGGGGTACCTCTGCTTGCGGGAAGTGTTGATATCAAGGACTATTTTGCGGCGATTGCAGTCACACTGCTTGTTGGTATCGTGAATCTTGCAGCAGCTGTTTTCATATTTAACAAAAGAGACCTGTAAGGATTTAAACCTTCGTCAGAGAGAAGATGAACTCTGTGCCAACGCCCTCTGTGCTGATGACATTGATATGTTCATCGTGAGCCTGAATGGCCTCTTTGACGATGGCAAGTCCGAGACCGGTTCCTTTTTTATCCTTTCCGCGGGACAGGTCGGACTTGTAAAAGCGTTCCCAGATTTTATTCAGTTCTTTTTTTGGAATTCCCATTCCGGTATCCTTGACAGAAACAAAAACCTTCTCATTCTTTTCGGTGACCTCAATCGTGATCGAAGAGTCGTTTCCGCTGAATTTGATCGCATTATCAATGAGATTGTAAAGAACCTGCTGAATCTTCCGTCGGTCTGCATACACGAGAATATTGCCTGCCAGAAGCAGAAGCTCAATGGAAATCCGTTTGCTTGTGCAGGTGCCTTCGAAAGAGGCGGCAGTGTTCTTGATCATCTGCTGGATATCAAACTCTGTCTTGTCCAGGATCATTTCATTCCGGTCAAACTCGTTGAGTGTCAAAAGATCCTGTGTCAGATCTGTCAGACGTTCCGTCTCAAAGAGAATGATATTCAAATATTTCTGATGCAACTGGGGCGGAATCGTGCCGTCAGTCATCGCCTGCACATAGCCTTTGATCGAGGTGAGCGGAGAACGGAAGTCGTGAGAGACATTCGCTACAATCTTTTTCTGGTATTCCTCCATATCCTTCAGCTGTGAGGACATGTAATTCAGAGAAGCAGAAAGATATCCCATCTCGTCGTGCGTTGTTACAGGAATCTCATAGGTCAGATTTCCGGATGCATACTGAGTTGCCGCTTCTGTAATCTGTCTCAGTGGACGGAATACAAAAAATTCAAACCCAATCAGAAAGAGAAAGGACAGCAGATAGATCACGGCCATCGTAATGTATACCGGCAGGATCAGAGAATGGCATGTCTGCTTCAGGCTTTCGATCGGACGATGGATCAAAAGATAGCCCTGCACGGAAAAATCCTGGGTGACAGGTGCCATGACAGTGATTACATCTTCCTCAAAGTATCCATGATAATTTCCGGAGATAAACTGATTGTTTCCAATCTCGGCAGGGTCGAATTCCAGGATCTGTTCCGGGGCTTCGATTCCATCCAGAGGGGCAGAAGTAATCAGTGTGCCGTCTGTTTTGACAAACCAGACGGACGCGTTCAGATACAGCTGCATGGCCTGCAGCTGAGAATGAACAGACCAGGCTGAAAGATCATTTGAAAAGTATGAGGGCAGGTAGGAGGTCGCAGTCTGATTTGCAATCCGGTACATATTTTGTGAGGAATCCTGTTCCAGTTTATTGAGCAGAAGCTGATTCGACAAGAGGGATACCGTGAAAATACTGAGAAATCCAAAGATAATATACAGCATGATAAATTTTAAACGCAGTGTACTTTTCATAGTATCCATCCTTTTTTGTTTATTTTACTTCGAATTTGTAACCGATTCCCCATACGGTGCTCAGTCCCCAGCCCGGATGATCTTTGATCTTTTCGCGGAGACGTTTGATATGAACATCTACTGTGCGGGTGTCGCCGATGTATTCATAGCCCCAGATCTGATCCAAAAGCTGTTCTCTTGTAAATACCTGATTTGGAGAAGCAGCCAGAAAGTATAAAAGCTCCAGTTCTTTTGGAGGCATGTCAACGTTCTGGCCGTCGCACAGTACGGAATAGTTTGTAAGATTGATGGTAAGTCCGTCGTACTCGACACATTTTACCTTTTCTGCGGCAGGTGCTTCCGGCTTGACCGGCTGATAACGGCGCAGGACAGCACGCACTCGTGCTACCATCTCTTTGGAGTCAAACGGCTTCATGATATAGTCATCTGCCCCCAGCTCCAGTCCCAGTACTTTGTCAAATACTTCTCCTTTTGCAGAGAGCATGATGATCGGTACCTGTGATTTGGCGCGCAGTTCCCGGCAGACTTGATAGCCGTCGATTCCCGGAAGCATCAGATCCAGAAGAACAAGGTTTGGCTGATATGTCTCAAAGGCAGACAGCGCATCCTCCCCGTTTGACACAATTTTCGTATCAAAGCACTCTTTCATCAGATAGAGCGAGATCAGTTCTGCGATATTCTCATCATCGTCCACAATTAAAATTTTCTGTTTTGCAATCATAAATACTCCTCTCTTATAACCCCGTTTATTTTAACTCCACGATCGTGACGCCGGCGTCTCCTTCTCCGAATTCCCCGAGACGGTAGGACTTAACATGCTTCTGACGGCGCAGGAATTCGTGAATTCCTTTTCGGAGTGCTCCCGTTCCTTTTCCGTGTACTACCCGCACTGTGCTTAAATGGGACAGCAGAGCATCATCCAGATATTTGTCCAGCTCAGAAACTGCTTCGTCTACAGTCTTTCCAAGCAGATTGATTTCAGGGCTCACGGACAGAGATTTGCTCATTTTCAGCTTGCCTTTTGACGTACGTTTGAATGATTTTGGTGCATAAGGATTCGCCTCTTCGATAATCTCCAGATCTGAAATGTGAACCTGAGATCTTAAAATTCCCATCTGCACTGTCACATTTCCGCGGGAATCCGGAAGGGAACTGATGGTTCCGGTCAGATTCATGCTCAGTACTTTTACAGATTCTCCGAGTTTGAAATCAGTTGGTTTGTATTCCTTTTTCGGTTTCTGTACTTTCAAAGATGAAGATGCGGTATTTTCCTTCATCTTCTTGCGCAGACGTTCTCTTTCTTTTTCCATTTCGGCGGCTGAAATATTTTCTTTTCCGAATTTGCGGAAATTTTTAATCGTCTCATCAGCCACATCTTTGGCATCGCGCAGGATTGTATTTGCCTTTTCGCGGGCTTCGGCAAGAATCCGCTCTCTTTGTTCCTCGATGCGTTCTTGTTTTTGCTGCGCCTGACTTTTCAGTGCTTCGATTTCTTTTTTATATGCTGCAATCTCTTCCTGTTCTTTTTCAATCGTGCGTTTGCTTGTCTCCAGATCTGAGATCAGATCCTCAAATGAGACATCCTGTTCGGAAAGTCTGGTTTTGGCATCTTCGATGATATAATCCGGAAGGCCGAGCTTACCGGAAATCGCAAATGCATTACTCTTTCCCGGGATTCCGATCAGAAGGCGGTAGGTCGGGCGCAGACTTTCTACGTCAAACTCACAGCAGGCATTCTCAACTCCGGGAGTGGAAAGTGCGTAAACCTTTAATTCACTGTAATGAGTGGTAGCCATGGTGCGGATTCCACGTCCGTGCAGATAGGAGAGAATGGCGATGGCCAGTGCGGCTCCTTCGGTAGGATCCGTTCCGGCTCCAAGCTCATCAAACAGAACCAGAGAATTCTCATCTACATCATGCAGGAAAGAGACAATATTTGTCATATGAGAAGAGAAGGTACTCAAGCTCTGCTCAATGCTCTGCTCATCTCCGATATCTGCATAGACCTGTTTAAACACTGCCAGTTCAGAACGGTCTCTGGCAGGAATGTGAAGGCCGGACTGTCCCATCAGGGTAAAAAGTCCTACGGTTTTTAAAGATACCGTCTTTCCGCCGGTATTTGGTCCTGTAATGATCAGAAGAGAAAAATCGTCTCCCAGAGAAACCGTGATCGGAACTACTTTTTTCGGATCCAGAAGAGGATGTCTTCCCTCACGGATGTGAATGCGTCCATCTGTGTTGAGGATCGGACGGCTGGCATTCATAGAAAGTGCCAGTGCACCGCGGGCAAAGATAAAATCAAGATCCGTCAGAATACGGTAATCCGTGCGGATCTCTTCAATATACTGCGCGGTCTCTTCGCTGAGACGGGCGAGGATGACCTGAATTTCTTCCTGTTCTTTCGCATACAGTTCTTTGAGGTCGTTGTTCAGTTTTACGACTGCCATCGGCTCGATAAACAGTGTAGAACCGGTGGAGGACTGATCGTGGATCATCCCGTTGACCTGACTGCGATACTCGGCTTTGACCGGAACACAGTAGCGGTCTCCGCGCATGGTGATGATCGGATCCTGCAGATAGGTGCGCAGAGAACCGTTCACCAGATTTGTCAGAGTTGCATGAACTTTATCGTTGATGTGTCCGATGCTGCGGCGGATATTCTTTAATGTGCTGCTGGCATCATCGCTGATCTCGTCTTCCCCCTGAATACAGCGCTCAATCTCGGCAGTCAGAGGAAACAGAGGTTCCAGCTGTTCAAAATAGACATCCAGGCAGTCACAAAGCTCTTCCTGTGTGTCGTGACGTCCGTAAGCCTTTACTTTTCCGGCATTCTGTAAAACTTTGCAGATGCGAAGAAGCTCTCCGCATCCAAGTGCACCGCCGATCTCCAGACGTTTTAAAGACTCTCCGATGGGGAATGCATTGCCAAAAGAGATGCGTCCCTTTTTGACGATCCGTGTAAATGCCGCTTCGGTCTGCTCCTGTGCAGTGTTGATCTTTTCCGGATCGGTCATCGGTTTCAGCTTGCGGCAAAGCTGTTTTCCGCGCATGGAAGAAGCCTGTTCCTCCAAAAGCGCAGTAATTTTATAATATTCTAATTTTGTCAATGTTTTTTGATTCATATTCTTTCACCTTTTATAATTCGAACTCACAGCTATATTTTACCTTATTTGTGGGGGAATGAAAAGGATAAATATTGAACAATCCGGGGGAATCGGTTATACTATACAGCAGAGGAGATTAGCAATTATGCCGTGGAATGAAGACCCAAAAGAAAAGTCCCCCAAAGACTTGAATGAAGAGCAAAAAGAGGATAGTTTTTCTTTTCTGCAGGAGACGATCAAGCCGGAACCGATCACCGGAAAACAGGTGAGAAAACAGCTTCTGAAACTGGCTGTTTACGGAATCGTGGTAGGTGCGTTTGCCTGTCTGGGTTTCTATGCCCTGAATCCGTGGGTACAGAACTTATTTCCGGGATCTCCGAAAACTGTGACCATTCCGGAAGACAGTGAAGAGACGCATCAGGAAGAAGACGAGGCGCAGGAGCAGGATTCGCAGGAGAAAAATCTGAGAGCAGAAGATTATGAAGCCATGATGCAGAGTGTTTACCAGATTGCAGCAGAGGCCGCAAAAAGTGTGGTCACGGTTCGGGGTGAGCAGGATGCGGCGAATCTTACAAAGGATGTAAATAATGAAGATATGGGATGTACAGGGCTGATCGCAGCAGACAATGGACAGGAGCTTTTGATCCTCAGCAACAATTCTGTCTGTGGGGAATCCAGTGTCTGGAATGTGCAGTTTTCAGATGGCAGCACCTGTGAAGCATCGCTGAAAAAGCAGGATAAAAACAGTCATCTGGCGGTGTTTGGTGTCAGAAGAAATCTGATTTCTGAAAGCACGTGGGATGAGATTAAAACAGCGGCTCTTGGAAATTCAAATATAGTGGCAGAGGGAGATCCGGTGATCGCGCTTGGAGATACATTTGGATATTCAGATGGAACAGGATATGGTATGATCAGTTCTAATGCACACGAAAAAGCAATTCCGGATCATACATTCAGCGTTCTGGCGACAGATATTCCGTCAGCGGATTTTAGTTCCGGTGTTCTGTGTAATCTGGACGGGGAGATCATCGGGCTCATTGATTCCGAGATCTGGACAGAGAATCAGGGTCATACTGCCAATGCATATGGGATTTCTGATTTAAAACCGATCATGGAACTGCTTTTAAACAGTCAGTCGGTTCCCTATGCAGGGATTTACGGAGTGACGGTCAGCAGTGATATTTCGGAATCAAAGCAGGTGCCGTCCGGAATGTATGTGACCCAGATACAGGCGAACTCTCCGGCAATGGCAGCGGGAATCCAGAGCGGTGATGTAATCCAGTCTGTGGACGGCGAGGAGATTGCCTCTATGGCTCAGTATGAAAAGGTACTTCAGAAGTGTAAAGCGGGAGATACGATCCGGATTCAGGGAAAACGTCTCGGTGCAGGAGGATACGTGGAGATTTCGTTTCAGCTGGTACTTGACAGCCGTGAGTAAAGAATAGCAAAAATAGAGAGGAAACAAAATTATTATGAGATATATCAAGGATTTACATGAAGGCGAGACAATCAGGAATGTATACCTGTGTAAAGGAAAACGTTCCGCGGAGACAAGAAACGGAAAGCCTTATGACAATCTGATTTTACAGGATAAGACGGGAACACTGGATGGAAAAGTATGGGATCCGAATTCTCAGGGGATCGCAGAGTATGATGAGAAGGATTTCATCGAAGTATTTGGTGATGTGACAAGTTATAACGGAAGTCTGCAGATGAACATCCGTCAGATCAGAAAAGCAGAAGAGGGTGAATACAATCCGGCGGATTATATGCCGACTTCTGAGAAGAGTGTGGACAGTATGTATGAAGAGCTGCTCGGATTTATCCGTGGAATTTCCAACACGTGGCTGCGTCAGCTGCTGGAATATTATTTTGTGAAAGATGAGGAGTTTATCCGCGTGTTTAAAGGACATTCTGCGGCAAAAACAGTTCATCACGGATTTGCAGGAGGACTTCTGGAGCATACGTTAAGTGTTGTGAAGATGTGTCGGTATTTTGCGGACACCTATGAAATCTTGAACAGAGATCTTCTTTATACGGCGGCAATGTGCCACGATATTGGAAAGACAAAAGAGCTTTCTGCATTTCCGGATAATGATTATACGGATGACGGACAGCTTCTGGGGCACATCATCATTGGTGTTGAGATGATGAATGATGCGATAAGAGAGATTCCGGGATTTCCGGAAAAGCTGGGAAGTGAATTGAAGCATTGTATTATTTCCCATCACGGGGAGCTGGAGTATGGTTCTCCGAAAAAACCGGCCCTCGCAGAGGCGATGGCATTGAATCTGGCAGATAATGCAGATGCCAAGATGCAGACTCTGACGGAGATCTTTAAAAATAAACCGGGAAATGACTGGCTGGGTTACAACCGGATGTTTGAGACAAACCTGAGAAGAAGTTCCATTTAGAGACAGAGAAACAAAAGAGGGTGACCAAAAGAAATTTTGTGCGCCCTCTTTTTTCAGATAAAGGAGAAAAATAGATGCAGAAGAATGATGTAGTAAAGGTGACGATTGAAGATATCGGAGTGAACGGGGAAGGAATCGGAAAAATTGACGGCTATACGCTGTTTATCAAGGATGCGGTCATCGGTGATGTGGTGGAAGCAAAAATCATGAAAGCCAAGAAAAATTATGGATATGCGAGAATGATGCAGATTATCGAACCGTCCAAAGACAGAGTGGAGCCGAAGTGTAAATTCGCAAGACAGTGCGGAGGATGTCAGATTCAGCAGATTTCCTATGAGAAGCAGCTGGAGTTTAAAAACAGAAAAGTGTTGGGAAATCTGGAGAGGATCGGCGGCTTTTCGCCAGAACTGCTGGAAAAAATTGCAGATCCGATCGTGGGAATGGAAATCCCATTTCACTACAGAAATAAGGCGCAGTTCCCGTTTGGAAAAGATAAAAATGGAGTGACAGTGACAGGGTTTTATGCAGGCCGTACTCACGATATTATTGCAAATACAGACTGTGCACTGGGAGTAGAGCAGAATCAGGAGATTCTGGAAACCATCCTGTCATTTATGGAGCAATATCAGATGGAGCCATATGATGAAAAAACAGGGAAAGGCTTACTTCGTCATGTCCTGATCCGGTATGGCTTTACAACCAAAGAGATTATGGTCTGTCTTGTCATCAACGCAAAAAAAATCCCTCATTGTGAAAAACTGGTTGAATTACTGCAGAAAATCGAAGGAATGACCAGTATCACGATCAGTGTGAATCAGAAAAACACCAATGTGATCATGGGAGATTCTTATGAAGTGCTGTGGGGACAGGCATTTATTACAGATTATATCGGTGAAATCAAATATCAGATCTCTCCGCTGTCCTTTTTCCAGGTCAATCCGGTGCAGACAGAGAAATTGTACGGACTTGCACTGGAGTATGCAGACTTAAAAGGAGATGAGACGGTCTGGGATCTCTACTGTGGAATCGGAACGATATCCCTGTTTCTGGCGCAGAATGCGAAACAAGTCTACGGTGTGGAGATCATTCCTCAGGCCATCGAGGACGCCAGAAAAAATGCGCAGATCAACGGAATCGAGAATGCAAAGTTTTATGTTGGAAAAGCAGAAGAGGTTCTGCCGGGATATTATGCAGATTATGCTAAGGCACATCCGGGAGAACAGGCTCACGCTGACGTGATCGTGGTGGATCCGCCGCGGAAAGGCTGCGAGGAATCTCTGCTTGAGACTATGGTGCAGATGCAGCCGGAGCGGATCGTGTACGTGAGCTGTGATTCTGCCACACTGGCACGGGATCTGAAGTATCTGTGTGGGAATGGGTATGAGCTGGTGAAAGTGAGGGCGGTTGATCAGTTTTCGCAGACCGTGCATGTGGAGACGGTAGTACTGCTTTCCCACAAAAAGCCAGACGGACATATCA
>OGPM01003286.1_pt1 | contig 10215 bp, 11 predicted proteins | sample 1552961 | NCBI WGS metagenome assembly OGPM01 (sample SAMEA2580304, study PRJEB22360) | human gut metagenome | biome: human gut; feature: human-associated habitat; material: faeces | place: Denmark | collected 2008/2010
GAGACAATGAAATTCCGTGCCAGCGGAAAAAGTGGTCTGAAGCTTCCGGAAGTTGTACTGGGACTGTGGCATAATTTTGGAGACACCGCTTCTTTTGAGAGGATGAGGGAACTCTGTTTTACCGCATTTGACAATGGGATCACGCATTTTGATCTGGCGAATAACTACGGACCGGAACCGGGAAGCGCAGAGAAAAATTTCGGGCGGATCTTAAAAGAAGACCTGATGCCGTATCGGGATGAACTGATCATCAGCACAAAAGCGGGATATGATATGTGGCTGGGACCATACGGCAACTGGGGAAGCAGAAAATATCTGCTGGCAAGTCTGGATCAGAGTCTGGAAAGACTGGGACTGGAGTATGTGGATATTTTTTACCATCACCGGATGGATCCGAATACTCCGTTAGAGGAGACTATGGGAGCACTGGATCAGGCGGTAAAAAGCGGAAAAGCATTGTATGCCGGAATTTCCAATTATGACGGTGAGACGATGAAACGCGCAGCAGCGATTATGAGAGAACTGCATTGCCCGTTTGTCATTAACCAGAACCGTTATTCTATTTTTGACCGCACCATTGAGCAGAACGGATTAAAACAGGCGGCACAGGAAGAGGGCAAGGGAATCATTGCATTCAGTCCATTGGCACAGGGGATGCTGACCGACCGTTATCTGAATGGGATTCCTGCTGACAGCCGTGTCAATACAGATGGCCGGTTCCTGAAAAAAGAGCAGTTGACAGACAGTAAGATCCATCAGATCCAGGCGTTGAATGAGATCGCAAAACAGCGTGGCGAGAGCCTGGCACAGATGGCTCTGAAATGGGTATTAAAGGATGATGTAGTCACCAGTGTACTGATCGGGGCATCAAGACCGCAGCAGATCCTGGATAATATCAAAGTGATAGAAAGTGCCGGATTTACAGAGGAAGAACTTAGATTGATTGATGAGGTTTCAGTGGAAAAGAAGGCTTAATCTGTCTGATGCAGCAAGAAAGTGAATTGCGAATGTCCGCTTTACTTGTTAGAAGGGAGTATATAGATAGAGATAGATGTGGATAATACTTATCGTTGTGGCAGCAGTTGTTATTTTGCTGTGGATGGTAATTGGATATGTGGGATTCCGGACGGCTATCTGCCGTGGACATGAGTTGAATATTACAGACCGGGAGGCATTGAAAGGCACATCCTGGGATCAGTATTATGAGGAAATCCAGGAGGGAATCGAATGGATTAACCGGCAGGAGGCAGAAGATATTTTTATCCGGTCTGAGGATGGCTTCAAGCTGCATGGCCGTCTGATGGATCAGCCAGGAGCAAAAGGAACGGTACTGATGTTTCATGGATACCGCACCCATCCGGAGGTGGATTTTTCCGCCTCTTCCCATGTGTATTATGAATGTGGTAATCGGATCGTACATATTGATCAGCGTGCCGCAGGCGAAAGCGAAGGAAAGTACATCGGATTCGGGGTACTGGAGAGCAGAGACTGCTGTCTGTGGGCGCAGTATATTGCAAAACGGTTTGGACCGGATCAGAAAATCATTCTGGCCGGGCTGTCCATGGGAGCATCTACGGTGCTGATGGCCACTGCACACCATGAAAAGAAGCTGATTCCAATCAGTATTTCCACAGAAAAAACGATGGAAGTGTGTATGGAACTTCCGGAAAATGTGACGGGAATCGTGGCGGACAGTGCGTTTTCATCGCCTTATGATATTATAAAAAAAAGAATCCACACAATGTTTCATTGTAAGGGGAATCTGATTACGGTATCAATCGGGATCTGGAGTCGTTTTTATGCACACTATGGGCTGAAAACATTGTCTGTGCCGGAAGTAATGAAAGAAAATACGATTCCGGTACTGTTTGTGCACGGAATGGCAGACAGTAATGTACCGGTGGAAATGACGATTCAGGCTGCCAAAAACTGCATCGCACCGAAAAAACTGCTTTTGGTGGAAGGCGCAGAGCATGGCACCGGTTATTTGGTAGATAATGCAGGCTATGTGCAGGCATTACAAGAGTTTTGTTGTGTAAGCAGTGCAGAGAGACACTAAAATCTGTAAATTTAACAGAGTAAATTTAGAACTTCTGCAATTTTCTCTCAAGGAGCGATTTCTAGCGGCTGAGATAAAATTGTAGAAGTTCGTATTATAAAATTTAATCTAAAACGGAAAATCAAGAATTCATATCTCGTGATTTCTGCACGCATGCTCTCTGTGCTTCAATGACAGCATTGCGCAGGCCCGCTTTTTCCAATGTTGCGACAGCTTCGATGGTAGTGCCGCCCGGAGAGCATACAGCATCTTTCAGTTCGCCCGGATGCTTTCCTGTCTCAAGTACCATCTTGGCGGAACCAAGTACGGCCTGCGCAGCAAATTTATATGCCTGTGCACGCGGCATGCCATCTGCCACAGCGGCATCTGCCATTGCTTCAATAAACATGTATACATATGCAGGAGAAGATCCGCTGACACCGATAACGGTATCTATCATAGATTCGCTGACTACCTCGGATTTACCAAAACTGTTGAAAATAGCCTGAATTTCAGCCAGATCTTCATCGGTAACGGCATCGTTGCAGCATATAGCACTCATAGCTGCACCAACCATAGCCGGAGTATTTGGCATGACACGCACTAATTTGATGGAAGTTTCAAATATTTCTTCTATGCGCTCGATCGTCTGTCCGGCAGCAATTGATACGATGATCGCATTTTCTTTCACTGCATGTCGGATTTCAGGAATTACTTTGTGAAACATATTTGGTTTTATGGCCAAAAAAAGAATGTCTGCTTTTTGAGCAGCGGCTTTGTTGTCTGTAGTAGCTTCAATGTGTAAAGTTTCTTTCAGACGAATAACAGAAGATTCGTGTGCGGCAGTTGCACAGATATGGTCACTGTCTGACAGTCCGGAAGAGAGGATCCCGCTGATGATGGCAGTAGCCATATTTCCACCGCCAATGAAACTGATCATTTTTTTGTTCATGTTTTTCAATTCCTTTCAATAATAGTAAGTTCAAGACGAACGCACGTGAGATTTGGTGCGTGATTCTGGTCAGCGAAAGCTGACATATTCTTCTCAGAATCACTGCACATCTTCAGCACTTCGTGCAAACGATGCATACTTTCTTGTTTTTTATGAAAGAAGGAGTGCCAGAAATACATACTTGTACTTGGTGGCACCCCTATCATGGTTGATTTATTTCAGGCTGAGTTGAGTAGAATCACGCACTAGGTCTCACGTGCGTTCGACTTGAACTCAGTCGGAAAAGATTCGGAAACGATTCCGGTTTTATTTAGAAATCTGTGAAGTTTTTCTCTTTACGTTTCTCAAGGAAAGCAGTCATTCCTTCTGTTTTGTCATGTGTAGAGCATGTCATACCGAAGAGGTTTGCTTCGTACTCAACCGCATTCTTGATATCCATGTCATAACCATTGTTGATAGCAGCTTTTGCAATTGCAACCGCATAGCTTGCGTTACGTGCAATCTTACCGGCTAATTTTTTAGCAGTAGCCATAAGCTCTTCCTGCGGAACAACTTTGTTTACAAGACCGATTCTGTAAGCCTCGGCAGCATCAATGTTCTGGCATGCAAAGATCATTTCTTTTGCACGTCCCATACCAACCAGGCGGGCAAGTCTCTGTGTACCACCGAATCCCGGGATAATTCCAAGACCGCATTCCGGCTGTCCGAATAATGCATTTTCAGAAGCAATACGGATATCACAAGCCATGGAAATCTCGCATCCACCGCCTAATGCAAAACCGTTTACAGCTGCGATTGTAACCTGACGCATGTTCTGTAATTTGAAGAATGGTTCGGAAGCTCTCATACCGAAAGCACGTCCTTCTGCTGCGGAGAAGTTTACCATCTCAGAGATGTCTGCACCTGCAACAAATGATTTTTCGCCGGCACCGGTAAGGATTACGACTTTGATGTCATCTCTTCCTTCAATCTCAGTAAGAACTTCGTTTAACTCTGTCAGTGTCTCACTGTTCAGGGCATTTAATGCCTTTGGTCTGTTGATAGTAAGTACGGCGATTGGGCCTTCTACTTCTAAAAGTAAATTATTCATTTCAAATACCTCCTGTTTTGGTAAATGTACGGTCATAATCTCTTTAAACAAGTTTAGAATTCTTCATTTAAAAGGGGTGGAACGTACATGTAATTTATGTATCCTGAGAATACAATTTACTCAACAAATTGATTATACACCATATTTGTTAAAAAGAAAACAATAAAACGAACATTTCCTAGTAGAAAAAGTATAAAATATCTGTTAAAGTGCTAAATGATATGAGCGCGGGTCGCAAAGCGACTGCGTTCATGAGCAAGTAGAGAAAGCGGATTGCGAATGTCCGCTTTACATGCTGATCAACAACTTTTCAGCAGGTATCATCGTAATGTTGCTGGCAATCCTGGGGTATGTGGTTGTAGGTCCGGTGATGAGTGGCATTCTGACTGTTCTGGCAGCTGGTGTCAATATTCTGGTAAGCCACAGCCTGCTTCCGCTGGTTACAATCTTTATTGAGCCGGCAAAGGTATTGTTCCTGAACAATGCGATCAATCATGGAATTTTCACTCCGCTGGCAACAGCACAGGCAGCAGAAGCAGGAAAATCCATTATGTATATGCTGGAGCCGAACCCGGGCCCTGGTCTTGGTGTGTTGCTGGCATATATGTTCTTTTGCAAAGATAAAAAGACAAAACAGTCCGCACCGGGTGCTGTGATCATCCATGTACTTGCTGGTATTCATGAGATTTATTTCCCGTATATCCTGATGAATCCGCTGGTGATCATTGCTCCGATCGTCGGAAATATGGCGGGTGGTTTTTGGGGTTAGCTTGACAGCACAATTTTTCACCTGACAGACTGCGGTCTGGTAGGACCGGCTTCGCCGGGATCCATTATTGCATACTTAATGATGACTCCGGGACCGGATATCTGGAAAGTATTAGTGGGTGTTGCTATCGCAACCGGTATTTCTTTTGGTATTGCATCACCGATTGTAAAAATAGCAGGCGGAAAGAACAGTCTGGAGGAGGCAATTCAGGCAGCCGGGGAACTGTTGCATCAGCTTGGTTATGTAGATGAGACTTACGTGGATGCGATGCAGGAACGTGAAAAATTGATTACTACCTACATGGGAATGGGTGTAGCCATCCCACATGGAACCAGTCAGGCAAAAGGTACTGTAAAGAAGACAGGTATTGTATTTCTGCAGTATCCGCAGGGAGTTGATTTCGGAGATGAAAAGGCACAGCTTGTCTTTGGTATTGCCGGAATCGGAGAGGAGCATTTGGATCTTCTGGCAAAAATCTGTGAAGTACTGGAGGATGAGGAAGTGCTTGAAAAAATGAAGACGACAGATGACATTGACTGGATAATGGAACGGTTGTCATAAGGGTTTCTTTTGGAGACTTGGCTGAAAATTTAAGATTATTAATTAATACGAAAACGTAGCATCTTTTCTCATTCGCTAGACGTTCGCTACCCTTGTTTTGCTCCGGTTTTATCGTGCTCGTTCCCGCGCCTGAAAAAGAGGGCGCTCCCACTTGCACAAAACTCGCAAAACGCGGTCGCTCACTTAATCGCTCATCGAGAAAAGATGCTACGTTTTCAGCTTTTTTCTTTCACGTCAAAAAAATTACGCAAGATGCCCGTTCAGCCATGTGAGAAGATCCGCATAGACTACATCGCGGTCTGTCTCGTTTAAAATCTCATGGCGATCGCCGGGATAAAGTTTGATCTGTACATCCTGAATGCCGGCAGCTTTATATTGCTGGCAGACTTGCGTTACACTTTTTCCATTGTTCCCGACCGGATCGTCTCCACCGGCGACGAAAAACAGTGGGAGATTTTTAGGAATCTGCTGAATGTGAGCAGGATTCTGTATGTACTGGATGCCGCGGAACATCTGGTAATAGCCGTTGACCGTGAAACGGAAGGTGGACCATGGATGATGAATGCAGGTGTTGATGATAGCCTCATCTTTGGTCAGCCAGTCACTTGGTGTGCGTGCCGGTTCAAATTGTTTGTTGTAGCCGCCAAACGCCATGTTGTCCACAAAAGCACTGCGGTATGTCCAGCCACGGAACAGTGCGATCGTGCGACAGATCAGTTTTCCTATATGCAGGATGATACCAGGCTGGGAGCCGGTTCCCATGATGATAGCGCCTGACAGACCATCAGCATGCATCTGGATGTATTGCCGGGTCAGGAAAGACCCCATGCTGTGCCCAAGGAAAAAATAGGGAAGATCCGGATATTTTTTCTGTGTCATGGTGCGCAGGGTATGGATATCTGCGATGACACATTCGTTGCCATTTGGATGTGCAAAGTATCCGTGCTGATCGTCTGTGATGACGGATGCACCGTGGCCGAGGTGATCATTGGCGACCACATAGTAGCCCTGATCAGCTGCGTGTTGTGCAAAATCATCGTATCGATCTGCATAATCTACCATGCCGTGGCAGATTTGCAAAACTGCTTTCGGAGAGTCTTCCGGTTCCCAGATAATTGCATGGATCTTGGTTTTTCCGTCAGATGACGGATAAGTGATATCGTGTTTCATAATGTATGATGCCTCCGGGTTATTTTGGGTAAAGTAATATGTGTGGGATTCAAGTCAGTGTAAACTGGTACTTATTTCAGAATGATTGTGCACGTTATCCCACTGGGTGTCTATTATTTGTCTGGTGCAATAAGGATCTTCAACTGGGAAGCGCGGTCTTTGCGGCCCAGGCCCTGTTCCTGACAGTTATCCAGTGAGACAATGTCGGTTACCATGCCAGGGAAAGCGATTTTTCCGGCAGCCAGCATCTGCAGATACATTTCGACTTCTTCCTGCAGATATACAAAGGAGGACTGGAAATCAATCTCAAAGATCTGTGCTGTTCCCAGTGTAAAGGTGATCGGCTGCTGTACGGTACCGATGAGCATCACCTGTCCGCCCGGTTTTACTGCTTTCAGTACACAGGTTTCCACGGATGCCGGATGGCCGGAGCACTCGTATACGATATCTGCACCTACGTCGGAACCAAGGATCTCACGGATGGATGCGGCGATGTCCGGTTCCGTGGCGGAATTCAGAAAATAGTCTGCACCATAAGCGAGAGCAGCTTCTTTTTTTCTGTCTGTAACATCCAGGGCGATGATCTTGTTGGCACCACCGGCTTTTAAAAACTGAACGGCAGAGAGGCCCACAGGTCCCATGCCGGATACCACAACGGAGTCACCAAGTTTGAACCGGGACATGCGGATGCCGTGAAGTGCTACACAGATTACATCAAAAAGTACCGCATCTTCCATTTTTACATTTTCCGGAACAGGAATGATCATGGTGTGTGCCACATCTTCGATCAGCAGATATTCTGCGTAACCGCCATCCGGCATTCCGATACCGGCAGTTCGCGGAAATCCGTGGATACAGATGTTTGTTTTGCCTTTCTTACATGGAGAGCAGTTTTCTTTGCAGTGCGCAGGCGGTCCGCATAACACACGCTGGCCGACCTGGAAATCTGTGACACCTTCTCCGAGTTTTACAATGGTTCCGGAGTTCTCATGCCCGAGAATCTTTGGCAGTGGTGTCGGTGTCTGTCCGAGCTTGTAAAATTCAATATCTGTTCCGCAGATCCCCACATAATCAATTTTGACAAGCATCTGTCCGGGACCCGGTTCCGGAACCGGTCCTCAATACGAATGTCTTCTTTCCCATATAATACAGCTGTTCTCATGATAAAAATCTCCTTAAAAAATACTCTGATAATTATTATAATATATGGAAAAAGATAAGGTTGCAAGAGACAAATACGGTGAGTGGTTACAATTCTGTTTGTCAGGAAAAATTGACGAACGGCGGCAGATATGCTATACTTTTTGACAGAAAAAAAGCAAAAAGGAGCTTACAAAAATATGAGTCAGGCAAAAGTTGATCGATATAAAGAAGAGAAGAAAAACAGAAAACAGACCATCAAGAAAGAGAAAAGAAACCGTGTGCTGGGACGTACGTTAGGTGTAGTCATTGCAGCAGCGATCGTATGCTGGATCGGATTTTCCGGATATTCCTATTATCAGGAGAAAAAGCCGATGACAAAGACAGAACTCAGTATGACAGCTCTGAACGAATATATGAGCAATCTGTCCAGTACAGACAGTGCCACAGAGTAACCGTTCGGAAAAGTAATCAGAAGGCAGAAGGTTATTATAATAAAGACAGAACCCCCATCGGAAGCGTGATGCTTTGCCGGTGGGGTTTTTGCGTTTGCAGAAAAATGTGAGATTGGGATGGAAGACATATAATGTATACATTTGTACGCTGATTGTGCGATACCGGTTATTCTCCGGTGTCGACAGCTGCTTTTTGCAGGGCATCTTCCACCGCATGCAGCAGCATGGATGCTGTGTATTGGTTTTCTTCAGAATAGGAAATATTGTCCACAGACTGTGTTTTGCAGATCTGCTCACTGATATTGTCCATGGAGGACTGCATCAGCGGATACATGGTTGTTACCGTATCATTCAGATTTACAAAAGACACCGAGTTGATATGGTTTTCGTCAACCACTACCTGAACATCCAGATTCTGTCCCTCAAACTGAATGGAAGACGTGTATACACCGGCTTTGTACTTGGGCTGCCCGGTGTCTGTTTTATTATGTCGGGATGGGCCAAACATGTAGACCAGCAGAAAGATAAGTACAATGCCAAGAATAATAAAAATGGTTGTATAGATGACTTCTTTCATATGAAGCACTACAATTCTTGTTTTTGATCGCATTTTACAGTTTCCCCCTCATACCATACTTTGTATATCTTATGCAGTAAAATGGAAAATATGCCATGATAGTTCAATTATCGTATAGATTTGGACTGTACGCATGGGCGGGCAATGCAAGTGGATTGCGAACGCCAGTTTTGTAGATGTGGAAAAGTATGTTACACAGATGTGGAGCGATAAAATAAGTTGAAGTTCCGATTTCTCTAATATATAATAAACAGATGTGTTTGACATTATTTATGAAAAAGGAGATAGACAAGTTGTGAAAAAATCAAAAGTAATCGGAATGATCGTTGCCTTTGGCTGTGCTGTTTTAGGAATGAAGGCGTTGGGCATACAGCCGGTGAAGACAGTTTATGCACAGGAGGCTGCAGATCAGATCATCACAAATGATGAGAATGGTATACCGGATAAGAATCTTTATGATGTTTTGGTGGAAAAATGTGACAATAATGGCGATGGAATCCTTACTGTTTCAGAGGCAGAAGATGTGCACAGCGTGACATTGAGAGAGTGTAATATCACGAGTCTGAAAGGGATTAAGTATCTGAAAGGTGTGCGCTATTTATATCTGGATGATAATAATTTGACAGATATCAGTGAATTGGGCGAATTAAAAGATCTTGGAACGGTATCACTGGATAATAATGATATCAGTGATATCAGTGCATTGGGACAGTTACCTGTTTCATACATTTCGGCAAATAACAATCATATCAGTGACATCGGTTCTTTGAAAAATGCAAAGAAACTCAATATGTTACTGTTGAGCGACAATAAAATTGCAGATGTATCATCGCTCAATGATTTGCGGAATTTGACATATTTAAGGCTGAACAATAACAATGTGTCCGATATCAGCGCGCTGAAGGGCTGTAAAAGTCTCAAATATGTGGAACTGAACCATAATAATATTTCAGATATAAGTTGTTTTTCCGGTATGAATGAACTCATTATGTTAAAACTGGGAAATAACCATATCAGTGATATCAGTGCCCTGGATCAGTGTGTGAACTTAAATCTGCTTGAATTGAATAATAATAGTATTACTGACATTAGTTCGATCAAAGATGCTTATCATATGGCAACATTATACTTAAATGATAACCAAATCAGTGATATCAGTGCCTTGTCAAAGTATGCTTCTTTGAATGAACTGAAGCTGCAGAATAATAACATCAGTAACATAGAACCATTGAGGACATTGTTCGACAGCTGTAGTTTTAAAGTTAATTTTGAGGATTTTTTATACTATTACAACAGTATGGATGATTTGCGCGGAAATATTGTTTTATATGGAAATAAAATTACAGAAAGTGAGTACAGACGGGTTCTTCCTGACTATATCATCAAGTATCACGCATACAGATGGGTAGAAAATAATCAAGGCGGTGTGTCCATACGTTTCACTACGAAAGGCTGGATAGAGG
>OGPM01003288.1_pt1 | contig 10210 bp, 10 predicted proteins | sample 1552961 | NCBI WGS metagenome assembly OGPM01 (sample SAMEA2580304, study PRJEB22360) | human gut metagenome | biome: human gut; feature: human-associated habitat; material: faeces | place: Denmark | collected 2008/2010
TGGCGGGCAGGACCGCGCCAGCGGCCAGCAGGCCCAGCAGCACGGCACTTGCGGCCAGCTGTTTGGGGAAAGATCTCATGTTTTGTACCTCTTTGGGCGTTCAGTTTGGATGGGGAGGGGCTTAGCGGAACAGGACGCCCAAAGCTTCCATCGCGTATTCAAAGTAAGTCAGCTGGTCGTACTCGACGCGGGCGGTGACGCTCATACCGTTGGAGAGGTCCACCTTATCGCCGCTGTTGCTGACAACGTAGGTGCTGTCCGGGGTAATGGTCATTTTGTAGTAGGAGCCGGAGGAGCTGGCGGTCACGTCGCTGTCAATGGAGGTGACGGTGCCCGTCAGGCTGCCGTAGGAATACTCCGAAAGGCCGGTAATGGCGATCTTGCAGGGGTCGCCCACATGGATGAGCGGGCGGTCGTTAACGGTAGCGTAGGCCACCACTTCCAGGTCGCTGTTCTCGCTGGCGACGGTAGCCAGGGGCGAGCCGGCGCTCAGCACCATGCCCACCTTATAGGGGGTGTCCATGTGGATGACGCCGGAGGTGGGGGCATAGATGTAATAATCGTTCGCGCCCGTGTTCAGGGCATCCAGCTGGGACTGGATGGAGTCGATATTGCTCTGGATGGAGGTCAGGTTGGCAGAAATGCTCTGCAGGGTGGAGTAGTACAGGTTCTCAACGGTGCTCTGGTTCTGCTCCATCAGGGTCTTGATCTGCTCGTCCGAGTAACCGGCCGCCTGGTAGGGGGCCGCGTCGAACGTGTTCTGTGCCACCTGGCTCTTGTAGGTCTCGTACTGGTAGTAGTAGGGCTGGTCGTCAATGTCCGTCTCGCTGAAGTAGTTCTTGTCGTCCTGGATGGACTTGACCAGCTTCTCGTACTGGCTCTTCTGCTTTTTGTAGAGGGCCAGCTGGTTCTCGTAGCTCTCGGTCTGAATGTCCAAGTCGGTGCTCTTGATGTGGGCAATGAGGTCGCCCTCGTTGACATAGCTGCCCTCGGAGACGTTCAGCTCGGTGATGGCGCCGGAGTAGCTGGACATGATGTAGGTCTTGTTGGCAGCCTGCACCGTGCCGGTGGACTGGCTGACATAAGTGCGGTAGTTCTTGGTGCTCCACAGCAGCAGGTACACCATGAGGAAGCCTGTCAGGATGATGAGCGCGTAGCCGTAGGGCGGCAGCTTCTTGTCCATCATGATGCGGCGGTCCTGCAGCTCGTCGAGATTATAGATGTGGGTGGTGTTCGTCATATTACTTGGTCTCCATAAAAACGTCAACAACCGCGTCATCGTCGTCCTGGTTGACAAAGATGGTGTAGACATTGCCGTTGAGCTCCAGCTCGTTTTCAAAGGCAAAGATGTTCAGCTTCTGGCTGGCAAGGCCGCTCTGGCTCATGGGGCCGGTGTAGTGGGCGTACAGGCAGCCGCGCACGCGGAGAACAGCGTCCTGGGTGTAGCCCGGCTCCATGCGGGGGATGAGCTGGGTGGTCTGCTGCATCATGTAGACTTCCGGCTGGGGGTTGGGGCCGCCGGGGATCTTGACACACTGGATCATGGGGCCAATGGGCTGGGCGTTGTTGCTCTTCATAAAGTTCTGCATCTGGGTCAGAACGATCTGGAGGTTGGCAAACTCTTCCGCCTCGATCTTGCGGGCCAGCACATTGGTCAGCTTGAGGGTCTTGTTTTGTGCAATTTGAATCTCTCTCATGATATTGTCCACCTGTTCTGTTAGATTTTGCCCTCCAGCAGGGGAGGGGTGTAATAGGCAATCGTAAAGAAAAAACTATGGCTCACTGTCAGGGCAACGCTCACGGACGGCATTCTCGATCACCGCGCAGACGCCCTCAAAGTTGGAAGAAACTTCGTGGTTGGAAAAGCGCAGAACCATAAGCCCGTGACCCTCCAAAACAGCGGTACGCTCAGCATCATAGCATTTGCCCTGCTCGGTATAATGCTGTGAGCCATCTAATTCTATCACTAATTTTGCGCGGGCACAATAAAAATCAGCGATATAATATTCAATGACGCGCTGTTTGTAAAATTTGACAGGGTAGCTGCGCAAAAATTCAAACCAGAGTTTTCGTTCCTGCGGGGTCATGTCGTGCCGTAATTCCTGCGCACGCGGAGTCAGCCGTCGGTCATAGGGAAAGTAGTTGATTGACATAAAATCATCTTTTCCTTAATAAAGGCTCCCCTTTGTAGGGGAGCTCCGCGACACGCCCGCGTGAGCGGGATGGAGCGGTGAGAGGTTATGCGTTGGTTATCCTCTGACAGCTGCTGACCAAACCTCTCCGTCACGGCTTACGCCGTGCCACCTCCCCTGAAAAAGGGGAGGCTTGGTGGCGGGCAGGCATCGTGTAATTTCTTTACGATCACCTATTACTTGTTGCAGTAATAAGTGATGTTCTCTATCTGTCCACATTCTGCTCGCAAAATGTACACAAATAGAAAGTGTGCCAGAAGGCTCACGCCTCCTGGCACACCATAGCGAGGCATTATCATCTACCTCGCCCTAACGAGTAGGGCGGTGCAAATGCAATACACTTCCTATTTAGTTATAGGAGCTGATTAGACAGCAGCGCCGGTCACGCCGAACGGATCAGCCTCACCAACATAGCTCTTAGCGGTGCTGGTGCCCAGAGTGTAAACAGCAGACAGGATGCCAACACCCTGCATGAACTTGTTCAGGCCGGACATCTCATTAGCAGTGTGCAGGAAGTTATCGTCCTTCTTGCCGAAGACACCCTTCATAGCACCGTTCTTGCCGAAGATCTTGACCTTGATGTCGTTGCCCTCAGAATCGGTACCGACCTTCTCGCCCCAAGCGCCGCTGAAAGCAACACCCAGAGTAGTAGCCAGGGTATCCTTAATGAAGCTGTTGCCAACGATGGTGATCAGGTTGTTGTTGAAAGTCTTGACGTTAGCAGCACCCCAGACAGGAGCGGTAACAGAGCCGATGGCCTCCAGCAGGCCGCCACCGACAACATAGGTCATTTCGTTCTCTGCGATAGCAGAATAGTTTGCAGGCATCATCATAATGAATTACTCCCTTCAAATGATTGAATCAAATTTACACGGCCTTTTTCCGGATGCGCATCCTTTCAAAAGCCAATTTATGTAACTGAGTGCGCACTCAGTTGCAACTTAATAAGTCATGGCATCCTCGCCATCGTCGTCTTCTTCCACAACGGCGGCAGGAGCCGGGGCGGGTGCTTCTTTCTTGCGGCGGAAGATCCCCTGCTGCAGGTTCCAGAGCTCGTAATACTTGCCCTGCTTTGCCAGCAGCTCGTCGTGGGTGCCGCGCTCCACGATCTCGCCATGATCCATGACCAGGATCAGGTCACAATCACGGACGGTGGAAAGGCGGTGGGCCACGATCAACATGGAACGATCAGCCAGCTGATTGTAGATCATATCGAAGATGGTGTTTTCAGTACCAAAATCGAGGCTGCTGGTCGCTTCATCAAAGATATAGAGGTTGGAATCTTTCAGGAACGCGCGAGCCATCGCAATGCGCTGTTTCTCACCACCGGAGAGGCCGTTGCCGGCTTCTTCCAGATAAGTGTTGTACTGCAGCGGCAGCTTGCGGATAAACTCGTGGGCGTCTGCCTTTTTGGCAGCAGCCTTGACCTCGTCGATGGTCGCGTCCGGCTTGGAGATCCGGATGTTATCATAGAGGGTCTTGCTGAAAAGCTCCACGTTCTGGGGCACGTAGGCGATCGCGCGGCGGACGGACTGATTGCTGTACTCGTCCAGATTGACGCCATTGACGTCGATCTCACCGCTTTCCGGCTCATAATACTTGAGCAGGAGTTTGGTGATCGTGGATTTGCCGCTGCCGCTCTGGCCAACCAGCGCCACTTTCTTTCCTTTCGGGATCGTAAAGGACACATGATTCAGGGCAGGGGAACGGCTGCCGTACCGGAACGTGACATCTTTGAACTCGATGTCACCATCTATCTGCTCCATCTCGGTGTATTCCCGATCGTCTTTCTGCTCGGATTCATAGTCCATGATCTCCGTCAGACGCTTCATGGAAATCTGTGCTTCCTGAATCGACATCTGCATGCTGATCAGGTCGCTCACCGGAGAGGTGAAGTAGCTGGAAAGGGTGCTGAACGCCATATAGCTGCCCAGCGTCATGTTGCCATTCAACACCTGCATGATACCCACGTAAGAGGTGACCATGCCGAGAATGGTGGAGATCAAAGCAGAGAACAGAGACTGTCCGGTGCTGATCTTACTGGAACGAATGCTGATCTTCATACTCTTGATGTATTCACGTTCAAGAGTTTCCAGCTCGCGGTCCTCATTGGCATTGCACTTGACGGTCTCGATGCCGCGGAGGCTCTCGATCATCTGGCTGTTGAGGACGGCCGACTGCTGCATCGTCTCTTCATTGATCCGCTTGTAGGGCTGCTTATAAATAATGACAAGCAGCAAACTCAGCAGAAGGGTGAAGACCGAGATGGAGAAGAGGGTCGCGTTCATCCGGAACAGGACGATGCCGGTGGCTACCGCCATCACGATATCCATGACCACACTCAGCGCGATGCTGGTGAAGACGGACTTGATGGTGGACGCGTCCGAATAACGGGTGGTGATCTCACCAGTCTTCCGGGTGGCGAAGAACTTCATGGGCAGTTTGTACACATGCCCGAAGTACCCCAGCATCAGCGGGATGTCGATCTTGATGGACAGGTGGATCAGAATCCACTGGCGCACTGTACTGATCAGTGTGCTCGTGATGCTCACGATACTGAACACCAGGATCATCGAAACAAGTAAGCTCTTTAATCCATACGGCAGGATCTCATCCATCAATATTTTATTAAACATCGAGGACGCGATGCCCAGCACCGTGAGGATGACCGAGCTGACGATGGCATAGATAAAAAGTTTTTTCTGGGGCAGCAGCAGGTTGATGTACCGCTTGAACATGCTGCCCTGTTTTTCCTTGCCGCCCTTGAACTCCGAGGTGGGGTTCATCAGGAGCAAAACGCCCGTAAAGTTTTTGTAGAACTCATCCAGCGAAATCTTTTTCAGCTCGTTGGCAGGATCGCCGATGACGACGTAATCCTTGCACTTGTACTTTTTGCTCTCGTCGGATTTCCGCTCTTCTTCTTTGCGGACATGCTTGCGGCGGGCATCATCGTCCTTGATGGTCGTCTTTTTAAAGATGACCACAAAGTGGGCCAGGCCCTGGTCGGTGATGACCTGCGCAATGGCAGGAAGAGTAAAATCGCTTAAGAAGTTTTCGCGGTCTACGCGTACCGCCGCTGTGTCAAACCCCAGCTCGTTGGCGGCTTTCTGCAGACCCGTGAGGTTTGTGCCTTTCAGGTCAGTGCCCATCATGTCGCGCAGGCGGGTGATGGTGATCTCTTTTTTGTAGTGGAGGCACACCATGGCGAGACTGGCAGCTGCACAGTCCGTCGTGTCGTGCTGCCGGACGTAGGTATAACGCATAGATGCTTCCTATTCTTTGGAATCTATTTCAAAACAACAGTCCTATTCTACCATGATATTCCTACTTTCGCAAGTAGGAGTTTTCAATGGTGCAATAAACTGCCCCTCCCTGCCAAGGCCTCTCACTTTGGGAGAGGTGTCACCGTAGGTGACGGAGAGGGCAAGGATGCTGACAAGATAACACTTGCACTGCGATACGACATCCCTTTGGAAAAGGCATCTTATCGCAATGTGCAATATCCATTCTGCCGGGCTTGCCCTCTCAGGCGCTTGCGCGCCAGCTCTCCCAAAGGGAGAGCTCTTGACAATGAGATACAGTTTATTGTTTACAAGGAACCGTTGGTTTTGACACGCGAACAAAGGCTTCTTTCGCTTCCCTATAAAGCAGCGCATAGCCCCCTGCTTTGCTCTGCCCTGATGCGGAAACAGAGCAAAGCAGAGGCCAAGCTGCTTATCAAAAGAAGGGAGCGCCTACCCTTTGATCAAGTCATCACTCTAAGAAATTTTACTCAAATCTCCTAAAGCTTGGGTGTAGTATAACACAATATGGCGCTTTCTTCAAGAGGACATTTTTTAAGAAACCATTAATTTTTGAAAAAAATGTGAAAAAGGTTCCAAAATCGTAACAAGGAATGCAAAAATAAAAGGCGACAAGCCTTTCGACTTGCCACCCTTATAAGAGGTAATAAAATTAAGCCTCGGTGCCAGTGAGGCTAGCACCCAGATACTTCTTTTCGCCAACATAGGTCTTAGCAGAAGAAGTGCCCAGCTGATACACGGCAGCACCCAGACCAACAGTGGTCATGACCTTGTTCAGGAAGCTCTGATCTTCCCACTTGCCGGCTTTTTCATACTTGTACAGCTTGCTGAAAGTGCCGTTATCACCGAACAGATCCATGCCGCCGTCCTCACCCCAAACACCGCTGAACATGGTGCCCAGAGTAGCCTTGACCAGCTTGGAGGCAAAAGAGTTACCAACGATGGTCACCAGGTTGGTGTTGAAAGTCTTGACATTAGCAGTGGTCCAGACCGGAGCGGTAACAGAACCGATAGCCTCCAGCAGGCCGCCGCCGACGACATAAGTCATCTCGTTCTCTGCAACAACAGAGAAGTTTGCAGGCATCATCATAATGAATTACTCCCTTCAAATGAATGAATCGTATTAAAACGGCCCCTCCGTGGATGCGCATCTCACAGCGGACCTATGTTACCGAGTGCGCACTCGGCTCCATCGAACTTAAAAATTATATCAGGCACTGCAAATGGGCAGAACCCACCCTTGACCGGATATAACAGCTTTATAGTACCACACAATTCCAGCTTCCACAAGGGGAAAACGGAAAAACATGACAAAAAACCTTTAAAGCTTGGTAGTAGTGTAACACAATATGGCAGTTTCTTCAAGAGGACATTTTTTAAGAAACCATTAATTTTTGAAAAAACTGTGAAAAAAAGCAACAAAACTGTTACACACGCAACGCAAAAAACAAGCGGTGAACCGTAAAGCTCACCGCTACTATGGCGCCTCTTGCCTGACTCGAACAGGCGACACCCTGATTAACAGTCAGGTGCTCTAACCGACTGAGCTAAAGAGGCAGATCTTCAATTTGGTGCCGTCCACTGACTGCAAGTGATATTATACCGCATGTCAGGCAGGAATGCAAGCGTTTTTTGCAGAAAACTTTACGGTCTGCCAAAGCCTCTCCCTTTGGGAGAGGTGTCACCGTAGGTGACGGAGAGGGCAAGGATGTTACCAAGAACAAACAAACGCAGCGATACGAAGACTTCTGGTTAGAGTTATCGTATCGCAGGCAAAGAGGTATTTGTCCACGGGCTTGCCCTCTCAGGCGCTTACGCGCCAGCTCTCCCAATGGGAGAGCCAAGAGCGTCTTTATAAAACGCAAAAGCTAATCTTTAGCTTCTGTATAAAGCAAGAAAATCTATCCTAATTGTTTATAAGGAGACATCTATTATGAAAGCTCGTATCCCCAAACATCGTGAGTTCATCATCAACTTCCCCGACAGCATCCCCGAGGCAAAGGCCAACGAGGGCTGGGCAAAGCTGCAGCAGATCGTGGAGGACTACAAGAAAGCCCACAACGGCGCTTCTGTCTACGCTCCTACCTTTATTGAGGACTGCGAGGCTGACGTCAAGAAGCTGCAGGAAGAGTATGGCTTCGAGTACACCGTTGAGTACGTTCAGTAATTTTTAAAAGCGTTTCTACAAAAAAGGAGGCTGTTCCCATCCGGGAACAGCCCCTTTTTTCATTGTCTGATTTACCGATTCGCTTCCACCTTGCTCAGCAGGATGCGGTCGTTGTCCAGCGCCTTACCGGCGTTCTCGCGGAACTTCTCCAGCAGATCGTCCACGGTCATCTTGCCGCGGGCCTCGCCCTTGACGTCAAAGACGATCCGGCCTGCATCCATCATGAGGGTGCGGTTGCCCAGCTCCAGCGCCTGATGCATGTTGTGGGTGACCATGAGGCAGGTGATCTTTTTCTCCGCCACGATGCTCTTGGTCAGCTCCAGCACTTTCTCGGCGGTGGCCGGGTCCAGGGCGGCGGTGTGCTCGTCCAGCAGGAGGAGCTTGGGGGTGACGAGCGTTGCCATCAGCAGGGTCAGCGCCTGCCGCTGGCCGCCGGAAAGCAGTCCCACCGGCTGCTTCATGCGGTCCTCAAGGCCCATATCCAGCAGCGCCAGCTTTTCGCGGAACACTTCCTTGTCCTTGCGGGAGATGCGGGAGAAGATGGCGTGGGGCGCGGTGCCTGCCCGCAGGTAAGCCAGCGCCAGATTTTCTTCAATGGTCATATTGGGGGCCGTGCCCTTGAGCGGGTCCTGGAACAGGTGGCCGATGACCTTGCTGCGCTGGTACTCCGGCGCAAAAGTGATGTTCTCCCCGCCCAGAGAAATGCTGCCTTCATCCGCAATGAAGCCGCCGGTGATGGCGTTGAAGAGGGTGGATTTACCGGCGCCGTTGGAGCCCACGATGGTGGCGAAATCACCCGCTTCCATCGTAAGACTGACGCCGTTCAGAGCCACTTTTTCATTGACGGTGCCGGGGTTGAACGTCTTGTGGAGGTTTTGCAGTTCCAGCATTTCCATCTCAGACCGCCTCCTTTTTCTGTGCCGCATGTTTCCGCTTTTCAAAGGCGAAGTGTGCCTGGATGGCGGGCATCGAGATGGCCACGGCCACGATGATGGCGGAGACCAGCTTCATGGCCGCTGCCGGGACATTGAACCGCAGCGCCACCGCCACGATAAAGCGGTACAGGCAGCTGCCGAAGACGACGCCCAGCACCCGGCGCAGCATGGTGCGCTTGCCCACCAGCGTTTCGCCGATGATGAGGGAGGCCAGCGCAATGGTGACCATGCCGGTGCCCACGTTGATGTCGCAGCTCTTCTGGTACTGGGCCAGCAGACCGCCGGACAGGGCGGTCAGTGCGCCCGAGATGCACAGGCCCACCGTGATGGTAAAGGCCGGGTTGATGCTGGAAGCCCGCACCATCGCGGCGTTGTCGCCGGTGGCGCGGATGGACAGGCCGAGGCGGGTGCCGAGAAAGCCCACCATCGCGGCCCCGGCCAGTGCGATGACCGCCGCCGCCAGCACCAGCTTATACCCGCCGCCCGTGAAGCTCAGGGCGCTCTTGGCGATGGAGAAGACGGTATCGGTCTTGACCAGCGACATGGTGGACGAGAAGCCCATCACGGCCAGGTTGATGGTGTAGAGGCCGGTGTTGACGATGATGCCGGCCATGATGCTCTCGACGCCGAGGCTGGTCTGCAAAAAGGCTGTTACAAAACCGGAGCACACACCGGCCGCCATCGCCGCCAGCAGGGCGAGGAAGGGGTGGCCGGTCAGCGCCACCTGACAGGCGACAGCGCAGCCAAGGGTGAAGCAGCCGTCGGTGGACAGGTCCGCGATATTCAGGATGGAATAGCTCAGAAACAGAGCCAGCGCAACGAGGGCGTAGATGCAGCCCAGCTCGAGCGCGGTCTGGATGACGTTGAGCGAAAAGATACTCGCCAGCATGGTGTGCTCCTTAAATAAATATTAGTTGAAGTTTTCCGCCGTGGCCACTTCCACGACCTCGGTGCAGTAGGGTGCAAAGGCCTTCTTCACGGCGTCAAGGTCGAGGCCCAGAGCCTCGCAGGTCTCGGTGTTGATGGTGGCAATGCCGTTGTCGAAGGTCTGGAAAGGCAGGTCTGCAGGGGTCTTACCGTCGCAGAGCAGTTCCACCACCATATCGGCGGTAGCCTCGCCCAGCTGGACGTAATCGACGCCGTAGCCCACGAAGGCACCGTTCAGGGCGAAGCTGTCAGCGCCGGTGTAGTGCTGGACGCCTGCCTCGGTGAAGGTCTCGTAGATGGAAAGCTCGGCGGTCATGATGGTGTTGTCAGTGGGGGTGAAGACAGCCTTGACACCGGCGGCGATAAGGGCCTCAGCGGCCATCTGAACTTCGGCGGTGGTGGTGCCGTTCTTCTCGATGTACTTGATGCCCTTGCTGTCGCAGAAAGCCTTGGCGTCTGCAATGGCCTGTGTAGAAGCATCCTGGCTCAGATCATACAGCAGGCCGATGGTGTCGATGTCAGGGTTGACGGCCAGGATGAGGTTCATGATGGCGTCGGTGTTCAGGGCGTCGGAAGTGCCGGTGATGTTCGGCTCGGTGTCAAAGCCTGCGGCAGCGGGGTCGGTGACGGCGGAGTAGACGACGGGGATGTCGGTGTCCTCCACAGCGGCCAGCATGGTAGCGGCGG
>OGPM01003293.1_pt1 | contig 10189 bp, 8 predicted proteins | sample 1552961 | NCBI WGS metagenome assembly OGPM01 (sample SAMEA2580304, study PRJEB22360) | human gut metagenome | biome: human gut; feature: human-associated habitat; material: faeces | place: Denmark | collected 2008/2010
TGTCCACGATTCAGAATGCAGACCGGATTCTGGTGATGAAGGATGGAAGTATCATTGAGCAGGGAAATCATGAAGAATTGCTGGAACAGAAAGGGTTTTATTATAAGTTATATAACAGCCAGTTTGCTCATTAAAAAGGTTCTTTGCCACTTGGGCAGAATCGGGATATGCAGTGATTATAAGAAAAATATAAGAGCTTATACTGAATGGAATGACGCACCGGATTTTATGTGTGTTTGGCTTAAATTAAGTCGAACGCACGTGAGAACCGGTGCGTTCGACTGATAGAAGACGTATTAGTTGTTTCTATGAAAGTAATTTTTTGATGGTACGTAAAAATGCTTCCACATCATCTTTTGTTGTGCCCCAGGCGGTGACCAGACGGATTGGAATCATGCCATTTTTCTCCGGTGCCCATTCATAAAAGAAAAAGTCTTTTTCCAGCTCTTTCACAACAGCAGTCGGAAGAACCGGGAAAATCTGGTTTGTCTGGGAGCTTCCGAAGAACGGTACACCAAGTTCTGTCAGAGAGTCGCGCAGGAGAGCAGCCATTTCATTGGCATGGGATGCCATGGAAAAATAGATGCTGTCCATGCCGCCTTCCAGCAGTGCTTCAAACTGAACACCGATGAGCCGTCCTTTTGCCAGCAGACCGCATTGACGTTTGATCATCCAACGGAAATGATCATTCATAGTATCATTTAAGATAACCAGTGCTTCTCCGAAAAGAGCTCCGTTTTTGGTTCCGCCGATATAAAAAGCATCACAGAGCGTTGCCAGTTCCTGAATAGTCAGATCATTGTCACGACATGTCAGGGCGCAGCCGAGTCTGGCACCGTCCACATAAAGCAGCATGTTATGCGCCTTACATTTTTCAGAAAGGGCGGTCATTTCAGCTTTGCTGTAAATCGTTCCAATTTCGGTGGGCTGTGAGATATAGCAAAGTTTAGGAATCGGTGTATGTTCGTCCTCATATTCTTCCCACGCCTGATCGATCATTTCCGGTGTCAGTTTCCCATTGGCACCTTCCATGGTGACAATGCGGTGTCCTGTGCCTTCTACGGCACCGGTTTCATGGAAATAAGCATGTCCATCGCGCACACTTACTACTGATTCGTATGGTTTCAGGCTTGCGGCAATCGTGGTTACATTACATGGTGTGCCGCCTACCATCATATGTACATGACAATCATGATTGTCAATCAGATCCTGTACCATACGGGCTGCGTGTTCACAGTGTTCGTCTAATCCGTATCCGTCTGTGTGTTCAAAATTTGTTTTTACCAGCGCATCCATGACTTTTGGATGTGCGCCCTGACTGTAGTCTGAGCGAAAATAAATCATATGTCTGTCCCTCCAATAATTATAAATATCTCCCCAAAGTCATAAATCACGCACCAGATCTTACATGCGTGATGGGAAATGGTTACATAGAGAGTATAACAAGGTGGGTGAGAGTGGGCAAGTCATTTATAAAAAAGTATGCATTCATGTGTAACAATGCTACATTTTTGACATTCACATCATAAATATGTACATAGGAACAAAAACAAACAGTCCACATATATTAAAAAGAAAAATCTACGATAGTTTTTGGAGGTTGTTTTGAAAAAGAGTGTAAAAAAAGTAATTTCTATGTTCACGTGTATCGCTGTTGTCGGAGGAATGTTACTAATGGGATGCGGTCAGACATCGGTTCCGGATGAGATTGCTGATAGCTCTGAAAAAAAAGAAAGTTCTGTTGAACCTGAGAAAAACGGCGAAGAATCTGCATTGCAGAAAGTGACCTTAAATGAGGTGGCACATTCCATTTTTTATGCACCGATGTATGTAGCAATTGAAGAAGGATATTTTAAAGATGCCGGTATTGATCTGGATCTGGTGACAGGATTCGGTGCGGATAAGGTTATGACCGCTGTACTGTCCGGAGAAGCTGACATTGGGTTTATGGGACCGGAGACAACCGTGTACACGGCCAATGAGGGCAGCAAAGATCCGGTCATCAATTTTGCACAGCTGACGCAGCGAGCAGGAAATTTTCTTGTTGCAAGGGAAGAAATGAGTGATTTCAAATGGTCAGATCTGATCGGTGAGGATGTACTTGGCGGTAGAGCAGGTGGCATGCCGGAAATGGTATTTGAGTACATTTTAAAACAGAATGGTATTGAACCGTCGGAAGTAAACATTGACCAAAGTATTGATTTTGGCTCTACGGGAGCAGCTTTCACCGGAGGACAGGGAGCGTATACGGTGGAATTTGAACCTGGGGCAACGTTACTGGAACAGGAGAAAGCCGGCTATGTGGTGGCATCGTTGGGGGTGGATTCCGGTTATGTGCCATATACAGCCTTCAGTGCAAAACAGAGTTATATGAAGAAACATCCGGATGTGATCCAGGCATTTACTAATGCATTGCAGCAAGGTATGGAATATGTCAATACACATACACCGGAGGAAATTGCAGCCAGCATTCAGCCGCAGTTTTCTGAGACAGATACGGCAACTATCACAACGATCATCCGTCGTTATCAGAAGCAGGATACATGGAAGAGAGATCTTGTGTTTTCAGAGGATAGTTTTACATTGCTGTTAGATATTCTTGAAAGTGCCGGTCAGCTGGAAAAACGGCCAGATTATCAGGACGTTGTAACTACAGAGTATGCGGAGAAAGCATTGCAGTAAAAATAATCTGTCAATATATGTTGTAAGAAGTTGTGATTGAAAATCAAAAGTTTTTGTAATGCAAGAACTTTTGATTTTTGTTTTGCAGCACAAAACGTTCGCTTTTTATTGTAAGAAAAAAATACTGGTGTTACAATAAAATTGATGTTGGGGTTAAAAGATGCCTTACGAATTGTTCCGTACTTCGTACTCTCACAATTCTACCCAATATTCGCATTATAAGAATGATGTAAAGGAGAGTGTAAAAAAATGGGATTAAATAGTACACCGAGTGCCAATCGTGTACATATTGGCTTTTTTGGAAGAAGAAATGCAGGAAAATCCAGCGTCGTAAATGCTGTGACCGGGCAGGAACTGGCTGTGGTATCGGACACGAAAGGAACGACCACGGATCCGGTTTATAAATCTATGGAATTGCTGCCAATCGGACCGGTAATGATTATTGATACACCCGGTTTTGATGATGAAGGCGCGTTGGGTGAGCTGCGTGTCAGAAAAACAAAACAGGTATTGAACAAAACTGATATTGCTGTGCTTGTAGTAGATGCCACAGAAGGCAAAAAGCAGTGTGATGAAGAACTGATTCGTATTTTCAAGGAAAAAGAGATTCCATATATTATTGTAAATAATAAGGCTGATTTACTTTCTGATGAAATTTCAGAAAAAGTCTGTCAGAATAATGTATCTGAACAAAGAAAAGCAGAGCAAAATGCGTTGCTTTCCTCAGGTCAGGAACAATATGTCAGTGCCCTTACCGGTGCCGGCATCTATGAACTAAAAGAGTGTATCGGAAAACTGACTCCAAATGAGGATATGACACTGAAAATTGTAGGAGATCTGTTGCATCCGGGAGATTTCGTAGTTCTGGTTGTACCAATTGATTCAGCGGCACCAAAAGGACGTCTGATTCTGCCGCAGCAACAGACAATTCGGGATGTACTGGAAGCAAATGCAGCAGCCATAGTAGTAAAAGAAAGCGAATTAAAGCAGACATTGGAGCAGCTTGGCAGAAGTCCTGCCATGGTCATTACCGATAGCCAGGTATTTGAACGGGTATCGGAGGAGGTATCAGAGGAAATTCCGCTTACATCGTTTTCTATTTTGATGGCACGGTATAAAGGTTACCTTGAGACTGCGGTAAATGGAGTCGCTGCTATCGACCATCTGAAGGATGGAGATAAAATCCTGATTTCCGAGGGATGTACGCACCATCGTCAATGTGATGATATCGGAACCGTCAAGATCCCGCGTTGGTTAAAGCAGCATACAGGAAAAGAACTTATCATTGAGACAAGTTCAGGAACGGAATTTCCGGAAGATCTAACATCATATGCGTTAGTGATCCACTGTGGTGGCTGCATGCTGAATGAAAGGGAAGTAAAATACCGCATGAAGTGTGCGGAGGATCAGAAGGTTCCGTTTACGAATTATGGAATCGCTATTGCACAGATGAAAGGAATTTTGAAACGTAGTATTGAACTTTTTCCGAATGGCGCGTGTGAACAGTAACTATGCAGAAGTCAAAATTCAAGTCGAACGCACGTGAGACTTGGTGCGTGATTCTGGTCAGCGAAAGCTGACATATTCTTCTCAGAATCACTGCACATCCTCGCGGAGCGTTTATCTCAGTCGGAGATTGTACTCCCACTGAGAAAGACTTGTTATTACTCACCACTTGCAGAAGTGGGAGTCTTCTCGACTGAGATAAAAATTAAGGGTATCTTAATTTTGTACGTTTTCGGGCATTCCTTATAAATCAAAGAAAAAGTGCTACAAAGCCTTATTTTACGGGCGTTGTGGCACTTCTTTTTGATTATGGATAAACATGAAAAAATGCAAATAAACGCAAACGGTTAGTAACACGTTAGTAACAAATCTTTATCTTCTCAATTTCACTCCGGAGTTCTTCCAGAGTACGGTGTCCGTAGACATCGTTTGTAACATCTCCACCAAAGCTGTGTCCGAGCATTCGCTTACGGTCATTCTCTTTCACTTCATATTTTTCACATAAGGCAGAGAAAGTATGCCGGCAGTCATGCGGGGTATGCTTTTCACCTGTTGGAGCAATGGCAATGCCAAGGTTAGACAGGGCAGCGTTCATATCTTTCCGGAACTTCTGTGTTTGACAGCCAAGTATATTTTGGATTCCGTATTTCTCGCAACGATCTGCAACCATATTATAAATTCCGGAATAGATCGGTACTGTACGAATCTTGCTGGAACGTGTCTTGATGCCACCATGAAAACTTCTATCCTTCAGATTGATTGTTATTTTGGAATATTCCGTAATCCGAAAACCGCTGTAGCACATGATCAGCAGCATCTGGATCACGTCATTTTCTTTATTTCCCCAGAGAATTTTCATCTCATCATCTGTAAACGGCACTCCGTGCTCGTCATCGTCCTCTGTATTGATTCGCACATGCACAGAGTAATCTTTATCGCACAATTCATAAATTTCAGCGTAAGCGTACATCTGATGCATCAGAGACACAATCAGTTCCTTGCTGGCATGTTTCAACGGGCAGGAATCAATGATGTTTTGCAGATCCTGATGGCGCAGATCGGCAAATACTTTATCATGTATGTCAGAACAGTTTTTATATGCAGCTCGGGTGGCATTTTTTGACGATTCAGATAACTTCCGGCTCTGATCGCGTTCATACTTCCACTGATAGAATTCCTCATACACATCAGAAAAAGTCTTTTTGGCAGCTTCCAGCTTTTCATCGGACGCTTTCGTGAGGTTGTAATCTGCCAGGATAGATTGGATCAGTTTGCTGCCGGAAATATCTGCAGTTGCGGCAACCGTTTTTTCGTACCCTGGATAATAAGTACCGGCCCGGTAAGCAGTCAACACCGCAAAGCCAACCATCCAGTCAGAGACATAGCAGAGTGCCTTTGGCGTTTTTGGAACACCGTCCAGTGTAAATTCCGTGGTAGGCGGATGGACTGCATAAGGATTGCGCCGCCCTTTGCCAAGATATTTGATGGAGCCGTATCCGTTTGGTATCTTGGGATATTTCTTTCGCTTTGCCATGAAAAACATCTCCTTTTATGTAAAATTGGGTATAAAAATAACAGCCAGCGAGGAACGGGTGTTCCGCTTGCGTAGGCTGCCCGAAGATGATACAATATTTTTTGCTTATGTGGAGTATCATTTTCGGATGTTATTCCTTGCCGGTTCCTGTTGCCACAGGAGCCGGTTTTATTTTGCTGTATGGGTTAAAGGTCACTGTTTTCGTCAGAATCATCCAGAAGAGAAGGAGTCTGAGCGTTTAATGGAGAAATGACACTTTTCCCAATTCTTTGCTCTAATTCACGTCTTGCATTTCCTGCAATTGTACCACCACTGATGACGGTTTCTTTTGTTTCTAAAAATCCATGTGGATTCTTTGCTTGTGAAATAGCCGTGGCAGAAACTTCTGCTAATTGATTTAATGCAAGTTCGACGTTGGTCATATTATCTCGAAGACTTTCTTTGTGTAACCCTTTATATTCCTTGTATTCTTTTACACTTTTTCCGGACCATGTTTTAGTCAGTATATTTGTGAGTGTTGCATATTGACGGCTATCATCAATATTATCTCTTTTCCATTCATCAGTAAGCTGTTTTCGCGAATCAATTGTGCGTAATCGTTGTTCAATCCATTTTTCAGGGTAACCTTTTTGACGATATGTACGGATCATGCGTTCAAAGGAAAGTTCGGGATCTGCAGCTTCTTCTAACCACTCACGACCAACTTTAGCAAGCCAAAGCTTAAAAGGTTCAGCTTTTTTTGATGGAATTGACTGAATAATACGGAGAATTCCTTCTGTATTAGTAGCCTGACATTGCCGGAATTTGCCATCTTTCGACTTCATCTTAAGTGGGGTACAAATTGTACCCCACTTAGAGGAAAGTTCAGGATCACGATGTTTCATTTTTTTTAGATATTGCTTTGGATCTGAACTTTCAGTAAGGTACAGTATAACGTCGAGTATAGAGAAGTACCATTCCTGTTCTTGCTTATGCCATATTTTTCTGATTTTATCATCAAAGAAAAATTCCAATTCCTCATTGTATTCATTGTCTATTTCTACCGGAACTGTAGTATTGGCATCTTCATCGAATATATAAAAAAAGAAGATGATCACATCCTTTCTAAAATTTAACTTGAATATACAACATTTTTGTCATTGCAGAGTATTATCTTAGGATACATATTCTATTGCCGGTTCCTGTTGACGCAGGAGCCGGTTTTTGAGTTACATAACATAAAAATCTCGTAGCCAATCAATTTCGCCAAACCATTCCGGTGGTTTCACCGATATGGTTAAGTTTCATACCAGATTTGATATCAACCATTTTTCCAATCTCGGGAAAATGGTCATTTACAGAGCTATGGATATTTTACTAATTATTTGTTGGTTCTTGTACCAACAGGAACCATTTCTATTTACTTGAATTATTGTTTTTACGTAGCGATTGCAGCGTGCAGCAAATGGTATTTAAATCTTCGTCTGTTAACGAGTCAAAATCATTCAATTGTTCTTGTATAGATGCAATAATTTTTTCTTTGGCACTGTGTGGATTATCTTGTTTAGTTCGTTGGAAAAATAGTGCTGTGATAGTGCTGGTAAGAGAGCCAATCAATCCAATCCCTACAATCATTAGTATCGTGGCAACAATTCGTCCAGGAATTGTTGCTGGAGATATATCACCGTATCCGACCGTGGTTGCAGTAACAAAACTCCACCAAAGCCCGTCGGTAATATTCATTCCCTCAGCAAAATGAATTGCGATTCCACCAAAAATAATACAGATTACAGTGGCAATAACCATATATTTCAGCCCATTAATTTCAAAAAAGAGTTTTACATGTTTATATAATCGAGCAAAATATGCTGTAACCTTTACAATTTTTAGTAATCGCAAAATTTTAAAGATTTTAAAAACACGGAAAACTTTAAATAGTGAATTAAATGGGATAATAGCTATTAAATCTAAAATATTACTTCTGAAAAAAGTCTTTTTATTTTTTCTGCAAATATGTTATTATAGATAACACTAATCTATTGGGAGGTTAAGTATATGGAAAATCTTTTTGTGATTGTTCCGGTATTCGGAGTTGTCGCATTGCTTTTTGCCGCATATCTTGCAGCAAAAGTAAGCAGACAGAGTGCCGGTAACGAAAGGATGAGAGAGATCGCAGGAGCGATCAGTGAAGGAGCCCAGGCCTTCCTCACAGCAGAATACAAGATTCTTGTCGTATTCGTGCTGATTTTATTCATCTTGATCGGAGTCGGGATCAAGAGTTGGGTAACTGCTGTATGTTTTGTTGTGGGAGCATTATTCTCCACACTGGCTGGTTACTGTGGTATGACTGTAGCAACGAAGGCAAATGTCAGAACAGCGAATGCTGCAAAAGAGTCCGGTATGAACCGTGCACTCTCCATCGCATTTTCAGGTGGTGCTGTAATGGGGATGTGTGTAGCAGGACTTGGTGTTCTCGGAGTAAGCGCAATCTACGTGATCACGAAGAACGTAGAAGTCCTTTCCGGATTCAGTTTAGGTGCTTCTTCTATTGCATTATTTGCCCGTGTTGGTGGTGGTATTTATACAAAAGCTGCTGACGTTGGAGCGGATCTTGTTGGTAAGGTAGAAGAAGGAATCCCGGAAGATGATCCGCGTAACCCGGCCGTAATCGCTGATAACGTAGGAGATAACGTAGGTGATGTTGCCGGTATGGGAGCGGACCTTTTCGAGTCTTATGTTGGTGCGCTGATTTCTGCGCTGACACTCGGAGTTGTGTATTTCCAGGTATCCGGAGCACTGTTCCCGCTTCTGATCTCAGGATTGGGACTGATCTCATCTATCCTTGGTACATTCTTTGTTAAGGGTGATGAGAACTCCAACCCACACAAAGCACTGAAGATGGGATCTTATGTATCCAGTATTCTGGTATTGATCGTTGCGTTTTTTGCAAGCAAATACTGCTTTGGCAATTTTAACGCAGCAATCTCTGTAACAGCAGGACTGATCGTTGGTCTTCTGATCGGTATCATCACAGAAGTTTATACTTCAGGTGACTACAAATCTGTAAAAGAGATCGCAGAACAGTCTGAAACAGGATCTGCAACAACGATCATCAGTGGTATTGCTGTTGGTATGAAGTCTACAGCTATTCCGATCCTACTGATCTGCGTAGGTATTTTTGTGGCTTACACAGTCAGTGGACTTTACGGAATCGCTCTGGCGGCAGTCGGTATGCTGTCTACAACTGCAATTACAGTTGCTGTAGACGCATATGGACCGATCGCAGACAATGCCGGTGGTATCGCTGAGATGTCAGGTCTTGATCCAAGTGTTCGTAAGATCACGGACAAGCTGGATGCTGTTGGTAACACAACTGCAGCTATGGGTAAAGGATTTGCCATCAGTTCTGCAGCGCTTACAGCACTTGCTTTATTTGTATCTTATGCAGAAGCAGTTCAGTTAAAGAACATTGACATTCTGGACAGCCGTGTAATCATTGGATTATTTATCGGTGGTATGCTTCCGTTCCTGTTCTCTGCTATGACAATGTCTTCTGTATCGAAGGCTGCATATCAGATGATCGAGGAAGTAAGACGTCAGTTCAAAGAGATGCCTGGCATTATGGAAGGAAAAGAGAAGCCGGATTACAAGTCCTGCGTAGCGATTTCCACAACAGCAGCACTTCACGAGATGCTGGTTCCTGGTGTGATGGCAGTACTGTCACCGCTTGCAGTTGGTCTGTTACTTGGACCATCCGCACTTGGCGGACTTCTGGCAGGAGCACTTGTAACAGGTGTTATGATGGCAATTTTCATGTCTAATGCAGGTGGTGCATGGGACAATGCGAAGAAGTACATCGAAGATGGCAATCATGGTGGAAAAGGAAGTGAGGCTCACAAAGCAGCCGTTGTCGGAGATACCGTTGGTGATCCGTTTAAAGATACTTCCGGACCGTCTATTAACATTCTGATTAAGTTAATGACGATCGTATCACTTGTATTTGCACCATTATTCCTGTCTGTAGGCGGAATCCTGTAAGGTGATCCACAAGATAATCAAACAAAACTAATAAGATAAGTGGTCGGTCAGAGTCTGTCACACTGGGCAGTGAAATAAGGCTTTGTTCGTTAAAATTAAAAATTTCATATGGTATAACAAAAGAAGCAGTATTTTCAGGGGGATAAAAATACTGCTTCTTTTTCACGTACTGACAATTTTATAGAAAATTCATATTCTTTTTTTCTCATGAAGCCGGGAAAGGTCTAGAAGACAGGGCAAGTTTGTGGTAAGATAAGAAACGGAGATTAAACGCAACTAATATGCAAATGTATAAAGAAAAGAGGTAACTATATAATGACAAAAGTAGATATTATTTCCGGATTCCTCGGAGCCGGAAAGACAACATTTATTAAACAACTGGTACAGGATGTATTCGCAGGAGAGAAACTGGTTCTGATTGAGAATGAATTTGGTGAGATTGGAATTGAC
>OGPM01003299.1_pt1 | contig 10173 bp, 9 predicted proteins | sample 1552961 | NCBI WGS metagenome assembly OGPM01 (sample SAMEA2580304, study PRJEB22360) | human gut metagenome | biome: human gut; feature: human-associated habitat; material: faeces | place: Denmark | collected 2008/2010
CCGCCGATACGGCAGCCGTTCTTGGCCATATACTCATAAACATACTTATCGCCGACAGCGGTCTTAGCGTAACCGATACCTTGCTCATCGAGAGCCTTGTAGAGACCAAAGTTGGACATAACTGTGGTGACAACAGTATTATTTAACAGCTTACCACGTTCTTTCATATAGCAGCCGTAGATGTACAGGATGTGATCGCCAGTGATAACATTGCCCTTTTCGTCCACGCACAGGCAGCGGTCGGCATCACCATCGTAAGCAAAGCCAACATCCAAGCCCTTCTCCACAACAAACTTCTGAAGGCCCTCAATGTGGGTAGAACCTGCGTTATTGTTGATGTTCAGACCGTTCGGCTGATTATTGATTACATAAGTGTCTGCGCCGAGTGCGTCAAAGACGGACTTTGCAATATTCCAGGAGCTACCGTTAGCGCAGTCCAGACCAACCTTGACACCCTTGAAGGAATAGATGCCCAAAGAGATCAGGTAGCCCATATAGCGGTTGCGGCCTGCCACATAGTCAACAGTGCAGCCGATATGCTCACGATGCGCAAAAGGCAGTTCCGGCCAGTTCTGATCGAACACATGGAGCTTGCCATCAATGTAGTCCTCTACCAGCAGCAGAGTTTCCTCTGGCATTTTCTCACCGTAGCAGTCGATCAGTTTGATGCCGTTGTCGTAGTACGGATTATGACTGGCAGAAATCATGATGCCACAGTCAAAGTCATCCACACGGGCGATGTAGGCCACGGACGGGGTGGTGGTGACATGGAGAAGATAAGCGTCTGCACCGGAAGCAGTCAGACCAGCCACCAGACTATACTCGAACATATAAGAGCTGCGGCGGGTGTCCTTGCCAATGACGATGCGAGCTGGCTCAGTATCTCCATTGCGCTCACGTAAAGCATTGTAATACCAACCCAGGAATCGGCCTACTTTGTAGGCATGGTCTGCTGTTAATGTAATACCAGCTTCACCACGGAAGCCATCTGTTCCAAAATACTTTCCCATTTTTATTTTCCTTCTAAATCTATCTATTTTTTCGTTCTTTATAAAGAGAAGTAAGCCATGAAATCATAAGCGAACCACTGGCGGTAATAAAAAAGGTTTTGAAATTGTGGTAATCACCTTTATACAATATCAATGCACATAAAGCCACAAAGTACATATGTACAAAATAAATTGTTTCGCTCCAATTTCTTAGACGCACATAGAACTTTCCATTCAAATCAATCTTCTTGCATGCCGAAATTACAACTGCAAACAGGAAGAAAAATGTCGGGAGATCCAGTATCTTCGAGAAGTACTGCCCCCCGATTAAACTTGTTGCTATCTTTGTAAGATACATTAATGCAGCTGCAATTATACTACCGGTACTTATACGGAGTTTTCCAAGCTTTTCTATTTCTGCCACCAGCATTCCAATTGAAACAAATATTAAGGACTGAAAAAGACCATTTCTTGTTGTCACAAAGGCAGCAAAATATAATTTAACCGCAGCGGAAACCATCATTGGAAGTTTATTTAAATGCCCTTCAAATATTGTCAAAATAATTCCAAGAACATACATTACACTTCCGAATTTCACGATTTGTTTTATCGAGAACTTTCTCAGCAGCAAATCAATGAAAATCAGTGCAAAAGCCAGTCCATTCAGATACCATAATGCCCATGAATAGAAATTATCTCCTACGAGAATAAAATTTCTAACGCTACGGAGCAAATATACCGGTTCCCTATTTTCCTCTATAATCCACCCGCAGAATGTCAGAGGCAGATAAATAATCGACCAAATCACATATAGTCGCAAAACCTTCTTTATCCGAAATCATATTTTTTCATGCACACCCTTGTTTTGTTGTCTGACAATCAAAAAATATCCTGTGCAAGCATAAAAGAATGGAACTGCATAATTTGAAATATCATAATAAAACAGCTTATCAGCCACATCACTGACGACCTGAAATGGTCTTGTATGTATCCCTATTACAAGAAATGCACAGATAAATTTCATCAAATCAAGCAGTTTATAATTTGTATTTTGCATCACCGCACTGTCTTTTTCCACGTTATCTCCCCTGTATCTACATTTAAATCACGCTTTATGATAATTTCGTTTTGAACTTTTGAATCATTTCAAACATCAAAGCGTTTTTCATCATCAGATTAATTGCAATGTAAACTAAAGCTCCACATCCCACTTCGACAATAAGTCCAATTGTATTAGGCAACTCCAGCAGCATGAGTCCAAGAACGCATATAGACATCACTGCGGTACTAAAAATCCCTGTTATGAGTGATTTCCAATTGACATTGAACTTCACTTTTTTCTTCATGTAAATAAACTGAATGGCATTTGTGACAAACTCACTAATAACGGATGCCACAACGGCACCATTTTGTAAAAGTGTTGGAATCAATGCCGCATTTGTAATGACATTGATTATGGACGCAGAAGCAGCTGCCGGAAGAATAATTTTCTCACTCTTCGTACTATAAACAAGCTGATAGCAGAACAAATCCCCAAATCCTTTGATCAGAATCAATGGGCACATCAGCTGAATTGTCAAGGCTGCTGGAGCAAATGCTTCTCCATAGAGGAACTGCACAGTCTGCTCCGCTACTAAAGCCATACCGACTGCTAATGGGAGAGTCATCAAACACAGAATCTGGAACCCTTTATCCAATAGGCGGTAAAATCCCTCTTTATCGTTGTCATAATAATAACTTAGTCTAGGAAGAAGTGCAGCCGTTACCGCATTCGCCATTGTAAGAACCATGTTAACAGTTTTTTGTGCGTAAGAATAATAACCAACAGATTCATCAGTTGCCATCATATTCAGCATAGTAACGTCAATTTTGTTGTAGATGCTTGATAAAAATATAATGCAGGCAATTAAAAGTACTGGTTTCAGATGTTTTATAAGCTTAATGCCAGAAAGTCGTATTTTTACAAATTTTCTTGCATGTATCACATTGAAAACATAGTTACCTCCCGTTGCAAGGCTTGAAATCAATGCGTAAGCTACATAATCCTGTCTTATCTTAACAAACAAAAATAGAGCCAATAACGAGATACCCTTTATCGCCAGACTTCTACCTGTGATATAACCATACTCTTCCAGTCCTTTATACATCCAATCGATGTTCAGATAATTGAAAAATATAGCTAACCCACACGCACCATACAATGCCCACTCACCGTTAAAGCCTGCGTTTATAAATACAAGGACAAAGAAACCTACTACAGCTAAAGTTGTCGAAATGATATTCAGCAATAGAAGTTCCGTGAACAATTTATCTCTTTCTGCTTTATTGTCCCGAACCTTTGCAAATTCACGAACACCATACGATGGTAGTCCCAATGCTGCAAGTGTTACAAAGTACGATGCAATATTTTGAGCAGACGCAACCTTTCCGACACCAACCGGAAGAAGAATTCTCGAAACGTAGATTGATGTCACAAATGGGAATAAAATATTTGCAACCGTATATATAATGTTGTATACTGAATTTTTTGCTAGTGATTTTTGCATTCTTTATTCGTATGGCAATACGCTGCCATCATCCTCCATTTAGACTACCAATATCATCAAATTGGTTGATTCATTTTCATTCTACAACTACTATACCATTCCGATTTATCGAAAACTGATTTTATACTCTATTGATTTTGCCCCCCCCAATGATTTTCGTCTTTATCAGAATTTCTTTTATTTTTTGCTTATAATATACCTTTGGAGCACACTTCGAAAGAGATTTATAAAAGCCCTTATTCAAACCTGTAAAAAAGGTTTCGCGAGTATCTGGTGCAACAGATGGATGCCTTAACTGATGATTTGCATCTATCGCTTTATCTATATCGACCTCTTTTAATTGCATCCCGGAATTTTTCACAAGGGTTTTCCCCTTATCAGTCTGGCATAGCAATAAGGAGATGCCTCTTCCTTGCTCTTTCTGCGGCAAATCGCTTCCCCACGAATCTCCAATGGTTATGTCCGCCACTCGTTCTATTGTGGCATACTGACAAGAATAGCAATTTTCGGTATAATCCAAAGATGTCAGGAATGCATATGTATACATATCTTGAACGCCTGCAGGGGTCAACGTCTTATATACTTGTCCATCGTCTTGTGACGAAAGTCCAAAGTTCGTTTTATTTCTGAACCGAATCTGTGTTAGTTTCTTTATGTCGATTCCCTTTTCCTCTAAAGCCATATCCAATATACGCGGAGACGGGCTTCCATGACAGATCAAGTCAACCGTATACAGATTACCTCTCATTTCTAATGGCAATATTGCTGTTGAATTTTTCACTGCCGCTACTTGGCAAGGTAATCCTATAAATAAGACCTTTTCGCTGTGCTTCAATTTCTCTATGACTTTGGCGTAAATTCCAATAGGATTACTCTTCACATATTTAGAACCTGCAAAATCAGTCAGTTCCTCAACCCTATTTGTAATTTCAAAGACAAATTCACCTTGTTTGAAGACGCAGGCTGCCACATAGCCACCATTTTCCACAAAGTACTTCATCATAGCCGATGCCGCGCCACCAGAAGATGCACGACCTCTAATATTTTCAGGAGCCCACCCTTCTTTCCAATCGATAGGCTTTCTCTTCTCTGCTCCTTGGTTATTTGGACATACCTTCTCGCACATCCCGCAGTTAACGCACTTACTTTCATCAATAACTGCATTATATGCAGCCATACTATCTTTGATTGTTATGGCATTTTTCTTACACTTTCCAATACAGGCCATACATCCTGTACAGGAATTCTCTCTACACACAGTTCTCATTTTCTCATACCCACAACTCTTCTTATTTTCAATTGCAAAGCTGGTTACAGTAATTTTCAAGTTTTTCCACTTCAGCTTTGTACGAAATTTTGCTAAAATCCAAGCTGCTCAGTAGCCTTGTATTATTCGGATTTTCAAGAAGATAGTCTATTTTGTTTGCAATCTCATTTTCATCCATTGGATCAAAGATAACATCGTGTTCCGTTACATTTAATAGTTCTAGAGCTCCGGCCACATTTGTGATAAGAACGCTACATCCACAAAGCAATGCGTCATAAACCGAAAGTGCAAAAGGCTCATAAACAGAGTTCAAAATGTACAACTCACTTTTCTGCATTTCTTCATACAGCTGTGTTTGCGGAACCAGTCCCTTGAACTCAATATTTTTGCCTTGAGGTAAATTGTTCGGATTATATAAGTGTCCATAGACTGTTAGAACTCTATCCGTCCCCAATTTTGCCATCGCCCTGGCTACGGTAATGTTGTTCTTGAGCTTTCTATCTCCACCTACTGCTATTATTCTCCCTTTCTCTCGCTGCACTCCCCCGTGTTCTAAATTTATTTTTTCTACACCGTTATGTAAATAGGCTGTTTTCCCTTTGCAGAACGGATATTTCTCTTGGATTATCTGGCTATATCGTTCAGATACCGGCAGTAGCAAATCGACAGAATGAAGAATATATTGCTCCATCTGCAGGCTGTTCTCGTCTACCGTCGATTCATTTAATGCACATTCCATTTCATAACAGCCGTGCATAATGTAAACTGTTTTTTTGTTTAACAGTTTAGCCAACTTAATAGCACACACTCCTACTTTAGACATTCCTGAAACGACTATCACTTTGCAACGTACTACGCCTATGAATGCATTTATATATTTTTTGACCTTATTTACACTATCCGCAATGCAAAAAGCGTCTGACAAGTTAGCTACAATACCTTTATTTACGTTTGCCGGTCCAGTATTTCCGTTTGTACCTCCGACAAATAGAAATTTCTTCATTTATCCACCTACTATCTTCTTTTATATGTTATTCTGCAAATATTGTAGCGACTTTTCTTGTTCCTTTTTTATGCAATCATTGAACTCCGCTTTGTTCTTTGCAACACCATATTTAGCATCCAATTCTTCGATGCTATCCATCAAATGTGCTTTCATACAGATTTTATCAACCAGATCCAGCAACTTATTTTTATTACTATCTCTTGCTAATACTGCAAATCTCTTTGCATATTTTGCTGAGAAAATTGTTCCATGGAATGTATCTGTAATCACAAAATCTGCCTGCTGGAAAATTTTTAAACACTGGAACGGATCACAGACAACATAATTCTTCACCCAAAACTGCGGTGCTCCGATTGCAATTGGTGTTAAATTGTGTTCTTTACAGAAAGTTTCAATTGCTTCAATTTCTTTTTTTGTGTGAATTCGATTATAATAGGAATATACCACACAATAATGTGCCGGAAGTTCAGGAAGTACTGCCGCTTCTACTTCTTTATCAAAGTTATAAATTAAAACAGGGTCCAGACTATCAACTACCGTTTTTGGGGTCAATTTTTCAACAAATCTGTGTGTATTGTTATCCCGCACAGAAAACGCGGAGACTCTGTCAAAGGAACTTCTAATTTTATCCGCCACACTTTGTGGAAGTTCTTGGTACTTTGTTGATCCACATGAAGCTGCATATGTAATAACCTTATCCGCATTGGAAACATTACCAAACAACTGTGAAGTAAATCCCCATGCACCAGAATTCAAGCAATTAAAAACCTCATCACTACCAATAACGCATACATCATATTTCGAGCTTCTTCTATCAATAAAAAGTTCTTTTTGACGAAATTGTTCAAAGACATTTTCCTGATCTATGCTCTTCTTTTTTATTCTTAGACGGTTCAGTGTATATCTATCCGTTTTCTTTATTTTTCCAATCAGGCCTGTCGTTTCTTTTTCTTTATCATACTTCTGCTTATAATCACCCAACAGTTTATAGTCATCTTCTCTTTTTTCAATATCTATAAATTCCACTTGATGACCGAGTCTTTCAATTGTTGTCTTTAGCGCATACGATTGAAGTAGTGATCCCATATTACCAACCCGTTGCATCGACAAAATACATACTTTCACTTTTATGTTCCCCCTTCGTTCCTACACGTATCCAAAGGCGCATCATCTGCAATTAAATAGAAATAAACAAAGCTACTATAAATTTCGAGCATTTGCGATTCACAAAAAGAATAAATTGCAAGTAATAATGCAATCGACACTATCATATAATTATGGTGTTTAATTGCTTTTTTCATAAGTAGAATATAACCAATTAACACGATTATTGTTGGAATCAACCCCATAACCAATAACGTAGTCATATAACTACAGTCGCATGTAACGCTCCAATTATGCCATCCATGAATATTATTATAAATAGTCCCCGAATTATCTCTTAAAGTTACATTTTGACCAAATAACTTTATTCCAAATTTATTCAAAACATAATAATTCAAAAAAAGCCTGTTTGTGAAAATTAAATCAAGCTTTTTTAATATATTACTTGTTTCAAGAAGCTTTGCAGATAGATATGTAAACATCATTATTAATAATTGACTATACGTCATTAGAAACTTTGGAATTTTACTATACCACGCTCGGCTTGCTATTTTCTCGCTAAATCGCATTATAAATGGAATCAAGCAAATTACAATCGTAGACGTTTTACTTCCCGTCATTATATAGGTCAATAATCCAATAAATTCAATGCACAAATAATGAATTGTTTTTAATTTATTAGACTTTTCAGAAGCCCATAACAATATAATCAGCATTATTAACTGTGCTGTTATATTAGGATGCCCAAATCCCCATCCGCTAGCGCCTCTTCTTTGAATTCCCGCATCAGATATTCCCAGAAGATACAAAAAGAATCCCATCCCCAATATAATTGTTAAAGCCTTTCTGCATACAGTTAATATTCTTCTATAGGGTATATTTTTTACTGCTATTACTAATAAGAGCCCTCTAAAATATGCTGCTTGCCCACTAACAATATAACCAATAAGTAATAACACTCCCACTGTTGAAAAGGAGCACAGCTCTTTTAGGGAATACGACTTTTGAGCAATAATATAAATCAATCCAATATATAAAGGAATTTGTATTACATTGATAAACGTATCCAAACGTGACATTTTTGAAAAAATATAAATATTTGTTAATTTATTTATAAACACAAGCAAAAACAATATAATATATATCAAACTCGTCTTTTGGGAATTTTTGCGTTTTATTGAAAATGTCATCTGCAATTATTGTTCTCCTTTTTAACAACGTTTATATTTGAATACTAGCATTAGATAACATAGCAATGTATTTTGGTTTAGCACAGTCAACCGTATCAAATTTCTGCTTTTACTCTCAATTTTGGGATTAACTTTTCCAAGCACTGTCTTTAAATGAGTATCTTTTTCGATAGCTTTAATATGACTCAGTTTTTCTGTTGTACTCTCTTCTGATAAGACTATCATTTTTAAGGTTGCAATCACAAAAGCAAGATAAACACTCGAAAACCGCGTTTTCACTACTTCTGGAAAATCTAAGTTCTGACATAAGAGAATTGTTTGATCATAAAAATCTTTTATTTTCTCATATCTGTCTTTTCGATACACTCTTGTTAATGACGTGTTATTTTGGCAATAAAAATAAAATGCTTCCGGAACAACAGATACACAAGTGACGTTTCCAAAGAGTCTTGTCAAAGAGTATACATCTTCTGAAATGATGTCTCTTTCCGATACAAACCTCCAATTTGTATCGTTTATTAATTTCATTGAGAATAATGCTGTACATGCACTCAGCATTAAGTTCATTTTCTTCTCTTTAGAATAATCTGGAGATATCAACTCTGGAAAAATAATATTTGTGACTTCACTTCCCGTATAGATCAACTTATCAATTTCAGGTTTAAACACTTGTGTAACTTTACCATCTGAGTCAACAATATTATATCCATAATAGACGATGTCCGCTTTTGACTCAATTCCACTTTTATATGCTTTTTCAATAGTATCAGATGCAATATAATCGTCACTGTCAATAAAGCAAATGTACTCACCTGTCGCATTTTCAATTCCCGTATTACGTGCATATCCAAGGCCGCCATTCTTTTTGTGGATAACTTTTATTCTACTATCTTTCGCGGCCCACTTATCACAGATTTCTGGACATTTATCTGGAGATTCATCATCAACCAAGATGATTTCCAACTTTCTGTAGCTTTGGTTTACGACACTTTCCAAGCATCTACTAAGATACTTTTCAACATTATAAATCGGCAAAACAACCGATACAACGCCTTTTCTCATCAATACAATCCTCCAACTATGATTCACAAGAAACGACGTCTGCTCTTACAATAACTTTATTACAAACTTTCGCTTCTACAATTTTAAATTATCTTTCATTCATATTTTCCAAGCCAAATGCAGGCAAGGTTTGTTTCCATGAATTATATGGTTCTCTCTGCCTTTTTTATCCACATACCCCCGCAAAAGGCAACAACATTTTCACATCTTTTTTATCACCCTCGCCGGACTCCCAACTGCCACACAATAGTCCGGCACATCTTTAGTAACCACAGAATTTGCACCAATTACACAATGCTTTCCAATATAGACATTTTTTCCTGCCTGCACCTGAAACCGCTTTGCCTGAATTTTTCCAATGAAGGATTTTACTGCTGCCTTTACCATTACTTCGTCTCCATCTGCTGTGCTGCGATATCAGCATCCACGATTTCCTCGCCGGTTTTATGCTTCAGCTGCTCTTTACTTGCCTCACTCAGACCGTTGTTGATCACACAGTTCATATCGCAGGTGCTGCACTTGTCCAGTTCTTCCTTAGTGACCTTGCCGTCGCGATAGTCGCGGCAGATCTTCAACTCGTACATGCTGTACGGATGTTTGGTGAACAGAGCCTTAAACTTGTGCACCAGAACCCAAGTAGCAGGCTTCCAGATGTACTTATGCATCGCCGGAGAAACAGAACCGATCATCCAGCAGTCACGGTCGCAGCAACGAACCTTTGCACGAACCTTCTCAGCCTCCGGGCTGTTCCACAGCTCATCCCAAGTCTGATTGTTCAGGTTGCCCATGACTTCTTTATCCTTGGTACCATTGCAAGGCATAACATCGCCATACGGATCGATGAAAAAGGTGTCGAAACTCATGTCGCAAGGCAGCAGACGCTTCTGACCGTAGATGTAGTTGATCAGGCCGTGATTAAAGTATGCACGGAACCACTTCTTCGGGCTGTTGCTGCGGAGCAGTTCATTGACCAGATTCTCGAAGTTCTTTGCGACCATCGGACGGTCGT
>OGPM01003300.1_pt1 | contig 10164 bp, 7 predicted proteins | sample 1552961 | NCBI WGS metagenome assembly OGPM01 (sample SAMEA2580304, study PRJEB22360) | human gut metagenome | biome: human gut; feature: human-associated habitat; material: faeces | place: Denmark | collected 2008/2010
CGTCCACCTGAAATATTTTGGGTGAGGCCGGGTTGCCCCCCCCCAGCCGCTGCGGCGGCAGCCCCCTCTCAGAGGGGGCCAAGGGGAAAACGGCATACATACAAGAAGGAGAAATACCATGTTCAAAAAATTCGCAGCATTGGCTGCTGCGGCTGCGCTCAGTCTGGGTGTTATGACCGGCTGCGGCGCGTCCGGCACCACCGCCGACTCCACCGCCTACAGCGCCGAGAACCCGCTGGTGCTGACGCTGGCCCACGGCCTGTCCGAGACCCACACGGTCCACATCGCCATGACCCAGTTCGCGGACGAGGTCGCGGAAAAGACCGATGGCCGCATCCAGGTCAAGATCTTCCCCAACGGCCAGCTCGGCAGCGAAAACGAGAACCTTGAGCAGCTGCAGGCCGGCGTTATCGCCATGACCAAGGTTTCTGCACCCGGTCTGGCCACCTACAACGATGCCTTCAACACCTTCGGCCTGCCCTATATCTTCAACGATACCGATGACTTCTACCATGTCATGGACTCGCAGGAGATGCAGGACTTCTTCCTCTCCACCGGTGACGACGGCTTTGTCACGCTGACCTATTACACCTCCGGCGCACGCTCCTTCTACACGAAGGATCGCGCCATCCGCACGCCCGCCGACCTGAAGGGCCTGAAGATCCGCGTGCAGGATATGAAGAGCCAGACCGACATGATGAGCTATCTGGGCGGCATTCCCGTCGCCATGTCCTACGGCGACGTTTACACCTCGCTGCAGACCGGCATCATTGACGGCACCGAGAACAACGAGACTGCCCTGACCACCGGCAAGCACGGCGAGGTCTGCAAGGTCTACTCGGTGGACCAGCACGCCATGATCCCCGACGTCCTCATCATGAGTGAGAAGGTCTGGGAGACCATCAGCCCCGAGGATCAGGAAATCATTCTGGAGGCCGCCCACGATTCCACCGATGCCCACAAGGTCATGTGGGACACCGCTGTGGAGGAGGCCGTCAAGGAAGCACAGGAGACGATGGGCGTTGAGTTCGTCTATGACGTCGACAAGGAAGCCTTCCGCGAGGCAACCCAGCCCATGATCGAAGCCTACGAGGAGCAGTATCCCGGCGTCAAGACGCTGCTGGATACCATCGACGCCGCAAGAGGGGAGGAGTAAGCCATGAAAAACACCTTTGCTGCCATCAAATTCTGGATGGACAAAATTTTGAGCATTGCCTGCGCCGTACTGCTTACCTTTATGACGGTGCTGGTTCTGATTCAGGTTTTCTCCCGCTATATCCTCAACAGCCCCGTGGCTTTCACCGAGGAGCTTGTCCGCTACAGCCTGATCTGGACCGGCTTCATCGGCGCGGCCTACGCCTTCTCCACCCGGGAGCACATGTCCCTGACCCTCATCCGCGACAAATTCACCGGCAAGGCGCACACCGCCCTGCTGGTGGTCATCGATGGTCTGATTCTGCTGATGGCCATCTTCGTATTCACTATCGGCGGCTTTAAGCTGGCTGTCTCTGCCAGCCGCGAGTTCTCGGCCCTGCTGGGTATTCCCCGCAGCCTGGTTTACTCCATCGCCCCGATTTCCGGCGTGTTCATCGTCCTGGCGCAGATCATCAACATCTATGAGGACGTCACCGGCGAAAAAGTTGAATCCAAGGAGGGTGCAGACAAATGAGTATCACCATGACCACCGTTATCCTGTTCGCCGTGTTCGGCGTGCTGCTGTTCCTCGGCGTGCCTATCTCCATCAGCATTGTGGCGTCGTCTATCGTGACCGCCATGTCCACCCTGTCCTGGGACCAGATCACCTTTATCACGATGCAGAAGATGAACTCCGGCGTGGAGAGCTTCTCTCTGCTTGCTGTGCCCCTGTTCATCCTGGCCGGCAACATCATGAACAACGGCGGTATTGCCAAGCGCCTGGTCAACTTTGCCCAGCTGTTCGTCGGCAAGATCCCCGGCTCCATGGCGCAGGCCAACATCCTGGGCAACATGCTGTTCGGTGCGCTGTCCGGTTCCTCCGTTGCTGCCGCATCCGCCATGGGCGGCTGCATCAGCCCCATTGAGGAAGAAAACGGCTACGACCCCGCCTACTCCGCCGCCGCCAACATTGCCTCCGCCCCCACCGGCCTGCTGATTCCCCCGACGTCTGCCTTCATTGTCTACTCCACCGTCGCGGGCGGTGTCTCCATCTCCACGCTGTTCATGGCCGGTTACATTCCCGGCATCCTGATGGGCCTGTGCTGCATGATCGTTGCGTTCATCGGCGCAAAAAAGGCTGGCATGAAAGCCACCGGCATTGACCACAGCCAGAGCATTGCCAAGACCGTCTGGGACGCCGTGCCGTCTCTGCTGCTGATCGTCATTGTCATCGGCGGCATCGTCTCCGGTATCTTCACCGCCACTGAGGGCGCAGGTGTCGCGGTTCTCTACTGCCTGATTCTTTCCATCATCTATAAGAGCATCGACTTCAAAGGCTTCCTTGGCATCCTGCTCAACTCCGCCAAAACGTCCGGCATCATCCTGTTCCTGATTTCTGCCTCCTCTGCCATGTCCTTTGTTATGGCCTACTCCGGCATCCCGGCAGCCATCTCCAACGGCCTGATGAGCCTGACTGAAAACAAGTACATCATCTTCCTGCTCATGAACATCATCCTGCTGGTCATCGGCATGTTCATGGACATCACCCCGGCCATCCTGATTTTCACCCCCGATTTTCCTGCCCATCGCCACCAGCTTTGGCATGACGGAGATCCAGTTCGGCGTTATGCTGATCTTCAATATGTGCCTGGGCAACATCACCCCGCCGGTCGGCTCGGTTCTGTTCGTCGGCTGCGGCATCGGTCATGTCTCCATCGAGCAGGTCACGTCCAAGCTGATCCCCTACTTTGCGGCACTGGTTGCCGCCCTGCTGGCCGTCACCTACATCCCGGCTCTGTCTCTGGGCCTGCCCAGCCTGATGGGCCTGATTTAACTATTGGCTGATTAAAATAGCACAGCCCCCGCCAAGCTCTATGAGTTTCTGGCGGGGGCTGTGCTGTTATTTTGCCGATGTATCTGCTGCTTTTTTATTCCTTTTCCACCGTAGTGGTCAAACGGTGGTCAAGGATCTTCCATGCGCAGCACGCAGCATTCCGAAAATATCTTGGAAAAATTGGACGATTCGCTCGTAAAAGGTTGACGCGGCTGCGTTCGGGGGTATATCATATTTGTATAGATCCTTGCGCGGAGGGAGGAACGCACGATGATCCGAATCGGCATTGTGGACGATGAAAAACAAGAAAGAGACCAATTGAAACAGGCATTGGCGCGGTTTGGCGCGGAGAACGGCACAGAACTGAACGTACAGGAGTTCGACTGTGCGGCAGTCTATCTGGCGGCGCAAGACCGTGATTTTGACATTTTATATCTGGACATTGATATGCCGCAGATGTCCGGCATGGAACTGGCCGAAAAAATCCGGGAGACAGATCAAGACGTCATCCTCATTTTTTGCACGAATTTGCAGCAATTCGCGCTGAACGGGTACAGTGTCGGCGCACTGGGCTTTATTGTAAAGCCGATACAGTGGTACTCCTTCCATATGTACCTGACGCGGGCGCTGAAGGTGCTGCAAAAGCGCGCCGGTCAAAAGACGGCGCCGCCGCACATTGTCGTCAAGGACGGCACCGTGACGCGGCTGCTGGATGCAGCGGAAATCGCCTACGTGGAGGTGCGCCAGCACGACCTGCTGTACAACCTGTGCGGCGGGGACGGTAAGACCGAGATCATCAAAAACCGCGGTTCGATGCAGGAAATCGCGGCGCAGCTGACGCCCTACGGCTTTGTGCGATGCAGCGCCAGTTATCTTGTGAACCTGCGCTGTATCACGGCGGTAAGCCGTATGAATGTCTATATCGGCGGGGCGGCACTGCCCATCGGGCGCACCTACAAGGACGCCTTCACCGAAGCATTCTCCCGATATATGGCAAAAAAGGAGTGGGAAGACCCGTGCCGGTCATAAATTGGATACTGAACCAGCAAATCCAGCTGGGTATGATTCTATGCGCCTGCCTGTTTGTCCCGTGGGGGCAGCGCCGCAGCTGCTTCGTTCCGCGGCTGGCGGCGGGTGTATGGGTCTTTCTCGCGCTGACGGACACCCTGGCATTTCTGCCGCTTTGGGCAAGATTGCTGCTGTATACGACGCTGCTGTTTGGTCTGATATGGTTCAGCTTTGACTGCAGCCCGCTGCACGCCCTGTTTTATACAACCTGTGCCTACGCGGTGCAGCACATTGCCAGCAAGCTGGCCTATATGCCTAATATTTGGCTGCTTCAGCATGGCCGCACAGACAGGCTCGTTACCTTTGTCATTCTGCTTTTCAGCAACCTTGTGGTCTGTCTGGTCATCTACCTGCTGTTCACCCGGCGCATCCGGCGCGGGCGCCTGCTGTTTGACAATGTCAAGACCGTGCTGTACTCCGGCTTTTTTCTGATTGCCGCGGTCTACCTGAGCGTTGTGCTGGAGGATGTTCTGGACAGCAGCGCAGAGTCCTACATGACCGCCTATCTGGCGCTGAATGCGTTCTGCATCCTGTTTGCCATCACGATTCTGGCGCTGGAATTTTCAAATTGCAGCATCAAGAGTCTGGAACAAGAGAATGAAACGCTGGCGCAGCTGCTGGAATGTGACAAGCAGCAGTATGAGCAGGCAAAAAAAGACATGGAAAAAATCAACATCCGCTACCATGACCTGAAACAGCAGTATTCCCGCGCCACAGATGAGGAACGCGCCCGTCTGGAAGAAGAGGACAACCTGAACCTGCGCTATCTCACCGGGAATAAGGCGCTGGACATCACGCTGACCCAAAAGTCGGCACTCTGCGGGCAGGCAGGTATTCAGCTGGTCTGCTCGGCAGACGGCAGTTGTCTGGAGAATATGAAGCACTACCACATTTACTCCCTGCTGGGCAATGCGCTGGACAATGCCATTGAGTGTCTGACGCAGGTAAGCGATGCGTCTAAGCGGGTCATCACACTGGACATCAGCCGCTGCCGTGACATGGCGGTCATCCGCGTGCAGAACTACACCCCCGCACCGCCGACGCTGCGGGACGGTGCTATCGTCACAACCAAACAGGATACCGAGGAGCATGGCTACGGCATAAAAAGCATCAAAAGCATTGCCGAGCTGTACGGCGGCACGGCAGACTGCTTTGTGGAGGACTCGATTTTTTACCTGGTGGTCACCTTCCCCTGCGGGAAAAGCCAAAAAGAAACTGCATAACCCAAAAGCGACTGCCTTTCGGCAGTCGCTTTGCTTTTGTGTCATTTGTGCCGTGTTTTTTGACGTTTGCGCCAACTCCATTGACCCGGTCAACGCTTCCCTTTATGATAGCTTTGTGAAAAAGATATGAAAGGTTTCTGCAAAAGGGAAGTGCGCAGCCCTTGGCAGCAAGCGCATCGTATCATTCATCTGTGACAGTTTAGGAAGGAGAAAAACCTATGGCACAAAAGGAAACCTCAAGCAAGTCCCGCCGTTGGCTGGGCTTGTCCGGCGCGGCTGTGCTGGTGGCCAACCTTGTCCTGACCGGAACGACTATTGCGTTCCAGCAGGAAGGCGAAGTCAACCACGCACTCGGCATCGAAGGCGCTGGCGCATCTTACGGCGGCACGGAGTTCTCCGCTGACGGTACCCTGTCTGACGCAAGCTACGAAAAGTACATCGAAGCCGCTTATCAGTTCTGTGAGCAGGAAGAAGAAGAGGGCAGCGTGCTGCTCTACAACCGCAACAACGCCCTGCCGCTTTCCGAGTCTGAGCGCAACGTCACGGTCTTTGGCCGCGGCAGCATCGACCCGGTGTTCCGCAGCACGGCAGGCGGTTCCTCCACAAACCCGGATTACCAGAAAACCCCCGTTGACGCCCTGCAGGATGCCGGCTTCAACGTGAACCAAACCGTGCTGGACGCCTACGCTTCCGCCGAAGCGCCGAAAGAAAGAAGCGTTTCCAGCGTGGGCGAATATGACCCGGCGCTGTTCACCGGCAGCGTCACCGACTCGTTTGCGTCCTATGGCGATGTCGCGTTTGTTACGCTGTCCCGCTTTGCCACCGAGGGCAACGACCTTGCGATGGTCAACGACGAGGGCAAGCGTATGCTGGAGCTGGACGACAACGAGAAGGCAATCTTCCAGAAAATCAAGGACTCCGGCAAATTCAAGAAAACCGTCGTCCTGCTGAACTCCGTCTTTGCGATGGAGATGGACTGGCTGGACGAGTACAATGTTGACGCTGTGCTGTGGGTCGGCAACCCCGGCTTCTACGGTATGCCCGGTGCCATCCGCGTTGTGACCGGTGAGGTCAACCCCTCCGGTCACACCACCGCCACCTTTGCCGCCAACTCCCTGTCCGCGCCCAGCGCCGAAAACTTCGGTCTGCACGCCTACAACTACGGCAGCAAAACGCCCCGCGCGGCAGGCGACAGCTTTGTCAGCTATAACGAGGGCATCTACGTCGGCTACCGCTACTACGAGACCCGCTACGAGGACACCATCCTCGGTCAGGGCAACGCCGATTCCACGGTTGGCACCAAAGCCTCGACCGACGGCTGGAACTACGCCGAGGAGGTCTGCTTCCCCTTCGGCTACGGTCTGTCCTACACGAACTATGAGTACAACCTTGACAAACTGGACTACAACAGCGACACCGACACCTTTACGGCGACCGTCACGGTGAGCAACACCGGCGACAGGGACGGCAAGGCTACGGTGGAGCTGTACGGACAGTCCCCCTACACCGACTACGACAAGCAGAACAACGTCGAAAAGTCCTCGATCCAGCTGCTGGGCTATGACAAAATCGACGTGGCCGCAGGTGCATCCGAGACTGTCACGGTCGATGTGCCCGGCTACTTCCTCGCGTCCTATGACGCCAACGGCGCGAAGGGCTACATCCTCGATGCGGGCGATTACTACTTCGCCGTCGGCAACGGCGCACACGAGGCACTGAACAATGTGCTGGCCGCCAAGTGCGGTGACGCCGTTGCAGGCAAGCTGATCGACCAGGACGGCAATGTCGTCACCGGCAACACCGCCGCCGTGGCCACCTGGACCGCCCCCAACACCGAGGTCGATACCCAAAAGTACCGCAACTCCCGTTACAACAGCGATGTGGAAGTCACGAATACCTTCGACGACGCCGATGTGAATTACTGGGCGAACGACGACGAAAAAATCACCTACCTGTCCCGCAGCGCGTGGGATACGACCTACCCCACCACGCTGGAGACCCTGACGGTCAACGATAAGCTGTACAACGGTCTGAATATGCAGACCTACGTCAAGGCAGCCGACGCCAAGAGCGTTTCCGACTTCAACCTCGGCGTGGAGCTGGATGAGAAGATCAACTTCAGCGATATGATCGGCGTTGCCTTCGACGACCCGAAGTGGAACGACTTCCTTTCTCAGCTGACGCTGAGCGATCTGCTCATCAACATGGGCGACTCCAAGGGCATCAAGGCTGTCAAGGCTGTCAACAAGCCCGGCTGCACCATCGTCGATGGTCCTGAGGGCATGAACGGTCAGTTTAAGTACGGTGACCGCCGCAACTGCACCGGCTGGGCTACGCTGCCCATCGTCGGCGCAACCTGGAACCACGATGTACAGACCCGCTTTGGCGAGATGTACGGCGAGGATGCGCTGTATGCGTCCATCCCCATCGCCTACGCGCCCGGCGCGGACACCCTGCGTTCTCCCTACTCCGGTCGTACCTCTGAGTATTTCTCCGAGGACGGCGTTCTCAGCTACTATGCTGCCAAGGCCGTTTCCCACGGTATGCGCAACAAGGGTCTGATCGGCACGGTCAAGCACTTCTTCCTGAACGAGCAGGAAGCCGGTCGTCAGGGCATTTCCACCTTTGCGAACGAGCAGGCCATCCGCGAGATCTATATGCGCGCCTTTGAGGGTTCTCTGGCTGAGGGCGATTCTCTCGGCGTTATGACCGCTTACAACCGTATCGGCGTTATGTACGCCGCTGCCAGCCAGGGCATCCAGCACATCCTGCGCGACGAGTGGAACTACGGCGGCTACATCATCGACGATGCGCTGACTGCGTCCGAGTATTCCTCCGCCCCCGAAATGCTGATGGCGGGCAACAACATCTTCTGCCTGGATACCGCCCGCCCGAACGAAATCGAGAAGCTGATCACCAGCACCGATGACGGCGACCTGCTGCAGAAGGTCATCGACTCCAACCATTATCTGTACTACATCATGCTGCAGTCCTCTATGGGCGGCTCCGGCGCGGAGGACGTTGTCGTTTCCGACGCAGCCCCGTGGTGGCAGACGACCCTGCGCGCCCTCGATGTTGTGTTCTGCGCACTGGCCGTTGCCGCTGTCGTGATGTATGTACTGCATACCTACACGGACGTTTTCTCCGAGGAAAAGCGGAAGAATCGTGCCGCCAAAAAGAATTGATGGAGGTGGAACCTGATGAATAAAGGCTTGAAAAATAAAGGGCTGGGCAGCTGGTTCTGCCTTGCCGCAGCGCTGGTCGCGCTGATCACCGGCATTGTATTCCTGCTCACACAGGCCACGGCCGCCCCTCTGGGTCACTCCGGCACGATGGCCGGCGTGGTGCTGCTGGTCGGTGCTGCCGCTTCGCTCGTTTTCTTCTTTGTTTCCGTTCCGTTCAGCGCGCTGATTCAGGCGGTCATTTATAACATTGCCCTGTATCTTGTTGTTGTGCAGTTGTATTTCGTCTTTGCCGACGTCATCAACCATGTCACCTTTGCGGGCGGCAACGCCGGTCTGTGCGTGTTCTATATGGTCGGCACGTTCATTGCCTGCCTGCTCAGCGTGATCGCCTGCTTCTGCAAGCAGACGAAAACCGGCGAGGCAAAAGCCACCGGCAAACAGTTTGCTGCCGCCGGTGCGGTGGTCGTGGTCGCTGCGGTCTGCGTGGGCGGTTTCTCCCTGCAGAGCAGCAGCCTGCCCTCGGCCGACAATGCGGAGGTTGCCCCCGATGCGGCGCAGACCTCTGCCGAGGGTCCCGTTATGAACTACAGCGACAACGAGTTCACCTCCAAGACGCTGGATGACCTGGTTGCCATCCCGCAGGAAACCTGGGAAGCCAAGGAGCCGAACGGGGAAGTCGCCTACTTCTTCGAGGGTCAGTACACCGAGGGCTTCAGCACCATCGTGGATCCGGCCTGTCTGGATATGTACTGCTACACCGACGGTTCGATGTGGGGTTCCTTCAGCGGTCCCAGCACCTCCGTGGGCGGCGACTCTATCTCCCATGTTTACGGCTACTGGTACAACTACGATGAAAACGGCGAGAAGAACTTCGTCATTCATCTGCTGGGCAATCAGGACGCCGACGGCACCGTGCGCCCCACCGATGTGGAGGGCGGCGCAGATGCGGATGTCTTCGTCTTTGACACCGACCACGGCGCATACAGCATGGAAGCCAGCCTGAGCTATGGCGTTATGGGCGGTGCGATCACCCGCAACATCAACATCTACGGTCAGCCCTATGCCCCTGCCAAGAGCCTGACGATCGATGCCTCCAACCTGCGCACCTTCTACACGGGCGACACCTTCAACCCGGCTGAGCTGGTTGTCACGGCTACCCGCGCCAACGGTGCGGAGGAGTCCATCTGGGGCGGTCGCTTGACCTTCACCGGTTACGACAGCGACACCACAGGCACCAAGACCGTGACGGCCTCCTTCCTGGGTGCAACCGCTACGTTTGAAGTGCAGGTCGAGGAACTGGTCACCGAGCAGTACACGGGCAGCTATGAGCTGGTGCAGGGCGAAACGCCCACCGCAACGGATGCCGTGCTGCTGGTGGATTACTCCCACAAGGTCTGCACGCTGACTGCCGCTGACGGCTCTGCCTCCATCACCGGCACGCTGGTGGATGCGCAGGACGATGCCCTTACCATGACCCTGAACGGCAGCGATGCCCTGACGGTGCCCATCACCGAGGGTGAGGACGGCAGCAAGCAGCTGACCATCCCCGCCCACGACGAAATCGTCTCCGGCTGGGGCTCCAGCACCACCTACTCCATCAACGAGGCTGTGGTCACGCTGGCGGCAGAGTAAGCGTCCATTGCCCCTGATAAAACCTAAGGCAATACCGCACAATTCCCGCCTTACGGCTTAAGCACCGCTCCGGCGGCTGCGGCACGGC
>OGPM01003304.1_pt1 | contig 10154 bp, 11 predicted proteins | sample 1552961 | NCBI WGS metagenome assembly OGPM01 (sample SAMEA2580304, study PRJEB22360) | human gut metagenome | biome: human gut; feature: human-associated habitat; material: faeces | place: Denmark | collected 2008/2010
TTCTTTCCGTTGACTTTGAGCGCCGATTACATCGGCGGTACCTGCATATACGGACCAACAAAGCTCTCCGCCGCCCCGCGGACTGCCGGTTCTGTCAGCTGTTCCGTCGGTTTCTCCGAAAGAATCGTTCCTGTCATATCCTGCGTATCAGTTTCGGTTCCCAGCAAAAGAACTGCCTGATACGTCTTCCTCTTATCCGTCAAAAGGTCGCACAGCTTCGTGCCCTTCCCCAGACATACAGGGAGTACGCCCTCCGCTGCCGGATCGAGCGTACCCGTATGACCGATCTTTTTCTGTCTCAAAATGCCCCGGAGCTTCGCCACCACATCGTGGGACGTAAACCCCGGTTCTTTATAAATGTTTATCACACCGTGAAACATAAAATCTCCTAAAAAATCAGAACTATTACCGTCCATGCGCTGTGCACCTGAAAGCAGGCAGCGCAATCAGCAACAGAACCTCCTATTCCTCCCTACGGGCATCCATCTGTTTCTCAATATGTCCCGTCAGGTTGTTGATCACATCCCTCGGATGTCCCTGCATCGTGCAGCCCGCCGCGTGGATGTGTCCGCCGCCGCCGAAATACGCCGCCACCTTGCTCACATCGACATAGTCGTTGGAACGAAGGCTGACCTTGTACTCGTTGAACGCCTTTTCATAGATGAAAATGGCACATTCCACTCCTTCGGTAATCCGGAGCTGATCGATAATGCCATCCAGATCGTTCGTATCGACACCGTAAAACTCCATTTCTTTCTGGGAAACCACACTGAAAATACATCTTCCATCCAGAATCCGTGTACTGCTAAGCAGCGCTTTTCCGAGAATCTGGTTCTGTGCGTAGGTCTTGCGGTAAAAGCTGTCGTCGATGATCTTCGCCGCGTTCACGCCTTTTTCCATCAGCGCGCCCGCGATTTCCATCGTTTTCCGGGTCGTTGAATTGTACTTAAATACACCTGTGTCATGCACAATTCCGGTATAGAGACACTCTGCCGCCTCCCTGCTGATCTTTGCCTCATCAAGAAGCGTGTATAACACTTCGCTGCAGGAGCTTGCGTCCGGAATGATGTAATTTTGTTCTGCAAATCCTGTATTGGTTCTGTGATGATCGATACAGAGTGTCTTGGCGGCGCTGTCAAAATAGACCGCATAGCCGCCCAGACGCTCTTTGTCGCTGGCATCCAGCGTAATGCACAGATCAAACTGTTTTTCCGGCACAATCTCGGTATGAATTTTCTCAAAATCATTCATATAAGAAAATTTAGCAGCCGGATGGTCGAGAAACAGTTCTGCCTCTATCTGCGGATAATTCTCCCGCAGATAGTTAAGCAGTCCCAGAGTCGTTCCGATACAGTCCCCGTCCGGATGGATGTGACCAAGCAGTACGATGTGCTCCGCCCCTTCCAGTGACGCCTCTAAGATATTTTTACTCATTTTCTTCCTCATCTCCCGATTCTGAGTCTCTGAGGTTTTCAGTTACTTCATCGATCAGGCGGGTCATGTGTACACCGTACTCAATCGACTGATCGAGAATAAATGTAATTTCCGGCGTATTCCGTAAATTAATGCGTTTTGCAAGCTGGGTGCGGACAAATCCGACAGCACTTTTCAGTCCCTGGATCGTATCCTTCGCCGCTTCCTCGTTGCCTAACACGCTGATATACGCCTTGCAGTACTTGAGATCCGGAGTTACCTCCACGGAGACAACCGTTGTCATCGGATGAATCCGCGGATCTTTCAGCTCACGGCTGATGATGGAACTCAGCTCTCTCTGTACTTCACTGTTAATTCTTGTATTTTTAATGCTATTTTTACGCATGAATCCCTCTGCCTTTCTAGCGCGGAACCTCTACCATCGCATATGCTTCGATCATATCGTCTTCCTGCAGATCGTTGAACTTCTCAAATACAAGACCACACTCGTATCCGGAAGCAACTTCCTTCACGTCGTCCTTGAAACGCTTTAAGGATGCCAGCGGACCATCGAAGATCTGCTCGCCGTCACGGGTAATACGTGCCTTGCAGCCTCTCTGGAATTTACCATCCAGGACGTAGGAACCAGCGATAGTACCAACGCCGGAAGCCTTGAAGGTCTGACGTACAACGGCGTGACCGATTACCTGCTCCTCGTAGATCGGGTCAAGCATACCCTTCATCGCTGCCTCGACATCCTCAATTGCCTGATAGATGACGCGGTAGAGACGAACGTCTACTTTCTCACGCTCTGCGATGGACTTCGCGGTTGCGTCCGGGCGCACATTGAAACCAATAATGATCGCGTTGGATGCGGCTGCCAGACTGACGTCGGACTCGTTGATCGCACCAACACCGCCGTGGATGACCTTGACTACGACTTCCTCGTTGGACAGCTTCATCAGGCTCTGCTTTACTGCCTCGACAGAACCCTGTACGTCTGCCTTGACGATCAGTGGAAGTTCCTTTACATTTCCTGCCTTGATCTGGGAGAACAGATCGTCCAGGGAAAGCTTCATCTTTGTATCTTCAATTAACTTATTCTTGCTCTCAGAGATAAAGGTTTCTGCAAAGCTTCTTGCCTCTTTCTCGTTCTCCGGCTGTACAAATACCTCTCCGGCGTTCGGCACGTCATTAAGACCCAGAATCTCGACCGGAGTGGACGGACCAGCCTCCTTGACGCGGCGTCCTTTATCGTCCATCATCGCACGGACACGGCCGTAGCAGGCACCTGCCGCGATCGGATCACCGACATGCAGGGTACCTTTCTGTACCAGGACGGTCGCAACCGGACCTTTACCCTTATCCAGCTCCGCCTCGATGACAAGACCTCTCGCATTACGGTTCGGGTTTGCCTTTAACTCTTTGACCTCTGCGGTCAGAAGGATCATCTCAAGCAGTTCCTTGATACCTTCCTTGGTATGTGCAGATACCGGAACGAAGATGGTGCTGCCGCCCCAGTCCTCCGGAACCAGTTCGTACTCGATAAGCTCCTGTTTTACCTTCTCGATATTGGCACTCGGCTTATCGATCTTGTTGATCGCTACGATGATCTCAACACCTGCTGCCTTCGCATGGTTGATCGCCTCGATGGTCTGCGGCATAACACCGTCATCTGCTGCAACAACAAGGATTGCAATATCAGTGGATTTTGCACCACGCATACGCATTGCGGTAAATGCCTCATGTCCCGGCGTATCGAGGAATGTGATCTTCTGTCCGTTGATCTCTACCATGTACGCACCGATGTGCTGGGTGATACCGCCTGCCTCTTTTGCAGTTACATTGGTCTGGCGGATTGCATCCAGAAGGGAGGTTTTACCATGATCGACATGACCCATAACGCATACAACCGGCGGACGGGTTACCATGTCCTTCTCATCCTCTTCTTCCTCTTTCAGAAGTTCCTCGATGACGTCAACCTTGACCTCTTTCTCACAGAGTACGTCAAACTCCATCGCGATCTCTTCTGCCTGCTCGTAATCTACTTCCTGATTGATGGTGACAACCTTGCCCTGTAAAAAGAGCTTCTTTACAATCACAGACGGCTGAAGTTTCATCTTGTCTGCAAGATCCTTGATGGTGATTACCTCCGGGATCGTGATTGTCTTGATCTCCTCAACCTTTGCCTCCTTCTTCTGCGGCGGCTGAACAGCGCTCTTTACGTTCTTTCCGCCTCTTCCCTTGGAGTGCATCTCTTCCTCATGGTCGATCTTGCTATATTTATCGTTCTTGTAATTATTCTTATTCTGCTTGTTGTTCTGCGGTTTCTGTACAACCGGGCTGTCGAAGGATGGCTTCGGAATATTTAAACCGCCGCGTCCATCGCGTCCGCCTCTCTGACCATCACGGCCGCCCTGATAGCCGCCGCTTCTCTGTCCGTCACGGTTTCCCTGATAGCCGCTTCTCTGTCCATCACGGTTCTCCGCTGGAGCTGCGCTCTTAGCCGGCTCTGCGGTCTGCTCTGCACTTGCTGCTGCCGGACGGCTTGCCGGCGCGCCGGTCTTGGCTGCGTTTCCTGTATTGGCCTTGCCTGCCGGACGGCTTCCTCTCTGTACGCTGTTCTGCGGACGATAAACCGCTGCAATCCGCTTTTTCGGCGGCTCAGTTGTCTTCTCCGCCTCTTTCTTTTCTGCCTCTAACGGCTCTTTCTTTATATCTTCCACTCGATTTGTTTCCGCCTTTCCTGTATCTGTCTTTGACGCTGTCGTCTGTCTCTTTGCTCCTGCAAGGAAGCGTCTGACTGCTTCTGCCTGTTCCTCCGTCACCTTGGAAGAATGGCTTTTTACGTCAAAATGATTTTTCTGCAGTATCTCTAAAACTTCTTTATTTGATTTGCCAATCTGTTTTGACAACTCATTAACTCTCATGTTTTGCTACCTCCGTTCCGGCACTGCCTTCCCGTTCTGCATAAGCTCCTAAAAGAGCCCGCCCAGAAAAGCGTTAATCATCTAACTTCTCTCTTAACGCCTTTGCAAAACCGGAATCCAAAACGGCCAGAGACGCTCTCATCTCTTTTCCCATCGCGTGTCCCAGCTCTTCTTTCATGCCGAACTGGTACACGGGAACCTTGTAGTATGCACATGAATTTTCAAACATCTTTTTTGTATTATCCGACGCTTCTTCTGACACGATCACCAGATACGCTTTTCCACTCTTGATCGCTTTCTCGGTCATGAACTCGCCGCTTGCCGTCTTACCGGCGCGCGTCGCCAGTCCCAGAAGATTCAGCACCTTTTTACGATTCTCCAAACTGCTCCATCTCCTTTTCCAGCGCCTCATAGACTTCCTTCGGAATCGCCATCTTGAGCGACCGCTCCAGTCCTTTGCTCTTTACCGCCTTTTTCCAGCAGTCCATCGAAGGACAGAGGTAGGCGCCGCGTCCATTCCTACGGCCTGTCGCGTCAATCTCGATCGTATCGTCGGCTGTCTTTAAAACGCGGATCATTTCTTTTTTGCTCTTCATTTCTCCGCATCCGATGCACTGTCTGAGCGGCACTTTCTTTGCTCCCACTGTCTATCACTTCCATTTCTGTCAAATCCCGGTTCTGCTGCTTTCTTTCTGCCAAATCTGCTCGTTCCGCCCGAAATCAGCATCCCCGCACATTATCTGTCAGGATTATTCCTGCTCCGCTGCCGGCTCTTCTGTGCCCTCAGCTGCCTCATTTTCTGCTGCCTCGGCTGCGTCTTCCTCTGCCACGCTGATCAGCGGGTCATCGGTGTAGCCCTCGAAGCCTTCCTCATAACCGCTCTCAAGCTCATCTAAAAGACCAGACTCTCTTGCCTGTGTCTCGCTCTTGATATCGATCTTGAAGCCGGTCAGGCGGGCTGCCAGACGTGCATTCTGCCCCTCTTTACCGATTGCCAGGGAAAGCTGGTAATCCGGAACGATCACCTGTGCCTCGCGTGCTTCCTCATCTGCTGCAACCAGGATAACCTTTGCCGGGCTTAACGCGTTCTCAATCAGGAATGCAGGGTTGTCATCCCAGTTGATGATATCGATCTTCTCACCGCGCAGCTCATTGACAACCGCGCTGACACGCGCGCCGTTTAAGCCGACACATGCGCCGACCGGATCGACGTTCGGGTCGTTGGAGCTGACTGCCATCTTCGTACGGGAACCTGCCTCACGTGCAATCGCCTTGATCTCTACGGTACCGTCTCGGACCTCGGCAACCTCAGACTCAAAAAGGCGTTTTACCAGATCTGGATGGCTTCTGGATACGGTGATACGCGGGTCGCGCTGTGTCTCTTTTACTTCGATGACATACAGTTTGATACGCTCGGTCGGTTTGAATACCTCGCCCTTTACCTGCTCACTCTCGTTCAAGATCGTGTCGATCTTGCCTAAGTTGATGCTGATGTTGCGTCCTACATAGCGCTGTACGATACCCGTTACGATATCTTTCTCTCTGCAGTGCCACTCCTCATACAGGGCGTTGCGCTCTGCCTCACGAAGCTTCTGTAAGATAACATTCTTCGCGTTCTGAACGGCGATACGTCCAAACTCCTTGGAATTGACAGAAAACTGAACGATGTCGCCCAGCTCATACTTGCTGTTTAAGAGCTTTGCCTCTGCCAGGCTTACCTGGGTCATCGGATCCTCTACAGTCTCCACGACCTCACGCTCTGCCACGATGGAAAAATCTCCTGTTTCACGGTTGATGTTATCTGCCCGGCCATAATTGTTTTTGTATGCTGTCAGCAGAGAATTTTCAATCGCTTCTAAAAGAACATCTTTGCTGATATTGTTTTCTTTTTCCAGCAGATTTATTGCCTCAATCAACTCTTTATTCATTTTATTTTATCTCCTCCTACCGTCTAAAAATCAAAGGCTAAACGAATCAAAGCAATCCCTGATTTTTCAAATGTACGCTCGCTGCCGTCCTCCATCGTGAGTGTCACGGAATCCGCGTCATAGGACGTAAGCGTTCCTGTAAATTCCTTCTGTTTGTCGATCGCTTTATACAGGCGGATCTCCACATCTTTGCCGATGCTTCTTGCAAAATCTTTCTCTTTCTTCAGAGGACGTCCCAGTCCCGGAGAACTCACCTCCAGTATATAGCTGTCCTCGATGAAATCTTCCTTATCCAGCCATTCACCAAGCAGACGGCTGATTACCTCGCAGTCATCAACGGTAATACCGCCCTCTTTGTCAATGTAGCACCGCAGATACCAGACGCCGACCTCGCGGACATACTCCACATCAACCAGCTCAAACTGATGCTGCTCCAGAACCGGCGTGATCCACGCCTCTACCCGTGCTTCGTACTGCTCTCCCTTTGCCACACCCCCACCACCTTTCTATGAAATTAGAAAGAGTGGACTTTTTTGTCCACTCTTTCCAGTCAGTCTATTATGTTATCGTGCCTAGTATAACATGCTTTTTTCGGAAGTTCAAGAGGTATTTCCTATTGTTTCTCTTTATTTACCGAATACAGCCTCATAATCTGCTTTGAATTTCTCGATACCAGCATCAGTCAGCGGGTGTTTTACCATCTGCATCAGAACCTTGAACGGAACCGTTGCGATGTCAGCGCCAGCCTTCGCGCACTCGATGATGTGCATCGGATGTCTGGTGGAAGCACAGATAATCTCGGTGGAAATCTCCGGATAATTGTCAAAGATCTCTACGATATCGTAAATCAGGTCTGTACCGTTGGTGGAGATGTCATCCAGACGGCCTAAGAACGGAGAAACGTATGTAGCGCCTGCTCTTGCAGCCAGAAGTGCCTGGTTGGCAGTAAAGATCAGGGTTACATTGGTCTTGATGCCCTCAGCGGACAGAGCTTTCACAGCCTTTAAGCCCTCGGTAGTCATCGGGATTTTAACAACCATGTTCGGATGAATCTTAGCGATCTCACGGCCCTCGGCGATCATATCCTCTGCCTTCACAGTCGTAGCCTTAACCTCACCGGAAATCGGTCCGTCTACAATGCTGGTGATCTCTTTGATAACCTCATTAAAATCACGGCCTTCTTTAGCAATCAGAGACGGGTTTGTGGTAACGCCACAGATAATACCCATATCATTCGCTTCACGGATCTCATCAACATTCGCGGTATCAATAAAAAATTTCATTTCTCATATCCTCCTAATTTTTATAAGATAGATAGCCAGTATCTCCTATATCTACTATACATAAGTATACCATACTTGTCCCATCTATTTCCATACTTGAATCTATATTTTACAAATTGTTACTGTTCACGCATACGTGCCCAGTAACGGAATTTGCCGTGGCTTCGCATTTAAATACGGCAAATTCCTGCTGCCACCACGTTTTCTTACGGCACTTTCGGTTTCAAAAGTGCCTACCCGTGAACAGTAACTACAAATTCCCTTGTCCGTAATACGCCCCCGGACCATGCTTCCGCAGATAATGTTTATCCTGCAGGCACTGCGGCGCTTCCTTCACATCCGGATTGATCATCTCGCAGCGCGCCGCCATCTTGGCAACCTCCTCGAGTACAACCGCATTGTGAACCGCCTCATGCGCATCCTTGCCCCAGGTAAACGGTCCATGGTTCTTGCAGAGCACACATGGCACCGCCATCGGGTCGAGCTTCCTCTCCTCAAACAAATCTGCAATCAGCACGCCTGTGTTCCACTCATAATTCTTTAATTCTTCCTCATTTAAGTTTCTCGCGCATGGAACGGAACCATAAATATAATCTGCATGGGTCGTTCCGTAGCACGGAATGTCGCGTCCCGCCTGCGCCCAGGAAGTCGCCCACGGGCTGTGCGTGTGAACCACGCCGCCGATCTTCGGAAAACGGTTATAAAGAATCAGGTGGGTTTTTGTATCAGAGGACGGATTCAGCGTTCCCTCAACGCGGTTTCCTTCCAGATCCATGACAACCATATCATCTGGCGTCAATTTGTCATAGTCCACGCCAGACGGTTTAATGACAAACAGCCCCTTCTCGCGGTCAATCCCGGAAACATTGCCCCAGGTAAAGGTAACCAGACCGTATTTCGGAAGCAGCATATTAGCTTCGTATACTTCTTTTTTTAATTCTTCCAGCATCGATTAAAACCTTCCTTCTACGGCGCCTCTCTCGGCAGCCAGACCATTGATATAGCTTGTCATAAACGCATTGAAGCCCTCGACATCCTTTGCATCCGGCTCCATCGTCTCCGCCTTTGCATCTGCAAATACCTGCTCATTTAAGTAATCGGACAAGCTCTGTCCCGGCTTCTTATCTTTGCGGTACGCCGCCAGAACCGCGATACCCCAGGCACCGCCCTCACCGGCTGTCTCCATAACGGATACCGGCACGTCAGCTGCTGCCGCCATGATACGCTGTCCAACGCCCTTCGTCTTGAAGAATCCGCCGTGGCCCATCAGTTTATCCAGTGTCACGTGCTCTTCCTTGAACAGAATGTCCAGACCATATTTCAGGGTTGCCAGGGAACTGTATAAATGGGTACGCATGAAGTTTGCCAGTCCCAGCTTGCTGTCCGGACGGCGCATAAACAGCGGGCGTCCCTCCTCGAAGTCGGTGATCGGCTCGCCGGAGAGGTAGCAGTAGGACATCAGTCCGCCGCAGTCCTCATCGCCCTCAAGCGCCTTGCGGTACAGGGTTCCAAACAGGGTGTTGCGGTCTGTTTTCTGACCCATCAGCTCATAGAACTCTTCAAACAGACCTACCCAGGCATTCAGATCGGAGGTACAGTTGTTGCAGTGAACCATGCCGACCAGATGACCGTCCGGCGTAGTTACCATGTCAATCTCCTGGTGAACCGTCTCCAGAGTCTTTTCCAGAACAACCATTGCAAATACGGAAGTTCCGGCAGATACGTTACCGGTGCGGACTGCCACACTATTGGTTGCAGTCATGCCGGTTCCTGCATCGCCCTCCGGCGGGCACAGCGGAATGCCAGCTTCCAGATTGCCGCTCTCATCCAGCAGCTTCGCGCCTTCCTCAGTCAGCATTCCCGCCTCATCGCCAGCGCTCAGAACCTCCGGCAGAAGGTCGCGCAGCTTCCACGGATATCCCTTTGGAACCATCATTTCTTCGAACTTATCCAGCATTTCAGCATCATACTGTCCGGTTGCCGGGTCGATCGGGAACATACCCGAAGCATCGCCGACGCCAAGTACCTGCTTACCGGTCAATTTCCAATGTACATATCCGGCTAAGGTAGTCAGAAAATGCACGCGGGATACATGCTCCTCGCCGTTGATCACCGCCTGATACAGGTGTGCAATACTCCATCTCTGCGGGATATTGTAGTTAAACAAATCCGTCAGGCGTCTTGCGGCCTCGGCGGTCATCGTATTTCTCCAGGTACGGAACGGAACGAGCAATTTTTCGTCCGCATCAAATGCCATATAGCCGTGCATCATGGCGCTGACGCCCATCGCACCAACCTTTTTAAGCGTTAAACCGTATTGTTTCTTCACATCGGCAGCCAGATCCGCGTAGCAGTCCTTTAAGCCTTTCCAGATATCTTCCAGGGAATAGGTCCAGATACCATTTTCCAGACGGTTTTCCCACTCATAGCCCCCCTGCGCGATCGGCGCGGTCGTGCCGTCCGTCAAGACTGCCTTGATTCGGGTCGAACCAAATTCAATTCCGAGCGCTGTATTTCCGCTCTCTATGTCTTTCTTGATCTCTTCCGCACTGCGGCCCATATCCATCCTCCTCATTGTAGCAAAAAGCGCACCGCCGCCG
>OGPM01003309.1_pt1 | contig 10141 bp, 7 predicted proteins | sample 1552961 | NCBI WGS metagenome assembly OGPM01 (sample SAMEA2580304, study PRJEB22360) | human gut metagenome | biome: human gut; feature: human-associated habitat; material: faeces | place: Denmark | collected 2008/2010
GTCTCTTCCGGCTGGGTCGGTTTCACGGTCGGCGTCGGGTTTTCGGTCGGTTCTTTCGTCGCCGGCGCATCACTCGGTACCACACTCGGCGTTTCGCTTCCACCACCGCCTCCAGAATGTCTGCGTTCTTTGGATGTTCTGGAATTCAGCTTCGGTGTATCGGCATTGGTCGTCTCTAAGATGGTCATCGTTCCGTCTTCTGCCACTTTTACCTCAAAGCTTCTCGCCGGTCTCGGCTTGCGCCCGCCGAACGATGTGCCATCGTTTTCAAACGTATAAGGAATTCCGTTGATACTGACAACGCCCGTTGCCATCTCTCCACTGTCTGGTGTGCCAAAATAATAGGTTTTTCCATTGATCCAGACGACACCGCTGACCATTTCCCCCGACGCCGTACAGAAATACTGTTTCTCCCCGTCTTTTACCCAGCCGATCTGCGGTGCTCCCTGTTCATTCAGGTAATACCATTTTCCATCGATCTGCTGCCAGCCTGTCTGCACCTGTCCATTTATGATGTAGGCTCTTGCACCTCCTGTACCTATCCATTCTGCAAAAGCCGGTCCGGCATACAAGCCCATGATCAAAACGGCACTGAGTGCACAGGCACCCGCCTTCATCCATTTGCGTTTTCTCATAGCATACCTCCTCGTATTGATCGAAAAGCTGTCTTTCATGTATTTTTATTCTGAAGTTTTTCTTCTTTTTCACGATTTCAAGCTTTTCTTGTTGTATTCATCTTATCATTTGTTTTATTTTTCTACAATTTGCACTGCACAAGATGTCATTTTTTTACACAAGATGTAAAAAAATGATACACTAGCCTTGACAAATTGATTTTCAGAAGCTTTCATCCACAAACACAAGGGCGGGAAAAGTTCCAGAAATGAAAACCCCGGCTGTGAGTGGATAAACTTACTCACAGCCGGGGTTCCATTTTCACATCTGTATAAAATCTCTTAACCGATCACATCCGCCATATCATACCGTCCTTCCGGCTTTCCTGCCAGGAACTTGGCTGCCTGTACCGCACCCTTTGCGAAAATCGCCTTGGAGTAGGCCGTATGATTAAAGGTAATCACCTCATCCTGACCGGCGAAAATGACATCGTGTTCGCCTACGATTGTGCCGCCGCGGATCGCCTGAATACCGATCTCCTTCGCATCACGTTTCTCACGTGTAGCGGAACGATCGTATTTGTAATGGTATGTATTTCCCATCGCCTCGTTGATCGAATCTGCCAGCGCAATCGCCGTACCACTCGGAGCATCCACCTTCTGATTGTGGTGTTTCTCCAGAATCTCGATATCAAATCCAGCCGGAGCCAGAATCTGCGCTGCTTCTTTCAGAAGCTTTAAGAGCATATTGATACCAAGAGACATATTTGCAGAGCGAAGAACAGCTGTCTTCTCTGCCGTCTCTTCTACCTTTGCCAGCTGTACCTCGGAAAGTCCTGTCGTACACAGAACAACCGGCATTTTCTTCTCTGCACACCAGTCGAGAAGTTCATCGACAGCTGCTGCATTGGAAAAATCAATCACAACATCCGCTTCTACCTTACATTCGTTCAGAGACGCAAAAACCGGATAATCATTTTTCTGCTCGGTTCTCATATCAATACCCGCAACGATAGAGATCTCCTCGTCCTTCGCTGCGATTCCGGAAATAACCTGTCCCATGGCGCCGTTGCAGCCATGCATAATTGCTCGTACCATCTGTTAAAACCTCATTTCCCTATCTTATTCAAAATTCAGAGGTGCAGCGCCCTGCCGCACGCCTCCGAATCTGATTTTCGCATTCTGTTTCACTGCCCGTTTTAACGGATCCTATGTTACTGTTCACGCATACGTGCCCAGTAACGGAATTTGCCGTGGCTTCGCATTTAAATACGGCAAATTCCTGCTGCCACCACGTTTTCTTACGGCACTTTTACTTCCAAAAGTGCCCACCCGGGAACAGTAACTATCGATTCTTGTAATTCTGTATGTTTTTTATGCTTTGTTTACGGGACATGGTTTTTGTGGTATACTGATCCCGCCCGAAACAACTCACAAAAGTGAGTTTATCCTGAAAATAATTCACTTATATGAAAAAGGAGTTTGATTATGCTTAAATTAGAACGTACCAGCGTCATGAATCTGGAAAATGCCATGCGCGGTGCCCGCAATCCGATGAACAGCTGGGGACGGATGGACAGCTTTTATGATGAGAATGGCGAATATAAACTGGGACCGAACGATCTCGACCTTGCGAAACGCCTCCGCAAAGCAGGCAGCGACCACCGCAAATTTCTGCGCCAGGTATTTGTCTCAGTCGATGTGACCGCACCTCTCTACTGGTGGAAAGAATATGATACTTATAAAGTAGCGACCGTCGCCAATTCAACCAGCACGATGCACAAAATCGCCAGCAAACCGTTTTCGATGGACGATTTCAGCTGCGACCACATGACAGCCGGAACACGCGCATTTATGGAAACAGTTATCGCCAAGCTGGAGGAAATCCGCCTGCGTTATCTGGAGACGAAGAATAAAGATGACTGGTATGATATGATCCAGCTGCTGCCGAGCAGTTATAATCAGATGCGGACTTGTTCGTTTAATTATGAGACACTGATTAATATTTATTATGCCAGAAAGGATCATAAGCTGGCGGAGTGGCATACATTCTGTGACTGGATCAAGACCTTGCCGTATGGGGAAGAATTGATTATTGGGGAAGGAAAATAGATAATTAGTTTGATTATCGTGAGAGGGACGGAGAAAAAGCCGCCCGAGCAAAAATGATCAGGTTTCGAGGACTGGGATTTTCTAGGCATCTTCGGTTTGATTAAAAACAGAAAGAAATCCTCACAAAGCAAGTTTGTTGCGGTTTCTTTCAACATCAAATCCGAATCTGCCAAGTAAATCCTCAGTTTCGAAAATTCCATTTTCGCTCGGGCGGCTTTTTCTCCTGTTTATTGGATGATAACTTGGTAAAATTTAAGATCCTGGCCCCCAACAGCGCATGAATGCGGCTGTTGGGTGGCGTAGGATCTTTTTTAATGACAGTATTGTATTTATGATTTTAGCTGACATCTACTGTCTTATCTTATTATCTAATAAAGTAATGCCGTCACTGCTAGTCCTTCTTCTAATTGCTGAATGTGCGCTTAGAAGAAATGTTTAGTTGTGGCAGAGAACCGGCATTCCCTTGTATACTTTCTCGTAGAGAAGTTTTGCTTTATCAACCGGCAGATTGATGCAGCCGTGGCTACCGGAATACTGGTAGATGGTTCCGCCGAATTTACTTCTCCAGCTTGCGTCATGGAAACCGATGCCGCCGTTGAATGGCATCCAATAGTCTACGTGACTTTCATATTCATATGTGCCGTCTGCCTGTTTGGTGCCGCGCAGAACGCGGTCGGTCTGCTTGTAGGTCAGGCTGTAAATACCTTCCGGGGTTGTGTAGTTTTTGGATACGTTTCCGGTTACGCACGGAGCATCCCAGGTCAGGGCGCCGTTTTCATACATATATACATGCTGGGCGCCGAAATCAACTTCTGCGTAGGTATTGCCCCAGTCTGCGGCTGAATGGCTGGCTGCCTGCTGGGAGAACTGGACTTCACGTTCCTGATTGATGCCTGTCTGCGCCATCAGAACCAGGTTGTCTGTCTCTGCAGTCTGGTCAATCTTCCATCCATAAGGGCCTGTCAAGGCAACCTCTTTTCCGGAAGTGGTATGGAAGGTACGGGTAGTTCCAGCTGTGTCGTATTTCGCTGCCAGCGCCTTGATGTAGGCAGCTGCCTTATCGCGGTCTACAGTAATGACACCATTCTCGCCGCCTGTATACCAGCTGACATATTCAGTACCGGACAGTGTCTCGGTTGCATCACCGATATGGAAGGTGATGGTCGCATTTTTAGCCTGGTTCATCTGGGCGCAGAGTGCTTTTAAGGATGCATCGCCGGAAGTCACCTGGATCGGTGTGTAACATCCCAAGGCTTCCAGATCAATCTCTGTCATGCCGGAGGCGATCGCTGCATTGATCGCCGTCTGTACCTTTGCCTTATCCACAGATTCTCCCTTTACTTCCGGAACAATCGTGAAATCTTTTCCTTCTTCCCAGGCGGATATATGGGCATCTACCGTCGGTGCTACACTATCTGACATACAATTTAAGGAAGCAATGCGGTTTGCAAGCATCGTCTGATCGCAGGAAAGCGGCATTGCGATCGTCAGCGCTCCTGCTCCAGCTGCCCCTGCTGCCTGCTGGTCAATCGCTGCCTGCAGCTCATTTGTAATCACCACTTTATAGCCGATCTCCGCTGCGGTGATCTCTTCTGTCTTGCCTCCACGTTCTTTGATCGTTAATTTATAAGAACCGTAATTCTGCTCCAGCTTTGCCTTTGATTCCTCGTTGCTCATGCCGCCGACTGCGACGCCATTTACACTTGTTCCATTTGCAAAACTGCCATCTGCCAGTACTGGCTGTGCAAACATCAGCACCAGTGCAGCTGCTGCACCAGTCATTTTAAGTATACTCATACTTTTATTTTTCATTTTTTCACAAACCTCTCTGCCGCGCCATCTGGCTGCGGCCTGTATATATGGATTCTGAATCCTTATTATAGCAGAGTCGGAAAAAAAGTCCAGACCGATTCTAAAAAAGATCGTCAAAAGATCCAATTCGTAAGAATTTCTTAACGGTTCCTTTTTTTTCCTTTTTCTTTCATTTTTTCCATATTCATGATTGCAGTTTTTCCATTTTGCGGTATGATGGTATTCGTTGCAAATGAAGGGAGACTTTTATTTATGAAACGCTATGAAATGGATCTCTGTACGGGGGCTTTATGGAAGAAAATTTTATTGTTTAGTGTTCCGCTCATGTTTACCAACCTGCTTCAGGTTGTCTTTAATATGTCGGATGTCGCAGTGGTCGGGAAATTTGCCGGTTCACTGGCGCTGGGTTCCGTCGGCTCAACCAGCATCCTGGTCACGATGTTTACAGGCATCCTCATCGGCATGGCAAGCGGCGTCAATGCGCTGACCGCCCTCTATATCGGTGCCAAAAATGACCGGAATGTCCGGGAAACGGTACATACCGCCTGTATTTTATGCCTCAGCTCCGGGCTTCTGATTCTCCTGTTTGGTTTCACGTTCGCCAGACATATTCTCACGATGATGAATACGAAGCCGGAGCTGATCGACGGTGCTGTCCGATACCTGAGGATCTATGTTTTTGGTATGCCAGCGCTGGCACTCTTTAACTTCGGAAATGCGGTTCTGAGCGCCTCCGGCGATACAAAGCGCCCGCTCTATTATCTCTCTTTTGCCGGTGTTATCAATGTCATTTTGAATTTATTTTTCGTCATTATCTGCAAACTAGATGTCGCAGGTGTGGCATTGGCCAGCATTATCGCGGAATATATTTCGGCAGCTCTTGTCATCGCGCTCCTGCTTCGAAGCCGGGAAAATTATGCACTTCACCCGAGTGAACTTCAGATATCGCCGGACAAGGTAGGCAGAATCCTTCAAATCAGCATTCCGTCCGCCATTCAGAATATCCTTTTTGCCATCGCAAACATCTTTGTACAGACCAGTGTCAACTCGTTCGACCATGTCATCGTCGAGGGCAACTCAGCCGCTGCCAACACAGATCCTCTGGTCTACAATATGATGGCTGCCATCTACACAGGCTGCACCAGCTTTATCGCACAGAATCGTGGTGCCGGAAAACGGGAGCGGTGCCGCAGAAGCTACGAACTCTGCCTGCTCTATGCCACCTGCGTAGGGCTGATTCTGGGGATTTCGCTCTATCTCCTGCGCGTCCCATTCCTGTCACTCTTTACTAACGATGCAGAAGTTGTGACCGCCGGAACCACCCGTCTCGCCATCATGGCGCTCTCCTATGGGCTTAGCCCGCTGATGGACTGCACCCTGGCGGCATCCCGCGGACTGGGGCGGACCGTTATTCCGACCATCCTGGTTATATTGGGTTCGGTAGTATTCCGCCTTGCGTGGATTTTTACCATTTTTGCATACTTCCACACAATCCAGTCGCTGTACCTGCTGTACGCCTTTTCATGGGGAATCACCGGTATTCCGGAGCTTATTTACTTTATTTATATTTACCGGCATGGGGCAGCTGAGCCGGAAGTATAACTTTCAGGACGTCCTTAAAAATGTTTAAAATTTTCATGTTCCCAAAAGCGCCAAAAGGACCGCCGCATCTGGCATGCCCTCTTCTAAGTAAACAAGATTTTTATTGTTATCTTGGTCTGCTCAAAAGGAAATATGCCAGTCTGCGGCAGCCCTTCTTTCTATTTCCGGTCAATTTCCGGATTGACATGCACCATAATGTGTTTTACCTTCGGAAATGTCTTTTCAATGCTGTTATGCACCAACTCGGCAATCTTGTGCGCCTCCCGCAGCGGCATGGAACCATCTACCTCAATCTCAATGTCCGCATAAATTTTATTGCCAAAGATCCGCGTCTGAAGCAGGTCAATCCGCGCCACATCTGGATTCTGAAGAACGCAGGCGCGCAGCTGTTCTTCGGTCTTCTCATCACAGGAATGATCGACCATTTTATCCATCGCATCTTTAAAAATCTCATACGCCGCTTTCACGATAAAGACGAAAATAACCAGGCTCGCGATCGGATCCATGACCGGAAATCCCATTCTCGCGCCCACGATTCCGACCAGCGCACCGATCGAGGAAAACGCATCAGAACGGTGATGCCATGCATCTGCCATCAGTGCGCTGGAATCAATCTTTTTCGCATAATATCGGGTGTACCAGTACATCGCTTCTTTACTGACAATGGATATAACAGCCGCTGCCAGCGCCAGCATCCCCGGTACCTGCAGGTGACTGTATTCTCCCTTGAGCACGTCCGTAAGCGCCTCCACGCCAATCCCCAGACCTGTCATAAAGAGAACCATCGAGAGGACAATCGCAGCCACACACTCCATCCGCTCATGTCCATACGGGTGCTCCTTGTCCGGCTGTTTGGACGACAGCTTAATTCCAATCACCACGATCATCGTGCTGAACACATCGGACGCCGAATGGATACTGTCACTGATCATCGCATTCGAATGTGCGAACACGCCGGCTAACAGCTTCATAAACGCCAAAAGGATGTTCACTACTATCGTTACAAAAGACACTTGATTTGCCACCTTCTGAAAATCATTTTGTTTCATATTCGTTACCTCCAAAAAATATCTCATGGCACTAACGATAGGTGGATGCTGCAAACCCATAAAAAAGTATAAAAAAACACCCACGAACCAGTATGAGTAACTACTGTCCCGTGGATGAAACTAACTTCCACTGTCGCTTCTGCGACCCGACCCCATGATATTCACGGTCTGCTCAGTTTGTACTGTAGTTTGATATGCAGTGCAAAGAGTTTATGATGAATAATAGCACAAGTTTACTTTGTTGTCAATATCGGGAACCGCCCCTTTTTCCATATTTATTTTTTCAATTCCTTAATTCCAGCCTCAAGTCCTGCCGCCGTCAGCGGAAACATCGGAATCTCCTCGCGGATCAGACTGATCGTGTACGCACCGTAGGCATATGCCCAGTTATTTTCCCGCATCGGGTTCAGCCAGATCGCCGACGGAAAACGCCGGTGCATCTCCTGCAGCCAGTAAATGCCCGTCCGCTCGTTGCTGTGGAAATAGTCGAGACTGCCGCCGCGGTACAGAAGTTCCGACGGCGCCATCGACGCATCCCCAACCAGAATTACCTTGTATTCCGGTTTCAGGTTGTGAAAGACCCACTCGGTCGAGATCTTATCCCTCCAGGAGCAGGACGGCGTCGTAAATAGCTGATCGTAGAAACAATTGTGGAAATAATAAATCTTCAAATCCTTAAAATGGGACGACTGATTGACCGCCTGAAACAGACGGTTGCACAGATCCGCATATGCCCACATCGACCCGCCGCTGTCCATCAGAAGCAGAAGCTTCGTCTGGTTCTTTCTCGGGCGCTCCATGACGAGCTCCAGACGTCCGCCTTCGTCGCAGGTCTTCTCGATCGTTTTCTCCACATTGAGCTCCGTTTTCGGTCCATCCTCACGGCAGGATAAAAGACGCAGCTTTTTGAGCGCCACTTGAAACTGCCGGATCTGGATGACCGCATCGTCGCGGAAATCACGGTAATTCCGCTGTTCCGCCACCTGCAGCGCGCTCCGGTTTTTGCCCGGTCCGCCCACGCGGATGCCCTTCGGGCTGTAACCGGAATGTCCAAATGCCGACGTACCGCCAGTTCCAATCCACTTATTGCCGCCGTGGTGCTGCTCATGCTGCTCTTTCAGTCGTTCCGCCATCATTTTACGGATATCGTCCAGATCAAGTCCCGCAAACCGCGCATCGACCTCATCCTTATCATACGGCGTCTGCGCGTGCGCCTTCGAAAGCCAGTCTAAGACCTCCTTCGGAAGTTCCTCAAACGTCTGCACATTTTTAAAATATGCCAGAAATGCCTGGTCAAATTTGTCATGTTCGGACTCTTTTTTGACCAGAACCGCCCTCGCCATATAGTAAAACTCCGTCAGGCTCGCGTCGTTCAGGTTCATTTCCAACGCATCCATCAGGCTGTTCCACTCATTGAGGCTCGTCTTCATCCCGTAAGAACGGAGTAGATACAGAAAATCAGTAAACATATCGGTTATTCTCCACCAGCTTTAAATCCTCTGTCTTTTTTAAGAGTACCCCCGCAAACGGGATCTCCTTTTCCAGCTTCTCCACCGGCACGCCGCCGATCACAAGCGCCTGAATCCAGTCCAACACCTCGGAGGTACTCGGCTTCTTCTGCAGACCGCGCAGATCGCGCACCCGGTAGAAGGCGTCCAGCACGCCGTCGATCAGCTTCTGGTCGAGATCCGGGTAATGTGCCTTGATGATCTTCTCCATCATCGGCTGCTCCCGGTCGGGGAACTCGATGTAGTGGAACACGCACCGGCGCAGAAATGCATCCGGCAGCTCCTTCTCCGCATTGGAGGTAATAATCACAATCGGACGGTGCTTCGCTTTGACAGTCTTTCCCGTCTCCGGAATGTAAAATTCCATCTTGTCAAGTTCCCAGAGCAGGTCGTTCGGGAATTCCAGATCCGCTTTATCGATCTCATCGATCAAAAGAACCGTCTGCTTTTCCTTCTCAAATGCCTCTCCCATCTTTCCGAGGCGGATATATCTGGCAATATCATCAACGCCGTCCGCACCAAACTGGCTGTCGTAAAGACGCTGTACCGTATCGTACACGTAAAGACCGTCTTGTGCGCGGGTCGTCGATTTAATATTCCAGATCAAAAGTTCCATATCGAGGGATCTGACAATCGCCTCCGCGAGCATCGTCTTTCCAGTGCCCGGTTCTCCCTTGATTAAGAGCGGCTTTTTGAGCGCCGCCGCAATGTTAACACTGCGGATCAGTTCATCCGAAGCGATGTATTCGTCACTGCCGTGAAATTGCTGCATGGTAAATTCTCCTTTTAGAAAGTTCTCCTTTTACATAACTGTAAACACTAACAAGGGCGGCATAACGATTCAGGATCCATGCTGACTGCGATCGGTTCGGATCCATCGTTCCTCCCGATCGTCATACATAATCCTGCCCGTTTGCCGCCCTATTGATTTGCGATACCAGTGCCAAAAGTTCAGAAATCCGACGCAAGCTTGCTTGCAGGAAGATTTTTGAATTTGGTATCAGAGGGTCAAAAAACTTTTTGACCCTTTCATCATAATATAGCAATATTCTAATAGTTTGTCAAATCGTATATATGTTAGGATTTCATTAGAAAAACACGATTGTTACTGCTCACTATTCTACTTTGCCACCCGGATATTCTTGCTGCCGCTAAATCCTTCCGGCGGCTCTGTCTCCGTGAGGATCGTCGCTTCTTCAAACACCCCGAACGTCACCGAACTTACCATGCCGAATTTCTGGCTGTCCGCCAGCACATAGCAGCGCTCTGTCTGGCGCATCGCCTCTTGCTTGACTAATGCTTCATTCGGATCCGGCGTCGTGAAACCGTGGCGCTTGCTGACGCCGTTGGTTCCAAAAAATCCCTTTGTAAAATGATAGCCCTGGATCGTCAGGATCGCCTGGCTTCCGATGACCGCCTCCGTCGTGCCCTTTAACTCACCACC
>OGPM01003318.1_pt1 | contig 10123 bp, 8 predicted proteins | sample 1552961 | NCBI WGS metagenome assembly OGPM01 (sample SAMEA2580304, study PRJEB22360) | human gut metagenome | biome: human gut; feature: human-associated habitat; material: faeces | place: Denmark | collected 2008/2010
ATGACGCGGCTCCTGCCGCTCCTTGACTGGGAGGCCATCGGGCGCGCTGCCGTGCCCATGGTTGGGTTTTCCGATTTCACGGCTTTTAACTTGGCGCTTCTGGCCAAAACCGGCCGCGCCTCCTGGCATGGTCCGATGCTTGGATCTTTTGATAATCCGGACCCATACATGGTTGAGCGTTTCGCAGTGGTTTTCGGTGCCGAGCTCGATCCCATCGAATGGGAGGCGGATCCCAATCTCCTCGGAAACTGGGCTGACCAAACCGAGCAGCGCGCTGCTGGGCTCCTCTGGGGCGGGAACCTCTGCCTGATTGAAAGTCTGGTGGGCACGGCCTGGATGCCGCCCAAAGAGATGCTAGAAGGCGGCATTCTCTTTCTTGAAGACGTGGGCGAATACGCCTACCGCGTCGAACGCATGCTGCTCACGCTGCTCGACGCCGGCATTCTCGCCCGGCAGCGGGCGGTGCTCCTCGGCGCCTTTACCAATGCGGATGATTCGATCCGTTTTCCGGGCGACCATTGCCTCGCGGATTCGCTTGCATTCATTCGCCGCCGGCTGCCTGCGTCCATCCCGATGGTGTCGGGGCTGCCCTTCGGGCATATTGCCAAAAAGGCGACGCTGCCCGTCGGCGTTATGGCCGAGTTCTCGCTCCATGCCGGCCGCGCAGCGCTTTCTTGGAAGGAAATGCCATGACCGCAGAACCGGATCGAGAGGCACGAACGACCGGTCAGACTACGACGCGGCGTTCCGTGATTTTGTTCCTAAAGACTTTTTTAAGTCTTCCGGCCTCGCGCAGCATCACGGCACATACACTGATCAAGCTCTTTCTCACCTCCATGAAGCTGATGCCGGTGGCTTTGGCCGCACAGTGCTTCGGCATGGCTGCCATTGATGCGGTCATGAGAACCAAGCCCGAGATGTTTGAGCTGCTGCTCGTTTGGTCGTTTTTTGGCTTTGCTCAGCTCATTGCTTCGCTCGCTTTTGTTCGGAGCCTGTGGCGTGATGCACGGCGTGTGGAGCGTGTCCGTCTGTGGATTCGACGCTGGACGATCCTGGCTTCATGTGCCGGTTTGCTCTGGGGAGCGGCTGGTGCAGTCATCATGGTGCCGCTCGCGGGCGTGCAGCAGTTGGTGGCCGTAGCCGTAATCGTCGCCGTGACCTTTGCCAGCTGGCCGGTTTATTCCTGCTGGATGCCGTCGCTCACGGCTTTTACGCTTTTGTCGCTCACCCCCATGACGATTTCCGTGGCGGCGCAGTATGGCGTCAGTCAGGCGATCATGGCGCTGGTGCTGATCACCGTGACCGGCTTTATTCTCTATTCAGGCCGACGCCTCAACGAAATGCTTTTGTCGTCCATCTTGAACGACGACGAAAATCAGCGCCTCGTGCAGCGTCTGAAGGTTGAGGTGAATCGTACGGAAGCAGCGCGTTTGAAGACTCAGCACGAGAGTGAGCGACGTGCACAGTTCTTTGCGGCTGCCAATCACGACTTGCGCCAGCCTCTGCAGGCAATGGGCATCTTCCTCGAGATGCTCAAGCGCCGGTCAACCCCGCAGACGCTTCCTATCGTCGAGCAGCTCGGACGCACCTCAAGCACCATCTCTACCTTGGTCGAACAGGTGCTTGAAGTCACCCGCATGGAGTTTGGCCGTCTTGAACTGCATCCGGAAGTGATCTGGCTGCCGGAATTGATGGAAGAGCTCTCACATGACTTCACAGCAATTGCTGCCGAAAAAGGACTCAGCTTTCGCGTGAAGTCCGTGCCGGCGGCGGTGTGTACGGATCCGCTCTTACTCAAGCGCGCGCTTAAAAATCTGATTACCAATGCCATTCGTTATACCGACAAACCGGGAGCGGAAGTCGTCGTCGGTGCTCGCCGGCTCGGCAGTTCACGTGTTTCGATCGGGGTTTATGACGCAGGCCCCGGGCTCACGACGGAAGACAAGGCGCGGATCTTTGAAACTTTCTATCGCGGCAGCGCCGGCAAAAAAAGCACGAGTGAAGGCTTTGGCTTAGGGCTCTCCATTGTGAAGCGCATCTGCCGGCAGCTCGGCATTGAATTCTCTATGGGCTCAAAGTTGGGCCGCGGAAGTGTTTTTCGGCTGGTGCTGAATTTGACGGAGGGCGAGCAGGTTGAAATGCTCGAACGTCCGGGAGCCCCGGCTGTTATCAACAGCCGGCTAGGAGGCACAACAGCGCTTTTGGAAGACAATCCTTTTGTCAACGAGGCGCTGAGCGCAAAGCTCTCGCTTTGGGGGACAGATGTTGTCGCCGCGCCGGCATTCTCTGAAGACTTTGTCAAACGCGTGCAAGCCTCTGCCGGCAAAACCGGCCGGCTGGTATTGCTTACCGACTACAACCTCGGCGCCGGTGAATTGACGGGATTGGAGGCTTCAACGGAACTTTCTTCGCGCTTAGGGATGAACGTTCCGACCGTGCTCTTGACCGCCGTTGCCGGTGATTTGATTGAGGCAGATTGGACTCAGGCGCGAAAGAAGGGGAAGGCAGGCCGCATGCCGGAAGTGCTGCCTCAGATTCTGCAAAAGCCCGCCGACGATGTGGCGCTCAATTCAGCGTTGGTCCGAGCGGGCCGCAACGCAGCGTATTGGCGCTCTGAAGAGCCCGTTGAGAGCGATTTGGGGGCGGCTGAAGATCCTGGCGGCGACGAAGGAAAAACCGATGGCGGCGCAGCGTCTGAGGGAGCAGCATCGTCATCCTCGGGCACGCCGGAGCCTAATGAGGTCGTCCGCGGCATTTGAACGCTGCGGCAAATGAACGGCAAAGAGGCGTCAGAAGCCCTAGATTCAGATGCCGCCCTCGTTAACGAGCTTCAGCAGACCGGCCTCGTCAGAGGTGCGGCTCTGATCTTTATTGGGAAGGACTCCGGCAGGGATGATCGGGACAACTTTGCCCGTTGAGCTGGGGGCAAAGAGATGCGCCAGAACACTGTGCTGCGCTACGTCTTCAAGGGTATAGGCGTTGAGCGCCTCATAAAAAACGTTCTGAGCATCGTTAAGCACCTTGATCAATGGACAGCCGCGGCCGAAATTGCAGGGCGGATCCTTGCAGTTGATCAGACAGTCGTCACCCTCGAGCGTTCGAATTACGTTGCCCAGACGGAGCTTTCTGGCTTGGGGGTCGAGCCCCAGACCGCCGGTGCGGCCGCGCTGAGTAGCGAGCCATCCTTCCTGACTCAAACGATGGACGACCTTAACGACATGATTGCGGGTCCAGCCGATGCGCTCAGCAATTTCCGTCACCGTCGTACGGTCCTGCGACGGGCGTGCGCAGAGGTACATCAGCACGCGAAGCGACAAGTCGGTGAAACGGGTAATGTGCATGGGAGGAAATGAGCTTGCAGAAAATAAAACAACGCCGTTCGGACGCAATGCCCGGAACGGCGTCGAACCGCTGGGGGCGTCAGCAGACGCACCCCTGAGCGCTGAGTGTACTCGGAAAATTAATCGGCCGAGCCGGTACCGAACACTTCCGTGTGGATGCGAGCCGGGATAACACCGATGTCCTTGAGGGCCTTGGAGACATCCTGCATGAAGCCGATCGGGCCGCAGATGAAGAAGTCGGCATCCGGATCCTGGCAGAAGTTGCGGATGTTGGCGGGCGTAATACGGCCGGCAGCATCGTAGTCAACGCCGAGATGGTCGGCCTGGCCCGGCTGGGTGAAGAAAATCCCCTTGGCAGCGTTGGGCATGCCCTTAATCGCGGCATCCACTTCCTTCTTGAGCGGGTAGTGCGCCAGATTCTGCGTGGTGTAGAGGAAGTGCACCTTGCGCAGCGGATTTTCAACAGCGAGCGTCTCGAGCATCGGGACCATCGGGGTAATGCCGATACCGGCGGCGATGAGAACGAGCGGGTGTTCAGACTTGGCGTCTTCAAGCGCAAAACCGCCGGTCGGAGCCGAGAGTTCGACCACATCGCCCACCTTCACGCGGTTGTGAAGGATGGAGGAGACGAGACCGTCAGGAGCACCCTGCGTGCCGAGGACAAGCTTCACGGAGATGCGCAGCATGCCGCTGCCGGCAGCCTGGGACAGCGTGTACTGACGCGGCTGGGCGATCTGCATGGCCTTCGAGAAGACGCGCACGGTCGTGTACTGACCCGGGAGATAGCTGGGAACCGGGCCGCCGTCGGTCGGACGGAAGTAGAAGGAGACGACGTCTTCGGATTCCTGAACGCGGTTGACGCATTCAAAGGGACGCCAGCCGGACCAGCCGCCTTGAGCAGCGGTCTGCTGGTTGTAGATGTCCTGTTCGGCCTTGATGAGGATGTCGGCGAGCATGCCGTAGGCAGCGGTCCAGGCATCAATCAGTTCCGGCGTAGCGGCGGCACCGAGCACTTCCTTAATGGATTCAATGAGGTGGTGACCGACGATCTGATACTGCTCAGCGCGAATGCCAAGCGAGCAGTGGCGCTGAGCGATCTGCTTGACGGCGCCGAGGAGGTTTTCCGGATGCTCAATGTTCTGAGCATAAGCAAGCACGGCAGCGGCGAGCGCCTGCTGCTGCGCACCGCGAGCCTGGTGCGCCTGATTGAAGACGTTGCGCAGTTCGGGGTTCTTCGAAAGCATGCGCGCATAGAAATGCTTGGTGAGATCGACGCCGTGGGCCTGCAGAACGGGAACGGTGGCCTTGACCAGTTCGATCTGATGAGGGGTCAACATGAAAACTTCTCCTTAATTGAACGGATAATGTTGAAATTCTGGGGATTTTGTGGCTCTCGTCCTCTTGATTAGACGGGCCGCCTGATGTCTTGGCGACATAGTAGCACGCTTGCGGCGAAAAAGATGCATTTTCAATACACCTTTTTATTGCAGAATGTTTATGCCAGTTTTCAATGTATGACGCAAGAAATGAAAATTGGATTTTCGAAATGTGCAATAGGGAAGTTCCCTCAGTACATCCCTTCGGCGGTAATCGATGGGTGTATTCTTGCAATCTACTAGCGTTAACTGTATGAATAATATGCAAAAACGATATTACAAATAGAAATAATTAAATTCCGAAAGGGCTTGTGAATTCAATGTGGCGGCAGTTATACTTTCACCTGTGTTCGGACGGTTCGATCAACGTTTGGTGGTTTGGTTGATTTATCCGAACGCCGTCTGCCCAGCAGGCGAAAAATTTGGTTGATCGCGCATCGTGCGCATGCCACAGCTGGTCCCTGCGGCATGCGCTAACCGAAGGAAGACTTCGACGGTTTTCCTGAAAGCTGAAAACGGTGCGGGATAGGACGCGTTTCCGAGGGCATGCTCGAGAAATAGACGTTCCGGCTCCGAGAGGAGCTGCAAAGCCTCAGCGGCGGGGTGGGGGTTTTTCTCCTTTTCCCGAACCGCCGTTTTATTTGAGCGTCAGTCAAGGGTCTCCGAGAGGATGTGCTTCAAAGTCATGTTAGGCTTGGGACGCACAACACCAACTCACTCGGAATATCTTTCATGCGGTTTTTCAGCAGGTCGGGCTGCGGCAAGTTCAGTGCTGTCATATCTGCAGGTCTTTCAGCCGCAGCACTATTGATGATCTCGGGCTGCTCAGTGGTGCAGGTCAATGGTACTGAGCGTACTGCGGATGATGCTTTATGCCTTGTGCGGCCTCAGATTGCGGACCCTGCGCTGCATAAGCTTCTGAAAGATCTGCTAGCGCGCAAACGCTTCAAAGTGACGGAACTCGCCCCGGGCACTTCACCGAACGTTTGCCGGCAGACGCTGGTGTATCGCTGGGGCGTGGAACAGTATTACATCCCGGCTCTTGTTAAACAGTATCCGGTGGCTTTTGACTTCTATGAGTCGGGCGTTAAAGTGGCCAATGCGAGCTTTGACCCGACGCGCAACCTGATTTCTCCGCACGTGAAGTTCGTGCGCAGTTCCCGCTATTGGGCGCGCACTTTGGATAAGCTTTTTCCGGGGCGGCCCCTGGTAGGCGACTAGGATCGCAGATGCGGCTGACGAGGCCGGCCTTTCATAGGCTGATAAAAAAGCGGCGCTTAGAAACCTTCTAAACGCCGCCCGCATCACGATGGATGCATCGCAATGCACTCTGTCATGCCGCCCTGAATTCGGCTTCATGAGAAGTGAAGAACGGGACGGCAAATTTGTCACGCAAGACCGGTGATACGGCCGTTTTGCACGTCGATGGACATGGCCGCAGGCTTCTTGGGGAGCCCCGGCATACGCATGATGGACCCCGACATGGCCACCACGAAACCCGAACCGGCGTTGAGAATCAGACGCTCAATCGGAAGCGTAAAGCCCTTCGGAGCGCCAAGCGCCTTCGGATCGGCTGTAAGTGAGAACGGGGTTTTGGCGACGCAGACCGGCAGTTTGCCAAAGCCGAGCTCTTCAATGCGCTTGAGATCCTTGAGCGCAGCGGGAGCAAGCTTCACGCCGTCGCCGCCGTAGACCTTCGTGACAATAGCGTTGAGTTTGTCAACGATGGGCGCATCGGCCTCGTATGTGTGCACTAAGGGATGGAAATCTTCGGCCGCGGCAACGACTTCGCGAGCGAGCGCTTCGGCGCCTTCACCGCCCTTAGCAAAACCATCCGAGACGGCAAAGCGGACGCCGAGTTCGGCGCAGCGGGCGCGGATCACTTCGATTTCAGCTTCGGTATCCGTGTGGAAGTGGTTGAGTGCCACAACAATGTTCGGTCCGAACTGCTTGAGGTTGGCGATGTGAGCATCAAGATTGACGATGCCGCGCTTGACCGCTTCAAGGTTGGGCTCGCCGATTTCGGGAAGCGGCACGCCGCCGTGCCACTTCAGCGCTTTGGTGCTCGTAACGATGACGACCGCGGCAGGTGCGAAGCCGGCGGCGCGGCACTTGATATTAAAGAACTTCTCTGCGCCGAGGTCCGAACCAAAGCCCGCTTCAGTGATGGCGTAGTCGGCAAGCTTCATCGCCGCCCGCGTGGCCGCAACCGAATTGCAGCCATGGGCGATGTTGGCAAACGGACCGCCGTGGACGAAGGCGAGGTTGCCTTCAATCGACTGCACGAGGTTGGGCTTGAAGGCTTCAAAAAGCAGAGCCAGCAGGGAGCCCGTGGCGCCGAGTTCGCCGCAGGTGTAGGCCGTGCCGTCCGGGCGCAGGCCCAGAACGATGCGGTCGATGCGGCTGCGAAGATCTTCAAGGTCATTAGCGAGGCAAAGCACGGCCATCAATTCAGAGGCTGCGGTGATGTCAAAACCGGCTTCAGTCGGAATGCCGTTTGCCGGGCCGCCAAGACCCGTGATGATGTTGCGCAGCATGCGGTCGTTCACGTCGAGGACGCGGCGCCAGTAGATTTCACGCAGCTGCACCTGACCCTGATGACGGGCATTGTCTAAGAGCGCGGCCAGAAGATTGTTGGCTGCCGTGATGGCGTGAAGGTCACCCGTGAAGTGCAGGTTGATCGCTTCCATCGGCAGCCCCTGGCTCGAGGCGGCCCCCGCACTCCGCCGGCGGCGCCGCCCTTCATGCCGAAGACCGGGCCCAGAGAGGGCTCGCGAAGCGCGAGCGCAGCATTTTTGCCCAAACGCTTCAGACCTTGAGCGAGGGCGATGGAGGTCGTCGTTTTGCCCGAACCGGCAGGCATGCCCGAAGTGGCGGTGACGAGGATCAGACGGCCTTTTTCCTGACGGGAAGGATCGAGCGTTACCTTCGCCTTGTCGCGGCCGTAGGGTTCGAATTCGCTGTCGGCGAGGCCGGCGGAGTGCGCGAGCTCATTGATGGGAATGAGCTTGGTTTCCTGAGCGATTTCAATATCGGTCTTCATCGAGAAAACTCCAAAAAAGTGGAAATGGATGGAATTCGATACGAGAAGGCGGCGCGCGGTGCTTACTGTCTCCATAGAGGGCGCTCGACAGCAGAGCTGGAGCAGACATCCTCCATGGTTAGCGATGAAGAGACAAGCTGTACGGCTGCACGGTCAGCGGTGTTTGATGCACCGCTGCGGGGTTGTGCGGCAGTATGCCTCAAAAGCAGAGAAAACAGGGGACGACAGGCGCCGAAAATGGAAAAAGCACCGCCAAAACAGATTGGACGGTGCCTTTGATGAATCCTCAATGCTCAGAGCGGGTCGCCCGAGAGCAGGAGGAGGCGTGCAATTCCAGCAGCGTTATGGAGTTCAAGCTTGCGGTAGGCACTGCCGCGGTGAACCTGAACGGTTTTTTCCGAAATGCCGAATTCTGCAGCGACTTCTTTATTGGAATAACCCTGTGCCACCATGCGGATCACTTCGCGTTCGCGCTGCGTGAGCTGCTCGAGACGGGCCTTGAAATCTGCGACTTCGGCCTGATCGCGGCGGTTGGCTTTATTGCGGGCGACGGCAGCTTCAATCACATCAATGAGACGAGATTCCTTCGCGGGTTTTTCCAGGAAGTCGAAAGCGCCGTTCTTCACGGCATTCACCGCCATGTCGATGTCGGCGTGACCGGAAACAAAGACGATCGGCAGATCGCAGCCGATCTCTTTGAGTTTATTCTGAAGCTCAAGTCCGGACATGTTGGGCATGCGCACGTCGAGCAGAATGCATCCGGGACGACGGAAGTCGTTGGCCGAAAAGAACGTGTCAGCATCGCTGAATTCGACGCATTCATAGTTCTCGCCCGACAATAGGAACGACCAGGAAGAACGAACGCCGGCGTCGTCATCAATGATGCGGATAAGTGGCTTGTTGTTGTTGCTTTCCATCACGGTTGAGGCCTCGAGAGGGTCTTGGGACTGCAGATTTTCCAAACGGGGAAAACGCGGTCGGAAGTTGATTTTGAATATTCTAATATTGTGAGACCGCATAAGTGCGCAAAATTTCCAATGCGCTCAGCAAAAATCGGCTTGAATCGATCCGCGGTGAAGTTAAGGAGACCCTTGTCATGACCATTTCAGCTCAACCTCAGCGTCCCATGCGCCGTCGGGATCGAGAACTTCCCCGTGAAGAGGCGCTTCGCGCGGCCCGCGCCGCGGGTCACGCTGTGCTGAGTTTCATCCATCCCGACACCGGAGCGCCGCAGGGCGTGCCCATTAGCCCGGTGGTGACGCCTGAAGGCATTGTCTACTGGCACTCAACCAATGAAGCGAGCCTCAAGGGCGAGGGGTTAAAGAAGGATCCGCGTGCTTCGCTCACGTTTATCGCCTATGCTGAAGATCTCCCGGAGGAATATACGGTCGATTATGCGAGCACCGTCATGACCGGCCGAGCGCATATCGTCACGGATCCGCAGGAGCGGCGGCAGGCCATGCTGGAGATCTGCCGGCGGCATGCGGGTGCCGAGCGTGATGCGACATCGACGGAATATTTCGATCACGCCGGCAGCCAGATCGACGTCTGGCGATTTGATCCCGAAATGGTGTCGGGCAAGTCTCGGAGCTGGACGGAAAAGGTTTCGCACATTCTGGCCAAGCAAGGTTTCTGATGCCTGCGCTATAGTCCGACGACAGTTCTAACGGAAGGATTTACATAGACATGATGCTCAAACGCGCTTCACTTTTTGCCGTACTCCTTTGTGCCGGTATTGCCGCCGCAGGGTGCGCCAGCAGTCCGAAGTCGCCTGCCGAGCCGGCGGATGAGTCGGCGCAGTTTGCTCCAGTGAACTATCTCGACATCTGCCTCCTTGAAAATAATGAGGTGAAGAGCCCCAAGCTTGTTGATGCCATTGAATCGGGCTTTCGCAAGGCCGGCGCCAATGTGAAGCGCCTGCGGGCCGGTTCGGGTCCTGATGCCTGCAGCTTTGTGGTGACCTATGAGGTGCCTAACAAGCAGGGCTCCGTCAATGTGATTCGCTATCAGACCTATGAACACGGTATTCCCCGTGTAGATGCAACGGGTTCAGCCCCACAGGGCCGTGCGCTCACGGTGCAGGCTGTGGAGGCTTATTCGGCAGAGCTCTTATCGAAGCTCGCACACAAAAAAGCGGGCGTCGAAGGCGGCCAGTCCGCAGTGCCGTCTAAAGAGTGATCTTCGGACACAGCTGCCGACGGCTTTTGGCTGCGGGCGGTGCCTGCAGCCGACGGCGCCGCGGCAAAAAAGGGGGCGCCGCGCTTTGCCGCCCGCGCCCTCATCTCTCGTACAATACTGCCCGTGCGCTGGAGGTATCGAAAGCATCGGGCATGTCCCGCAGCGGCTTCGATTGAGAAACACTC
>OGPM01003325.1_pt1 | contig 10108 bp, 8 predicted proteins | sample 1552961 | NCBI WGS metagenome assembly OGPM01 (sample SAMEA2580304, study PRJEB22360) | human gut metagenome | biome: human gut; feature: human-associated habitat; material: faeces | place: Denmark | collected 2008/2010
CCTCCAGATTCTTAAGGACTCCGCTTAAATAGGGCTGGGAGACCAGCAGCCTTTGGGCGGCTTTGTTGATGGACCGGCATTCTGCCACGGTCATTGCATATTCTAAATGGCTGAAATTCATGATGTTACCCCTTTTGTGTACAATTTGCCTAATAATAAAATGGTTATAACCCATAAAATATTCGGAATAACCGAATGCCCGGGAGCTATGGTAAGATTATATCACAGAAATAAATAAAAGTTAACGAAACTCCGGAGAAGTAGTTATAAAAATCAAAGAGCCTGTCTGAAGGAAAGGGGTAAAAGAATGTATAGAGAATTACTGGAAGAGGCAAAAACCATGGAGGCAGATCTGATTGCCTGGAGGCGCAAGCTTCACACCATGCCGGAACTGGGGCTGGAGCTGCCTGATACAAGTACGTTTGTTCGGGAAAAGTTAGAGGAGATGGGGATTCCTTATGAGATTAAGGTCAATGGTTCCTGCGTGGTTGGAATTCTTGGAAAAGGGAGCAGATGCTTTATGCTGCGCAGCGATATGGACGGCCTGCCTTTTCAGGAAGAATCAGGGGAGGAATTTGCGTCCCGAAACGGCAGGATGCATGCCTGCGGACATGATCTTCACGCTACCGTGCTGCTGGGAGCTGCAAGGCTTTTGAAGCAGCATGAGTCTGAGCTTAAGGGCCAGGTAAAGCTTCTGTTCCAGCCGGGAGAGGAGACCTTCCAGGGAGCCAGGGCAGCCGTTGAGGAAGGCGTGCTGGACCATCCAAAGGTGGACAGCGCCTTCGCCATGCATGTGGCAGCCCAGATGTCCCCGGAATATGTTGCCTACGGAAGCCTTCCCATGGCGGGGGTCTATGGATTCAGGATTACCCTGACAGGACAGGGCGGACATGGTTCCAGGCCGGAAAAATGCATTGATCCCATCAATACAGGCGTACATGTCTATCTGGCGCTGCAGGAGCTTATTGCAAGGGAGTGCCCGGCCATCTCAGAGACAGCCCTGACCATCGGACAGTTCTGCGCGGGCAGCGCCTCCAATGTGATTCCTGAGACTGCCGTCCTGCAGGGAACCATGAGGAGCTTTGACGAAAAAACAATGTCTCATCTGATTGCACGGCTGAATGAAATTGTACCTTCCGTGGCAGGGGCCTACCGCACAAAGGCGGAGATTGAGGTGATAAGCGATATTCCCATTGTCAGGTGCAATGAGGAGCTGAACCAGGAGATTGTGGAAGGGCTTAAGGAGCTGGAGCCGGAGCTGAAGGCGGTCTGCGCTTATCATGTGATGGGATCGGAGGACTTTGCCTATATTTCCCAAAAAATACCAGCCAGCTATATGTGCATTGGAGCCGGTATCGAGGATGTTTCAAAACGGTATGTGGAGCATAATCCCAAGGTGCGTTTTCATGAGTCTGCCCTTGTCAAAGGCGCTGCTATTTATGCCGGGACAGCCATGAGATGGCTGGACCTCCATGGAAACCAGTAGAACGTGTCTAGGGAAAGAGAGGACAATATGGCGGAAAACAAACGCTTTTTTTACGGTTGGCTCATACTGCTGACCTGTATCCTGATTATGGGGCTGGGGTATGCGCCTCTGGTGAGCTGCGCAAGCCTGTTCACAAAACCGGTGACAGAGGATCTGGGATTTACCAGGAGCGGATATGCGCTGGTCAGCACCATTGCAGCCCTGATGATGGCATTTATGTCGCCGTTCATTGGAAAGATCATGTCAAAGCCGTACATGCACAAAGCCCTGGTGGTGTGTATGATTGGAAACTGTCTGGCGTACTACTGTTATTCCTTTGCCAGCACCCTGCCCCAGTTTTACGTGACAGCAGCCTGTATCGGATTTTTTGAATGCGGCTCCACTATGATTCCGGTCAGCGTACTGATTACCAACTGGTTCAGGAAAAAGAGGGGACTGGTTATGAGTATTGCCATGGTGGGATCCAGTATAGGCGGAACCATATTAAGCCCCATAATCGGAAACCTCATCGCATCCCAGGGATGGCGGTTTACATATAAGGCTGTGGGCATAACCAGGCTGGTTATCCTGGTTCCTCTGGTGCTGCTTGTCATCAGGCGGACTCCCGCTGATATGGGGACCAAGGCATATGGCGCGGATGAGGAGGGAGAGACAGGAAAGGCCAGGAAAACAGAGCGGGAGTGGAATGTGTCGCTGAAGGAAGTAAAGAAAAAGCCCATGTTCTGGTGCTTTGTATTGGGATGCACGCTGATTTCAGCCACTGCAGCCGTCATTACCCAGATACCGGCCTCGGTTATGGATGCCGGATATGCAACCACCACAGCGGCCTCCATCGCCTCCTTGTACCTGTTTATTGCCATTCCCGGAAAATTGGTACTGGGACATATTTATGACAGGTATGGTGTGAAGGCAGGAATACTATTTGGAAATACCATGTTTTTTCTTTCCGTTATTTGTTTGATATTTATTAAACATCAGCCCTTCCTGTACCTGATGGCAATTTTGCCTGGGTTCAGTGCCTGTATAGGAACCGTAAGCGCTCCGGTTATCACCAGCGGAATCTTCGTTACAAAGCATTACGCGGAAATCTATGGATTCCTCAGTCTTTTCCCCGGCGTGGGATATGCCCTGGGCGGTCCTCTGATTGCGCCGGCCTATGATATGACGGGCTCATACAACATTGCCTGGATCATTGCGGCAGCCCTCTCCATTGTCATGACAGCATTCCTTTTGTACTCCTACAGGGGCAGCCGCATATGCATAAAGGGACAGGAGGAAACAGGAAATACGGCAAAAATACAGTATAATAACGGGAAAATGCGTTAAAAATTAAACACATTTTACCTGTTGACTGAAAATGTTAAGTGTGATACTATGACATTAGCACAAAGCATGGCTAATAGAAATGCTTTTGTTGATAAATTTATATAATCGGATGATGGATTCGGGAGAGACTGCACAGGCAGCGCCGAAGGGGAAGCGAAGAACTCTCAGGCAAAAGAACCGGATACTGGACGAAACTCTGGAAAGCGATAGCACCGACGAAGCCAAATCTTTCAGGTACAAAGACAGAGCGCATGAACATTATTTGTTCGTGCGCTTTTTTTGATATCCGGGTCATGGATACAGGGCATGTGTGTATACGGGCTTCCTTCAAAAAAAGCGCGCGGTACAAACAGGGAGGTGGTATGGTTTCGGAGGCGGAAACAGGGCATATGGATGTGTTTGTGATGAAGGGCATATGGATATGTCCGTGATGAAAAATAAAAAGGAGGATATGAACCAATGGTTGAACAGGTAATGGATTTTATTGAAGGATATGACAAGGAGATAGGGGAGGCAATCAAGGCGGAGTGCGGACGCCAGAGAAGGAATCTGGAGCTGATTGCTTCCGAGAACATTGTGTCGGAGCCCGTGATGGCTGCCATGGGAACGGTTCTCACCAACAAATACGCGGAAGGATATTCAGGAAAACGCTATTACGGCGGATGTGAGTTTGTGGACGTGGTGGAGACCATTGCCATTGAGAGGGCAAAGAAGCTGTTCGGATGCGACTACGTAAATGTACAGCCCCATTCCGGAGCCCAGGCCAACATGGCTGTGTTCGTAGCCATGTTAAAGCCGGGCGACACGGTTATGGGCATGAACCTGGACCACGGCGGCCATCTGACACACGGAAGCCCTGTGAATTTCTCAGGACTGTACTTCAACATTGTGCCCTACGGCGTCAATGAGGATGGGTACATTGATTATGACAAACTGGAGGAAACAGCAGTTGCCTCCAAGCCGAAACTTATCATCGCAGGGGCCAGCGCCTACTGCCGGACCATTGATTTTAAGCGGTTCAGAGAAGTGGCCGACAAGGTGGGAGCTTACCTGATGGTGGATATGGCTCACATCGCCGGGCTGGTGGCGGCAGGTGTGCATCCCAGTCCCATTCCATATGCGGACGTGGTAACCACAACGACCCACAAGACCTTAAGGGGTCCAAGGGGCGGCATGATTCTGGCCAACCAGGCAGCGGCAGACAAATTCAATTTCAATAAGGCCATTTTCCCGGGAATCCAGGGCGGACCGTTAGAGCATGTCATCGCAGCCAAGGCAATCTGCTTCGGCGAGGCGCTGAAACCGGAATTCAAGGCATACCAGGAGCAGGTGGTTAAGAACGCAGCAGCCCTGGCGGCAGCTCTTAAAAGGCAGGGTTTTAACATTCTCACAGGAGGAACAGATAACCACCTGATGCTGGTGGACCTGAGGGGAATGGACGTATCCGGCAAGGAACTTCAAAACCGCTGCGACCAGGTATACATCACTCTGAATAAGAACACGGTTCCCAATGATCCCAGAAGCCCCTTTGTCACCTCGGGCGTGCGCATCGGAACACCGGCAGTCACCTCCAGGGGACTGAAGGAAGCGGATATGGAAAAGATTGCTGAGTGCATCTGGCTGGCAGCCACTGATTTTGAGGCTAAGGCTGATTATATCAGAGGCGAGGTTGACAAAATCTGCGGTAAATATCCGCTGTACCAGTAAGCTGCTGGGAAACTGGAAATGAGACGAAGCAGTTGGGGAACTGTTGAGATACAACCATAGAATATGGAAAAAAGGAGCAGAGAATATGGAATTAAAGACACCGCTGTATGACATGCATGTAAAGTATAAGGGAAAGATTGTGCCGTTTGCAGGCTACCTCCTTCCGGTTCAGTACGAAAAGGGAGTGATTGCGGAGCACATGGCAGTGCGTGAGCAGTGCGGCCTTTTCGATGTGTCCCATATGGGCGAGATTTTGTTAAGCGGGCCGGATGCCCTGAAGAATGTGAATATGCTGCTGACCAATGATTACACGGTCATGGAGGACGGTACAGCCAGATACAGCCCCATGTGCAACGAGGCAGGAGGCGTGGTGGACGACCTGATTGTCTATAAAATTAAGGACAACAGCTATTTCATCGTTGTCAACGCATCCAACAAGGATAAGGATTACCAGTGGATGAAGGACCATGTGTCCGGTGATGTGGAGCTTAAGGACATATCCGGCCAGGTGGGCCAGCTTGCCCTTCAGGGACCAAAAGCCCTGGATGTACTTAAGAAGGTGGCGGACCCGGATGCCATCCCGGATAAGTATTATACCTTTAAGAAGGACTGCTGCATAGACGGTATTCCCTGCATCATCTCCAAAACAGGGTATACAGGCGAGGATGGAGTGGAAATCTACATGGCCGGGAAAGACGCTCCCAGTCTGTGGGAGCTGCTGTTGGAAGCGGGCAGGGAGGAAGGACTGATACCCTGCGGCCTGGGAGCCAGGGATACCCTCCGCCTGGAGGCATCCATGCCTCTTTACGGCCATGAGATGGATGATACCATCACGCCAAAGGAAGCAGGACTTGGCATCTTTGTAAAGATGGATAAAGAAGACTTTATCGGCAAGAAGGCGCTGCAGGAAAAGGGACCTCTTACCAGGAAGCGGGTGGGGCTTAAGGTCACAGGCCGTGGCATCATCCGCGAGCATGAGCCGGTATTTGCCGGGGAACGGCAGATTGGAACAACCACATCCGGCACCCATTGCCCGTATCTGGGATATCCGGCGGCCATGGCATTGGTGGATATCGCCTACAAGGAGCCGGGCACCCAGGTAGAGGTGGACGTGAGAGGCCGCAGGGTTGGGGCGGAAGTGGTGAAGCTTCCGTTTTATAAGAGAGAGAAATAATTAAGGAGGAAATGAAAATGAACGTACCAAAGGAATTAATGTATACAAAATCCCACGAGTGGGTGAAAACAGTGGATGAAACAACCGTGGTGGTGGGGCTTACGGATTATGCCCAGGACGCCCTGGGAGACCTGGTGTTTGTAAACCTTCCGGAGCCGGGAGATGATGTGACGGCAGGAGAAGCATTTGGAGATGTGGAGTCCGTGAAGGCGGTATCAGATGTACTTTCACCTGTTACCGGCCAGGTAGAGGAAATTAATGAGGAGCTGTTGGATAGTCCGGAGTCTGTAAACCAGAGCCCCTATGACGCGTGGTTTGTCAAAATAAAAGATGTAAGCGGCAAAGAGGAACTGATGGACGGGGAGGCCTACGAGGCATATCTGGAAACGCTGTAGACATCTTGAGAAGGAGGTGGACCCATGGGTTCTTATGTACCCAATACGAGTGAAGAGCAGCGGGAAATGCTCAGGGAAATCGGCTTTGACAGTTTTGAGGCGCTGTTTTCCCATATACCCCAGGATGTCCGTGTAAAAGGCGGTTTAAAGCTTCCCGAGGGGCTTGGCGAGATGGAAGTCATCGGTAAGATGAAGGAAATCGCACAACAGAATGTGGTATTTAAACATATATTCAGAGGAGCGGGAGCTTACAGCCATTACATACCTGCCATCGTAAAGAGTGTGGTATCCAAGGAGGAATTCCTTACATCCTACACCCCTTACCAGGCTGAAATCAGCCAGGGCATTCTTCAGTCCATATTTGAATATCAGACCATGCTCTGCGAGCTTACCGGCATGGATGTGTCCAACGCATCTGTCTATGACGGGGCCACGGCGGCGGCCGAGGCAGCGGCCATGTGCAGGGACAGGAAGAGAAGCAGGGTGTATCTGTCCGCAACCACACACCCGCAGGTCATAGAGGTGGTGAAAACTTACTGCTTCGGAAGCGGAGCCCAGGTGGTGATGGTTCCCGAAAAGGACGGGGTCACGGACGCCTTAAGGGAACTGTTAGACGACACGGCATCCTGCTTCTATGTGCAGCAGCCTAACTACTATGGTAATCTGGAGGAATGCGGCCTGTTGGGAGAAATCACCCATGAAAAGGGAGCCAAATATATCATGGGCTGCAACCCCATCTCCCTGGCGCTCCTGCCTACGCCGGCAGAATGCGGGGCGGACATTGCGGTGGGAGACGGCCAGCCCCTGGGCATGCCTCTCAGCTTCGGAGGACCGTACCTGGGCTTTATGACAGCCACATCAGCTATGGGAAGGAAGCTTCCGGGCAGAATCGTGGGAGAGACAAAGGATGTGGACGGCAGGAGGGCGTATGTGCTGACCCTTCAGGCCAGGGAACAGCATATCAGACGTGAAAAGGCCAGCTCCAACGTGTGCTCCAACCAGGCTCTCTGCGCCCTGACTGCCAGCGTATATATGGCGGCCATGGGAGCAGATGGGTTAAGAAAGACCGCTGTTCTCTGTACCTCCAAAGCACATTACCTGAAGGAACAGCTGGAACAGGCCGGCCTCACGGCCAGGTATGACAGGGAATTCTTCCATGAGTTCGTCACTGAAAGCGATACGGACAGCGGCCTAATCTTAAAAGCTCTGGAGGAGAAGGGAATCCTGGGAGGACTGCCTCTGAGCCACAGGGAGATTCTCTGGTGCGCCACTGAGCAGAACCGGAAGGAAGACATAGACCAGGCGGCCCAAATCGTGAAGGAGGTATGCGGGGGATGAAATTAATATTTGAAAAAGGAACTCCTGGCAGACACTGCCACCTGCTTCCGGACTGCGACGTGCCGGTCCACGAGATAGGAATTGGCAGGGAGAGGAAACTGAACCTGCCCGAGCTTTCTGAAAATGAAATCAGCAGACATTATACCGGTCTTGCGGGGCGGGCCCACGGCGTCAACGACGGCTTCTATCCCCTGGGATCCTGCACCATGAAATACAACCCCAAGGTAAACGAGGAGGCGGCGTCCCTGGAGGGTTTTGCGGGTATCCATCCGCTGCAGCCTGAACATACGGTACAGGGCGCCCTCAGGGTGTTTGGCCTGGCGGAGAAGTATCTGTGTGAAATAACAGGCATGGAGGCCATGACCTTCCAGCCCGCGGCAGGCGCCCATGGGGAATTTACGGGTCTGCTGCTGATCAAGGCTTACCATCACTCCAGAGGGGATGAAAAGAGGACGAAAATCATTGTTCCGGACTCTGCCCACGGCACCAATCCCGCCAGCGCCACCATGGCCGGCTACAGCGTTGTCAGCATTCCCTCCAGGGAGGACGGATGTGTGGATCTGGATAAGCTTAAGGAGGCAGTGGGGGAGGACACGGCAGGACTGATGCTGACCAATCCAAACACGGTAGGACTCTTTGACAAGAATATCCTGGAGATTACCCGCATTGTCCACGATGGGGGAGGGCTGTGCTATTACGACGGAGCCAACCTCAACGCGGTCATGGGCATTGTGAGGCCGGGAGATATGGGATTTGACGTAATCCACCTGAACCTCCACAAGACATTTTCTACGCCTCACGGCGGGGGCGGTCCGGGAAGCGGCCCTGTCGGCTGCAAGGAATTCCTGCGTCCCTTCCTTCCGGGCTTTATGGTTAAGGGGCCGCAATCCATTGGAAGCGTGAAGATGTTCTATGGAAACTTCGGGGTGGTGGTAAAGGCGCTGGCCTACATCATGACCCTGGGCAGGGAAGGCATTCCCGAGGCGTCATCCAATGCAGTGTTAAATGCCAATTATATGATGAATAAGCTGTCAGACCTGTATCAGATGGCTTACAATGAAACCTGCATGCATGAGTTTGTGATGACGCTGGAGGATTTGAAGCACGATATCAATGTGTCGGCCATGGATATTGCCAAGGCACTTCTGGATTACGGCATCCATCCCCCCACCATGTATTTCCCGCTGATTGTCCATGAGGCCCTGATGGTGGAGCCCACCGAGACAGAGTCAAGGGAGACGCTGGACCAAGCCATTGAGGTATTCCGGAACATTTATGAGGCGGCAAAGGCAGACCCGGAGAGCCTTCACCAGGCTCCGGTCAAAACACCGGTCCGCAGGCTGGACGAGGTAACTGCGGCAAGAAAGCCGGTGCTGCGCTATATCGGGGAGTAAGTAACTGATTTACGAAAAAATACAGGCAGTGCTCAGGAGCGTGTTGAAATGAATTTTCAGACACGCTCCAGCGCTCTTTGGCGGCAATAGGAGGAAAGATGGCAGATATATTTGATTTGGTTATCATAGGAGCAGGTCCCGGCGGTTATGTGGCGGCGATCAAGGGCGCCAAGCTGGGACTTTCGGTGGCAGTGGTGGAAAACAGGGAGGTAGGGGGAACCTGCCTGAACCGTGGCTGTATTCCGGCCAAGGCCATGATTCATGCGTCCCAGCTTTACAGGGAGATGAAGGAGGGCGGACAGTTCGGCATTTTTGCGGAGAATGTCCGGTATGAGTATGATAAGATTCTGGAATATAAGGAGGGAACGTCAGGAAGCTTAAGACAGGGAGTGGAACAGCTCTTTAAGGCAAACAACGTGACACTGGTTAAGGGAACCGGCACCCTGCAGGCGGACAAAACCGTGCTGGTGACAGGGTGCGAAGGGGAAGAGGAGAGCCGGGTGCTGAAAGGAACGCATGTGCTGCTGGCCTCAGGCTCAAAACCCATGAACCTGCCCATTGAGGGACTGGAACTGCCGGGGGTTCTGACCAGCGACGGGCTGTTGGGGCTGCAGCATGCGCCGGAAAGCCTGCTGATTATCGGCGGCGGCGACGGTGCCATGCGGCGTGAAGTAACCCGACATAAAAACGTTGAGTCAATCACGATGGTGGAAATCGATGCGGGTGTCGTGTCGTTCTGCCGTCAGTATCTTCCCAACCATAACGCCGGTAGTTACGACGATCCGCGCTTTAAACTGGTGATCGACGATGGTGTCAATTTCGTTAATCAAACCAGCCAGACCTTTGATGTCATTATCTCCGACTGCACCGATCCTATCGGTCCCGGCGAAAGTCTGTTTACTTCTGCATTTTATGAAGGCTGCAAACGTTGCCTGAATCCTGGCGGTATCTTCGTCGCACAAAACGGCGTCTGCTTTTTACAGCAGGAAGAGGCCATCGACAGCCATCGCAAACTCAGCCATTACTTCAGCGATGTTGGCTTTTATCAGGCGGCGATCCCGACCTATTACGGCGGCATCATGACCTTTGCATGGGCGACAGATAACGACGCCTTACGCCATCTCTCAACCGAAATTATTCAGGCGCGTTTTCTCGCTTCTGGCCTGAAATGCCGTTATTACAATCCGGCAGTCCATACGGCAGCTTTTGCCTTACCCCAGTATCTGCAAGACGCACTGGCTTCACAGCCGTCCTAAGGAGAAGATAAGAAATTGAAAAAACTGAAACT
>OGPM01003339.1_pt1 | contig 10068 bp, 10 predicted proteins | sample 1552961 | NCBI WGS metagenome assembly OGPM01 (sample SAMEA2580304, study PRJEB22360) | human gut metagenome | biome: human gut; feature: human-associated habitat; material: faeces | place: Denmark | collected 2008/2010
TAGACAAGAAACCTCTGAAATTTGCAAGCTGTGTCTGAGCATCCACAGCACAGGCAAAAAATCAGAAAATTCACTGTTTACAGGAAAGTAGTTTGATATTATAATATACTCAGATCATTCAATTATTACATTCGCAACTTTCATTCTTTTGTTTTTCTTAATAATCATGTACAATAATTAAATAAACAGTTGAAAAAGGTTATATATGTTAGATGTTTATGTTTGTGAAGATAACAAAATACAATTTTGATTGAACAACTAGATATGCAACTCGCTTGTGCATCAACAACTTCTGGAAAAATTTTAGAACAAGCAAAAAAATCAGAAAACACAGGGGTATTTTTTCTTGACATTTGTTTGCAATCAGAAATGACTGGATTGATTTTGGCACAAGAACTAAGAAAAATTCAACCTAGATGTTTTATTATATTTATCACAAGCCATTCCGAAATGAGCATTTTAACATTTCAATATAAAGTAGAAGCACTGGATTTTATAATCAAAGATTCCTCAGAAAATATTAGAAAAAGAATACATGAATGCTTAATGGATATCAACAAAAAAATTTTGACTGTTAATAAAAAACAACAAAAAAGTATTCTTATTACTCAAAATGACAGATTGATTGCTGTAGACTATGATGAAGTGTTATTTTTTGAAACTTCAGAAAACAACCATAAAATAATACTGCATGCCAAAAAGCGAGTAGTTGAATTTACCGGACACTTAAAAAGTGTTGAAGTACAATTAGATTATCGTTTTTATAGGTGTCACCGTTCTTATATTGTAAATACAGATAATATCAAAGAAGTTAATTTTCAAAAACTAACAAGTTATATGGAAAATGGAGAAATCTGTCCAATCTCTGTCCGTGCCAAAACTAGCTAAAAAAAATATTATAATGAGCATCTAATATCAATAGGCAACACTGTGACTAGAATATCTAAGAAATGCAACAATGAGTGATGTTCCGTATTTGAAAGATGTTGATAAAATATATACAACGTTGAGTGATAAGAAATATACAGAAAATAATAACCGAAAGTGGTTTGAAAAGAACTATACTAAAGAAGTAAGAGCGCAAATAAAAGATCTCAAATATGCTCCTAATAATAAAGGATATGCGCAAGACTATATAGGAATATCGATATCGGCGAAAAATGTAAATGCTATCAAGTACGGGAATTCATGGACATGCAGCACAACTTAAAAAGTAAAAAAAATTTTATATTGATAATTGTGTCTTTTTGGATAGTAATGTCAATCATATATCATAATTTCTGGTATATTGACTTGGATAATATAGGGGAAATGAAGCCTGTAGAGTCTATAAAATCTTCAAATGGAGAATATGAAGTGATTGTATCAGTATGGTATCCAAATAGGGATGAAAATAATTACTATATTCATTGTGATGCAATTAAAGTAGTAGCACTTCCTGATAAAAGTGAGCTCATATCGGATTGGAACAGTCATAAAATTTACTGGCAAAAAATAGAGGGAACGTATAATGGCGAGGAAATTCCTGTAAAATGGATCAGTGAATATAAAATCATGATTAACGAACAGGTAATAGATGTCCGGGGAATCGGATATGATTATCGCTGGTATTCTAAAAAGTGGAAATAATTTACATTAGCAGGGACTGTGAAAAAAGCATAATCCCGAAAAAAGAAGAACCAAGGGTTTATTATAAATCTCAAGGTTCTTCTTTCTGTTATAATTAACTTGTGATGGAAATTAATAACATAATCTATTCTAACCCAAAACAGGCAGTTTTGCCAATGCTAATTCAAGATTATTTGGACATCTGTGATCCAGTGCTGACTTTTGACAGATTTATGGGAGAAATCGAACTGGAGAAATATCTGAAAAATATTCCTCAACATTATACAGGAAGACGGAGTCATGCGTTGCCCAAACGGGAAAAACTTTTATCTTCAGTATCGAAAAAACGTAAAAGGGAACAAGTATGGGCGTCAGGAAGAAGTGTATCAGTGTGAAGACTGCTCCGGCTGTCCATACGCAGAACAATGTAAAAAGACAGACAAAAACCGTACTGTTCGGATCAAGCGCGAACTTACAGCGATGCATCAGGAAGTGATAGAAAATCTCGAAAGTATCCAGGGAGCGCTTCTAAGGATGAACAGATCCATTCAGGCAGAAGGTACCTTTGGTATCATGAAAAACGACCGGTGGTACAAAAGAATTGTCCGAAGAGGAATAAAATCTGTATTGCTTGAAGTATTTCTCGTTTCTATCGGACACAATCTTTATAAATATCACAACAAACAGAATTGTGTGTAAAGCCTATTTTTACAATAGGAATAAAACACAAGAAAATTGTTTTTATTTTGTATAAAATCATGAAAGAATGTAAAAATATTTAAAAATAATTGTAAAAAATGTTGAGAAAAATACAAAATAGACTTTAAAAACTGGTAAAAATGTTGTACAATATAATCATTACCCGTACATCTATCCTGGATGTTATGGGAAGAAATACTAATTTCAAGGGGGACATGAAGTGGAAAAAGAAATTATTGCTATGCTGCTTGCCGGTGGACAGGGTTCACGGTTGTATGCATTGACACAGAAGCTGGCAAAACCTGCAGTTCCATTTGGAGGGAAATACCGTATCATAGATTTTCCGTTATCCAATTGTATAAATTCCGGTATTGATACGGTTGGTATTTTGACACAGTACCAGCCATTAGTCCTGAATGAATACATCGGAAATGGACAACCATGGGATCTTGACCGTCTGCATGGAGGTGTACATGTACTTCCGCCATATCAGAAAGCATCTGGTTCCGACTGGTACAAAGGTACGGCGAATGCAATTTACCAGAATATTGCATTTATTGAACGATACAATCCGAAATATGTCATCATTTTATCCGGTGACCAGATCTGCAAACAGGATTACAGTGATTTTCTGGAGTTCCATAAGCAGAAAGGTGCTGAATTCAGCGTGGCTGTTATGGAAGTACCGTGGGCGGAAGCTTCTCGTTTTGGCTTGATGGTAGCAGATGAGAATGACAAGATCACAGAGTTTCAGGAAAAGCCGGCAAATCCGAAATCAAACCTGGCATCTATGGGTATCTACATCTTTAACTGGGATGTCCTGCGTAAGTATCTGATAGAAGATGAGGAAGATCCGGAATCCGAGAATGATTTCGGTAATAATATTATCCCGAATCTGCTGCGTGACGGCAGGGATATGTATGCATATCATTTCAGTGGTTACTGGAAAGATGTTGGAACTATTTCATCCCTTTGGGAAGCAAATATGGAAGTTCTCGATCCGAAGAACAGCGGTATTGATCTTTTCGATGAAGACTGGAAGATTTACAGTCGCAACAGTGGTATGACCGGTCACAAGATTGGCAGTGATGCAGTGATTAAAAACTCCATGATCACAGATGGATGCCGGATTGACGGTGAGGTAGAACATTCGGTTCTGTTTGCCGGTGTCAAAGTAGCACCGGGAGCTGTTGTCAAAGACGCAGTTGTCATGGGGGGTACCGTGATCAAACCGGGTGCAGTGGTAGAACACTGTATTATTGGTGAAAATGCCGTGATTGGTAAAAATGCAAAAATCGGTGTGGAAAAAGAAGGCGAGGACAAAGGAGTTGCCACCATTGGACCGGGAGTCTATGTAGGTGACGGAGCAACAGTGGGTTCTAATGCTATGGTTCGAGAAAATGTAAAGGATGGTGAGGAAGAATGGTAAAGTCAAATATAAATGCACTGGGAATTATTTTCCCGAATTACTATGATTCTCTTGTCCCGGAACTGGTTAATGAGCGGCTGATGGGATCCATTCCTTTTGCAAGCCGTTACCGTCTGATCGACTTTGTGCTCTCCAGTATGGTAAACAGCGGCATCAATAGCGTATCCGTACTGGTGCGTGAAAAATATCATTCTCTGATGGATCACCTTGGTTCCGGTCGTGAGTGGGATCTGGTTCGTAAGAACGGTGGACTGACCATCTGGCCGCCGTATGCGGAGAAAGGAATGAATCTGTACGGTGGACGTATCGAGGCGTTGGATCATACACTGGATTATCTGAGAAAGCAGAAAGAAAAATATGTTATTATGGCAGATACAAATGTTGCCGTAAATTTTGATTTTAGAAAACTGGTTGCCACTCATGAGGCAAACGATGCGGATGTAACAGTTGCGTATACAGTAGAGGAGATTCCGGAAGGTTCCCTGAAGGCTGAGAATGTAAAGCGGGACATGTATTATACATTTGATTTTGATGAGAGCGGCCGTGTGAGCAAATGGCACATCAATACAAAGGAAAAAGGTGTACATAATCTCGGTATGAACATTTATTGCTTCAACCGTGAGTATCTGATCAATCTGATCGACGATGCGTTTATTCGTGGAAATATTTATCTTGAGCGAGATATTCTGGCAAAAGAAGTGGATAAGATAAAAATTTACGGTCATAAGTACATAGGTTATTGTTCTCGTATCTGCGATATGAAGAGCTATTTCCAGGAAAATATGAAATTATTGGAAGATGAGAACCTGGAAGGTCTGTTTGCAGGCGGACCGATCTATACAAAACTGCGCGATGACAACCCGACACGATACATCAACGGTGCTGCTGTAAAAAATACCATGGCAGCAGACGGTTGTGTCATTGAGGGTACTGTAGAAAATTGTATTCTTTTCCGCGGGGTGAAAATCGGAAAAGGAGCGGTTGTGAAAAACTGTGTACTGATGCAGGATACGGTTGTAGAGTCTGGTGTGAAGGCAGAGTATATCATTACGGATAAAAATGCGGTGATCACATCCGGAAAGGAACTGAAGGGAGCGGATTCTTTCCCAATCTATATTGCAAAACATCAGGTTATATAAGCTATTTTCAAGTCGAACGCATGTGAGACTTGATGCGTGATTCTGGTCAGCGAAAGCTGACATATTCTTCTCAGAAGCACTGCACGCTATACCTGTATCAGAAGCTTTTGTTAGAAAAATTTAAAAGTGTAAGCCAATGGATTTGGACATGAAAATGTAAAAATGGATGAAAGAATGGTGTGATATGTATAAAAAACGACATATCACACTTTCTTGTTCGTGAGAAATGAAAAAATATTGACTTTCTTTTGGTTGTGGGGTTTACTAGTAAATAGATTGTATAAAATATAAGATATTACGACTAGGAGAATTTTTTATGGAACGAAATCTTACAACCGGAAGTGTTCTGAAGAACCTGATGTTCTTTTCCCTTCCGTACCTGTTATCTTATTTTCTGCAGACATTGTATGGTATGGCGGATCTGTTCATTGTCGGACAGTTTGACGGTGTGGCAAGTACTACGGCGGTTTCAGTGGGAAGCCAGGTTATGCATATGCTTACCGTTATGATCGTGGGACTGGCTATGGGGACAACCGTTACCATTGGACAGGCGGTGGGAGCGAAAAACAGGAAAAAAATCTCACACACCATCGGCAATACGGTGATCTTATTCTGTATTGTCTCTGTGGCAATGATGGCATTTTTCCTTTGCGTGGCTGTGATGTCCACGCCGGCAGAAGCAGTGGAGGGAACGGTAGCGTATCTGACGATTTGTTTTGTTGGTATTCCGTGTATCACAGCATATAACGTCATCAGTTCCATTTTTCGTGGCATGGGTGATTCCAAAAGCCCGATGTACTTTATTGCAATCGCCTGTGGTGCAAACATTGCCTTTGATTATATTTTTATGGGGGCATTGCATCTGGGGCCGGCGGGGGCTGCCCTGGGAACGACGCTGGCGCAGGCTCTGAGTGTGGTCATTGCGTTGACGGTGATCTTGAAAAAGAAGATGGGGATCTCCGTATCCAGACAGGATTTCCGGCCGCGTAGGGAAGCAACAGGACAGATCGTGCGCATCGGTCTGCCGATTGCATTACAGGACGGACTGATCCAGGTGGCATTTATCATCATTACCATCATTGCAAACCGACGTGGACTCAGTGATGCAGCTGCAGTAGGAATTGTAGAAAAGATCATCAGTTTTTTGTTCCTTGTGCCATCCTCCATGCTGTCTGCGGTATCTGCCCTCGGTGCACAGAATATCGGAGCCGGAAAACCGGAGCGCGCCGTGCGGACACTGTACTATTCCATCGGGATTACCGTCGGTTTCGGTGTGATCATATCTATTATCATACAGTTTGTAGCTACACTGGTGGTGGGACTGTTTACGGCAGATGCTGCAGTGGTTGTGCTTGGAACCCAGTATATCAGAGGATACATCTGGGATTGCATTTTTGCGGGCATCCATTTCAGTTTCAGCGGTTATTTCTGTGCGATCGGCAGATCGGAACTGTCCTTTATCCATAATATCACAGCCATCGTGCTGGTGCGCGTGCCGGGGGTATATCTGACTTCAAAGCTGTTCCCGGATACGCTGTTTCCGATGGGACTGGCTACGGTTGCGGGATCCCTGACATCGGTTGTTATCTGTCTGATTGCTTTTCATATACTAAAACGGCAGAAAAAAGTTGCATAAAAATGAAGAGAAAAAGAGACTTCGGAAAGGAAAAAATTTCCGGGGTCTCTTTTTTATGTCAGTATTTATGCGGATCTGCAGGAAAAGTCAGCTTTTGTGCAAGTTGTACAGGACAGATTTTCCGGCAAAAAGAAGTGTTGACAGGATGGGAAAGTGGTTCGTATACTTGGAATACATTCTAGGTGTGAAAACACGTTCTTATAAAAGATTCTTTATTCTGCGTTCATGAGCAAGTAGCGAAAGCGGATTGCGAATGTCCGCTTTACATGTGCAATGAGATTTTCTAACGCTCTGATTCAGAGCAAAGTATTACAAATTTGGAAAAAAATTTAATGGAGAGAGGGGAGAAAATGTGAATTTTTTGATTTCTGCCAATACAGATATAGGAACGCTGAAAAAGACGAATCAGGACAGCGTGCTGATAAAAAAGATACATACTTGTCAGGGGGAAATGGTGTTTGCTGTGCTGTGTGACGGTATGGGAGGACTGGAAAAAGGAGAAGTGGCAAGTGCAGCGGTGGTCAGAGCTTTTGAACAGTGGGTAAATACGGAATTGCCGCTGATGTGCGGACAGGTGCTGGAAGAGAGAAAAATCCGTACGGATTGGGAATTAATTATCAAAGAAATGAATCGTGAGATCGCTGAATATGGAAAACAGCAGGGAATTTGTCTGGGAACAACGGTTGTAGTGTTTCTGATTACACAGATACGGTATTTTGCATTGAATGTGGGCGATTCCAGGCTTTATGAATTGACGGACACAGCATTGAGGCAATTAACGACAGATCATACTTTTGTGGGCAGGGAAATGGCGATGGGACGGATGACACCGGAGGATGCACGAAAGGATAGGCGCAGAAATGTATTGCTGCAGTGCGTAGGTGCATCGGAAGCTGTTTATCCGGAATTTTTATTCGGAACACCGGTATCGGAATCGGTATATCTGCTTTGCTCGGACGGATTTCGTCATGAAATTTCTTCCGATGAAATGATTCAGGCACTGAAACCGTCTGTGTTGATAAAAAAGCAGGCAATGGATGAAACGACAACAAGTCTGATCGAATTACTCAAGCAGCGTGGGGAGCGGGATAATATAACGGCGGCTCTGGTTCGTGTTTTATAAAAGCTTATAGCCTCTCGAAAGAAATCTATAAAGCTAATACAAGGAGAGATGAATGCTTGAAATAGGAAGTGTGATTGACGGGAGATACAAGATTTTAAATGAAGTTGGTCGTGGTGGAATGAGTGTTGTATATCTGGCCATGAATGAAAAGGCGAATAAGCAGTGGGCTGTGAAAGAAGTCCGTAAGGACGGCAGACAAAATTTTGAAGTTGTAAAGCAGGGATTGATCGTTGAGACGGATCTTTTGAAAAAATTACGTCATCCCAGTCTGCCAAGCATTATTGATGTCATTGATGATAAAGATTCGTTTCTGATCGTCATGGATTATATTGAGGGAAATCCGCTCAGCAGTGCACTGGAAGAATCTGGTGCACAGCCTCAGAATCAGGTGATTGCCTGGGCAATACAGCTCTGTGATGTGCTTGGTTATCTCCATGCACAATCTCCGCCGATTATTTATCGTGATATGAAACCATCCAATATTATGTTGAAACCGGACGGAAATCTTACCTTGATTGATTTTGGAACAGCCAGGGAATTTAAGGAAAAGAATCTGGCAGATACTGTTTGTCTGGGAACGATTGGATATGCGGCACCGGAACAGTTCGGCAGAATGGGACAGACGGATGCCAGAACAGACATTTATTGTCTGGGAGCTACGCTATACCACCTGGTGACAGGGCAGGATCCCAGTGCACCACCTTATGAGATAGGTCCGATCCGACAGATCAATCCTGCATTATCCGATGGATTGGAGCGGATTATCCGGAAATGTACCCGGCGGAATCCGGAGGACCGTTACCAGTCCTGCGCTGAACTGATGTATGCATTGAAGCATTATGACGAAATTGATGAGGTATATCAAAAGAAGCAGAAGAAAAAACTGGTAGTGTTTCTGGTTAGTCTGTTTCTGACAGCGGCTTGTGCAGGGATATGTCTGTGGGGATATTTTGGTAGTGAACAGAAAAAAAGTGAAAATTATGATGAAATTTTGAAAGGTGCATTAGATTATCAGGATTATTATCAGGCAATTCTGATAGATCCAACAAGGAAAGAAGCGTATGAGAAACTGAATGATGCATTGACGTCAGATTTGATCCTGACAAAAGAAGAAGGTCAGCAGTTGTTGCAGCTGCAAATTGGTCTGGATGAAAAGGACAGTAACGGTTTTTCAAAAAAGCAGGATGTTCTGGCTGAACTAAAGAATTGTAATCCTGAAGGCTATCCGGAAGTATGCTATGAGATTGGAACTTCATTTCTGTTTTTTTATGATGTAAATGTTGACCGTGACCGATATATCAGCGCAAAGAAATGGTTTCAGGAGGCTGTGGATCAATATCCGCTTGCTCAGATTTACTGTGATATCGCAGATTGTCTGGAACTGATCAATCAGTACGATAATGCAAAAGTAAAGCAGACAGATAAAATGTATGATGTTTATCGTCAACTTTGGGAAAAGATACAGGAACTGAAAAGTACTGCAGATCGATTTGGAGATGTTGATGTAAAGCTTCAGCTTTGGACGGAAATAAATGATATGTTGAATGCACAGGTGGTACCGTTCCTGGAAGTGACTCAAGTGAATGAAATAAAAAATCTGCTGAATGATATCCTGAAAGAATCTGATGCGATACATAAATCTGTTATTGTACAGGAAATTAAAAACTTACAGCAAAAAATAATTGAAACAGTGCAAAAAATCGACAGTGTTCAGAAGGAGGCAGGGACATCATGACATATGAAATGTATCAGACTATCTTTTGGCATGCAGGTGTTTTGACAATTATTTTTGCAGTTGGTGATGTACTGCTGTTTGTGATTTTAAAAATTCCGAAAGTGATAGGGCAGCTGAGTGGAAGGACAGCTCGGAAAGGAATTGCAGATATTTGGAAAAAGAATATTCAGACCAGAGGCAGATGTTATAAGAGCTGTGCAGAAAATCAGAATTTTGGAAGCATTGCAGGCGGTATGACAGAATCAGGAAATATACACCGGTTTGGAGAAGCTGTGAATACAGGAGGTATAACACAGAAAATTGCGACATCGGAAACAGGGGAAAAGCTGAAAACTTCCGAGACAATGTTTCTTCCAACACCGAAATGTGCAGAAACAATGGTGCTGAATGACGTTGATATGGATGACAATTTTGTCATAGAAGAAATTTGTTTTATCCATACAAAGGAAACAATTGGATAAAAGGGAAAGGGATACCATGAAAAAGAAAAATTTGCAAATACTTTTAATTTGCGGTGTATTGCTAGTTACCGCATGCAAGAGTAAATCAAAGGAAGAACAACAGAGTGGTTATCGTATGGAAGGTGACACAGTACAGATCACAGACCGTTTTTTATCTGAAAAGATAAAAGTGACTGAGGCCAGACTTGAACCTTATTCCAAAGAAGTGATTACTTCCGGTGTGGTACGTCCTATTCCT
>OGPM01003340.1_pt1 | contig 10067 bp, 10 predicted proteins | sample 1552961 | NCBI WGS metagenome assembly OGPM01 (sample SAMEA2580304, study PRJEB22360) | human gut metagenome | biome: human gut; feature: human-associated habitat; material: faeces | place: Denmark | collected 2008/2010
CTGAGCCTTTTGGCAGCGGAAGGTCTGGAACTCGTGGGAATTCTCTCCTTTGTCGCCTTCACGGAAACACCTGAGCCAGGTGAATATTGGGGACAGGCCGCAGTTATCGGGTACAGCCCCCATTACGCAGAAGAATTCAACCAGTTCATCGATGGCATCTGCGGGCTTATCGGCAAGGGCATTCGCCCGAAGCTGGCGTTGAAGGGGGCGGGCCAGCCGTCGACGAGATCATCAACTCGAACGGCACATGGCTTCCGAGCGAGCGAGAGCCTCTCCCCGAGAAACAACGCGGCATGGCGCTGCTCAAAACGCGACGCGGGTTCATCGACGGCCTCGTGGAGGCTGGACGCACGGGCAATAAAGGCTGCTATATTCTCAGCTGGGCCTTTCTTCTTGCCCTCGTTGCCGCCATCATCATCGGCCTGAAGTCTTGCGGAGTGTTCTAAAACGAGAATACTTGTTTTAGTTATCTAATCTGCAACCGTAGAGGGGTGACCTTGGTCGCCCCTCGGCCGCAAGCGCTTACTCTCCCTCTTCGAAGGCATAGTCAATGAGCTTCGTGCACAACTCAGGGAAACTGATGCCTGCCGCGCGGGCCGCATCGGGAAGAAGCGAAGTCGCCGTCATGCCAGGGATGGTATTGGTCTCCAGAATCCACGGGATGCCATCCTCGTCGAGAATGAAATCGGAACGCGACACGCCACTGCACTGCAACGCCTTATGGGCGCCGACAGCGGCGTCCATTACTTGCTTGGTTTTCTCCTCATCGAGAGGTGCCGGGCATATATGCTGCGAACCACCGGGGGCATATTTCGATTCGAAATCATAAAAATCAGCTTTAGGAACAATCTCGATGACAGGTAAAGCGAAAGGATCTCTGTTTCCTAACACGGCAACCGTAAGCTCGGTACCTTGAATATACTTCTCAACGACAACAAGCTCGTCGATTTCGAACACACGCTCGATGGCATCAGCAATAGCTTCTTCGCCTTCCACGATGTAAATGCCCAAAGCGCTGCCTTCGGTAGCCGGTTTCACGACACAGGTTCCGCCCATAGCCAATGCAAGCTCTTGAACGGAATACCCCTCTCCCTTCTTGATGTATTGATAGGGAGCAGTAGGAATGCCTTCGCGCTGGTAAAAGAGCTTGGATTGGGCCTTATTCATCGCCGTCGCGCTTGACCACACACCAGGTCCCGTATAGGGAAGGCCGATCGTTTCCAGAAAGCCCTGGAGCACGCCATCCTCGCCACCTTTTCCATGAAGACAGAGAAAGGCAACGTCGAAGGGCTCCTCAATGAGCGTTTTCAGATGGTCCTTCTTCGCCGGATCCAACTCCTGAACAATAAACCCCGCTTCACGAAGCGCCTCCCCGGCACCTTTGCCCGATGCAAGGGAAATTTCGCGTTCCCCACTGGTTCCTCCAGCTAAGAGGGCGACGCGACATTTTGCGGGTTCAACTACTGTTGCCATGGAGCATTCCTTCCAGACGATAAATCTCTGGAGGCAGTATATCAGAGCAACGCCACCGTCTATAATGAACCTATGAATAACGAACTGATAAAGCTTACAGAAGCCGAACTCGAGGATCTTGTCACCTCGTGGGGATATCCTCGCTTTCGCGCAAAACAGATTCACGAGTGGGTTCACCGCCATCATGCGGCTTCTTTCGATACCATGTCCAATCTTCCGAAAGACCTCAGGACGAAACTTTCTGAGTTCTTTCCGTTGGAGACGGTAAAAATTTTCGACCGACAAATTTCCTTAGATGGGACACGCAAATATGTTGTGACCCTGGCCGACGGCTCATTAGTTGAGACGGTGGGCATGCCCGTCTACCATCGAGACGGCTCCCTTGATCGGCTATCAGTATGCGTTTCCTCACAAGTAGGATGTCCTATGGCCTGCCAGTTCTGTGCAACTGGCCGCGAAGGCCTTACACGGAATCTCACGGCTGCAGAAATCATCGCTCAAGTGGCTCTCGTCCAAGAGGATTTCCAAGAACGGGTAAGCAATGTCGTTGTTATGGGTCAAGGGGAACCTTTCCTTAACTACGATGAAGTTCTTGCCGCTTTGCGCATTCTAAACAGCCGGGACGATTTCAATATAGGAGCGAGACATATCACGCTCTCTACCTGCGGCATTATAGATGGGATCGATCGTCTCTCCCAAGAGCCAGAGCAATTCACGCTCGCCGTGTCTCTTCATTCGGCTTTACAGAAGAAGCGTGATCGGCTTATGCCGAAAGTGGCAAAGCAACCTCTTTCGGATCTAAAAAAGGCTGTGGAGAGATACACCCAGTCTACCAACCGTCGTGTCTCCTTCGAGTATCTTCTCATCAAGGATATCAACGATTCAGAAGAAGATCTTCGAGCACTTCTCGACTTCTGTGATGGGCTACTCTGCCATGTCAACCTTCTTCCGGTGAACACCGTAGAAGGATCCCCTCTGCAAGCTGCCTCGCCAGCAACTGCAAAACATTGGGTCGAGACGCTGATCCATTATGGTGTGGAAACAAGTTTCAGAAAATCCCGCGGAGCTGATATCGATGGAGCATGTGGTCAGTTAAAAAACAAGTTAGCGCAAGGTTCTCTTCGTTAATTCGTCTTTCTCTTCTCTTGTTTCACGTGAAACAAAGATAACTAATGGCATGTTATGTAAAGCATTTTCTCTTACCTCACACTAGGGTCTATAACGACTTCTTTCAACAAAAGAAAAGAGTCTGTTTCACGTGAAACAGACTCTTTTCTTAGTCATTAAATGCTATCGAAAGTTACTCACCAACAAACTCACTGAAGAGTCGCCGCAAATCTTCCTCATCTTTGAATTCAATCTCGATTTTGTTCTTCCCTTTAGACGATTTCACACGCACGTTAGTCTTCAGTGTCTCGCGTAAGGTCTTCGCCACAGACTTGTAAACCGCAGGCATCGGCTCACGAGGAGTCGAGGCAGAGCCGTCCTTTTTACCTGACATAAGGCGAGCAAGATTCTCTGCTTCGCGTACGTTCAAACCGTTATCAATAATCTTCTGAGTCAAGGAAAGACGACCTTCAGCTGTGGGCACTGAAAGAATGGCCCGTGCATGGCCCGCCGTGATCTTTTCCTCAAACAGAAGCTGCTGAGCCTCTTCAGGAAGATCGAGAAGTCGAAGTGCATTGGCGACAGTCGAACGACCTTTGGAAACTGCTTGTGCCACTTCCGCCTGAGTCATCGAGCGTCGCTCCATCAACCGACGATATCCGTACGCCTCTTCTATCGGGTTCAAATCAGAGCGCTGGATATTTTCAATTAACGCAAGCTCAAGGGCTTGGTCGTCATCAACCTCTTTTACACGAACGGGAACCTTCTTAAGACCAGCAGCCTTAGAGGCTTGCCAACGGCGCTCACCGGCAATGATCTGATAGGTACCATCGGCCATTTGCCTTACAAGAATAGGTTGGAGCAGACCATCCTTTTCAATAGAAGCAGCGAGTTCTTCTATTTCCTCTTTTTTAAATTGGGTTCTCGGCTGATCAGGATTAGGGGCGATTCTATCAATCTCCACCTCATCAGTTCCCCGTGCAGGAACCTCCTCAGTCCTTGATTCCTCAATAATAGCTTCTCGCACAATGGGCTCAGAGACCTTTACTGGTTCTTCCTCAAGCTCAACCATCGTCCGTACGGGCCACGTGGAAACAGGGGCCTCTCGCGCCGCCTCTTCATCTACTTCAATTGTCACTCTCTGGCGCTCGGGCGCAGGGGAAACAGGGGCAGGTGATTCATAGGAACCGGGGAGGAGGGAACCCAGACCTCGACCGAGTCCTCCACGACGTTCGGGCTTAGCCACGTGCAATCACTTCCTTCGCTAATTCAATATAGGAAAGAGCGCCTCTTCCCTTGGGATCGTATTGGGTAATCGGCTGCCCAAAACTCGGAGCTTCCGACAATTTAACCGTGCGAGGAATAGGCGTGGCAAACACCAAGCGCCCAAAATACTCACGCACTTCATCGACAACCTGCTTCGAGAGCGTCGTACGGCTATCGTACATAGTAAGAAGAATGCCGTAGATATCCAGAGTAGGATTAAGGCGAGATTTGACACGCTTCATTGATTCGAGAAGTTTTGTCACACCCTCCAAGGCATAGAACTCGCATTGGATAGGAATAAGCAATTTATCGGCCGCTACGAGAGCATTGACTGTTAAAAGACCCAAAGAAGGCGGGCAGTCAATGAGAATGAAATCATATTTGCCCCGCATGCTACCCACAGCATCCTTAAGGCGATTCTCTCGCGCCATTTCCGAGACCAGCTCGACTTCCGCCCCCGCAAGATTAATCGTAGCCGGAGCAATGTCTAATCCCTCGGCGATATCAGGAATAATTACCTCTTCAAGAGGAACATCATTAAGGAGAACATCGTAGATACACTGCTGTATGAGACTCTTCTCAACGCCAAGGCCACTGGAGCAATTTCCCTGAGGGTCAAGATCGACAAGAAGAACCTGTTTGCCCATCTCTCCCAGTGCAGCTCCAAGGTTGATTGCCGTTGTCGACTTCCCTACGCCACCTTTTTGGTTAATGATGGCAATAATCTTCGTCTGTCCGACAACATGACGCACCGGCGCCTTGTCTTTATAGCTCTTCAAAGGTTCTTGAGGAATCACAGGAGCTGCGTAATCCTCAACCTCCCTGACAACCACTTCAATATTTTCAGGATCGTCAACGAGTTCCTCTTCAGCGGCTACCACTTCTTGTTCCTGAGTCTGAGGTTGATCAACCTCTTCGACAGTCCGGGCTTGTTTTGTGTCTCGTTTAAGACCATCAAAGAATCCCACAGGAACCTCCTTCCTTGATTGGAGCACAGTATATCATCGCCTCAAGCTGGTTCAGGCGATGTTCGACAGAAGGATTCAAATTGATCGTGTTTCACGTGAAACACGATCACATACTATATTCAGCTTCGAGGGCGAAGTGGCTGTTTCTGAGCCAAGCCAATTCTTCGAGGAAGCTTGATGCGTGACTTGCCGACTTTCTCAAACACTACAATGGTTCTCATGGTCTCTCCATCGCTCAAGCAAATCTCACGCTGAGAGATCATTCTCATACCCACAAGGTCTTGCACAGCAAGAGCTTCATCAAGTTCTTCCGATGATAGCTGGGCTTTATAACAGACTAACCGACCGCCCTTTTTCAAAAGGGGCGAAGCAAGCTCTATAAGAGAAACGAGCTTAGACAGAGCTCGTGCTGTGAGGACAGCAAATTTCTCCTTGTACTCCAGAGGAAGATCCTCGATGCGCTCGCTTGATGTAGAAATCTGCTCACTCAACGAAAGATCATCGAGGGCAGATTGAACAATAGCCATTTTCTTCTTCACCGAGTCAACGAGAAGTGTCTTTCTTCCTGTTGCAAGCGCAAGAGGAACTCCAGGGAAGCCACCTCCCGAGCCAAGGTCTCCATAGAGACCAGTAGGAGCTTCATTGACCTCTGGCAAACCTACCAGCGAATCCTCTATATGAAGAAGGCGCGCTTGCTCCCCATCAGTAATGCGAGTAAGATTCGTGACCTTATTTGCTTCAAGGATTGAATCAAGATAGCGTTGCATCAAGCTCATCGTCTGATCTTCTGCCATCTCAACTCCTTCCCATAGGCGAACGTGTCCATAATAAAGGAAATGGGACGTGCTTTGCGCGTCCCATCAGCACATTGAAAGTATTAGAACAGTTTTTACAGAGGAACCACGACCACATGGCGGGAAGGACCCTCCCCCTCAGAAACGGTCTCGACTCGATCATCGTCTCTCAAAGCAATGTGGATAATCCGACGCTCGTAGGGGGTCATCGGGCGCAATCCAACTTTGCGGTGCTGAGAAGCAGCACGATTAGCAGAGCTGTGCGCAATCGACTCGAGTTTCTGGCGCTGGCGGTTCTTGTAGCCCTCAACATCGACAATAACTGGATAACGGAAACCGATAGTGCGTACCGTTATCATCGACACAATGAATTGCAGCGCATCAAGAGTTTTTCCATGACGACCAATAAGGACAGCCATATCTTTGCCGCTGATATCAAGAATCAGTTCGCCCTCGTCGCCCTCGTATTCATCAATAGTCACTTCGCCGACATTGAAATACTGGAGAATATCTTGGAGCGCCGCGATAGCAGTGTCGGCAATGGTATCGAGCATCTCGTCCGTCACGATAAGCTCGTCCTCTTCAACAACCTCTTCGGTATTAATGGGATCCGCAGAAGACTGAGATTCTTCCACCACCTCGTCTTCTACCTCTTCAATCATGTCCTCGAACTCTTCAGTCATTACAGGCTCCTAACCTTAAACACCGCGGTTGAAATGATGCCACGGAACGTACAAAGGGAGTGTTTCATGTGAAACACTCCCTAAAATCAGTAAGGTCTAGCGCTTTTTCTTAGGACGCTTCTTCTTCTCTTTGCGCGTGACGTTAACCTCGATCGGCTTGACGACGAGAGCTTCTTCCTCCTCTTTACGCCGATCGGCAGCACGGCAGCGCGCAAGCGTCAACTGGTTCTGCCCGATACCGATAAGGGAGGATGCGCCCCAGAACAGCAACACACCCGCCGGTGAACCCCAGGAAATCCAAAGCATCATAAGAGACATGATCGCGCCCATCATGAGCGTCTGATTTTTCTGCTGGGTGTTTTCAGTTTTCAACTGCTGAAGAACCATCGGAAGGAAGGTAGCACCAGCAAAGATAATCATGAGAATGAGATAGGGAACAAATGTTCCGAATCCCTCGCCGAAAGCCTGGGAGGGCGTCGTGACGAGATTCGGAACCAAGTTGTAGAACGAGTACGTGCCCTCGCCAATACGATCGCCCATCTCGCGAAGCACCTGGAACAGAGCAATAAAGATCGGCATCTGGAGCAGCATCGGAAGACAACCAGCGAGCGGGTTGAACTTCATCTCCGCGTATATCTTCTGCATCTCCTGGGATTGACGCGTGGGATCATCGGGGAAACGATCTTTCAGGGCCTGAATCTTCGGCTGCACCTTCTGCATAGCATAATTGGACTTCGCTTGCTTATGCATGAGGGGCGCGACAATGATACGAAAGATAATCGTGACGATGATGATCGCCAGTCCCCAGTCGTGGCAGAAGTTATAGAAGAACTGGATGATGTCGAAGATCCAGTCTTTAAAGATATCCCACATAGCTTACCTTTCCAAATGCACCAGCGACTCAGGGAACGGGATCGTACCCACACGGACCGCCAGGGCGGCATCGCAGTATTCTCTTTGCAGTGAGCACGAACCCTTTGCAAAACCCATACCGCTTGAACGCAGTGAGTCCGTACTCAGAACATGTGGGAATGAAGCGGCAAGAGGGGGGAAGGAGGGGTGAAAGAGCCATTCGGTAAAACATAATAAGACCGATAGCGACCAGAGTCGGAATCCTCTTAATGCGTACGAGTAGCTTCTTCAACGGTGTTCTTCCCTTCGCCTTGGGCAAGGCGCTCAGCGACATTTCCGCATGCTTTCAGCACTTTACTATAAGAAGCCCGAGTGAGGCCTGATTTTGCCAGAAATATCACGTCAAAGCCGGCCCACGGCCCACCCATTTCCATGCAGAGTGCTCGCAAGCGGCGCTTGGCGCGGTTTCTCCAAACGGCATTCCCCAACTTCTTCCCCGCAATAAAAGCGACACGACCGGAATGGCCGTGTCGCTCATAATTGCTCTGCTTGTCGTCCTGGACGCCTACAATAACCGTAAAGTATGGCGTATGAAGACGATGCCCCGTAGAGAAGAGCTGGGAGATTTCAGTGCTGGATTTAATAGTCTGCACCTAAAGATCTCCTAGACGGTGAGACGCTTGCGCCCCTTAGCACGACGGGAAGCGAGAACAGCGCGACCACCCTTGGTAGCCATACGGGCACGGAAGCCATGGCACTTGGCGCGCTTGCGTTTGTTCGGTTGATAGGTGCGTTTCATTGTTTCTTTCCCTTTCATGGTTTAAAGAGTAGCTTTTGAATTATACAACGCAAAAAAGTACTGTCAACGGGGCGAACAGAAGAATAAGGAAGATGGCTGCGAAGGGAGTTGCGATAGGGAGGTGGAACCATGAAGTACAGGTAACGGCTGTGCAGAACTAAAAAGTAGTTCCCATTGAAGAGGGATTCTAAAAATAGAATTCAAATAGTAGTCTCAATAAGACGAGTGGATTAGTCGATAACTGGCATAGCCGCAGGTGGGGAGCTTGCTAACGTACTTACTGCTTGGTGAGTTGTCAAGCGCGCTTGTGAACCATGCGCTGGCGGCCATCCTCTGCTCTCTCCCGTTGTCGTTGAAAAGTTGCCCTGTTATGCGCAGGTTTTCCCTTCTTATCAAGAGTTTGTGAACAAACTAGTCCAGCTCGCAGATGATCTTCTGCAGCACCTCAATCTCTTCCTGGGTATCACGATCGGTCTTCAAACGCTCTTCGATACTTGTTGCCGAATGGATGGCGGTCGAATGGTCGCGATTGAATTTCTTGCCGATATCGCCGTAGGGGAGGTCGAGCAGTTGTCGGCACAGGTAGATGGCGATCTGTCGCGGTCTCACAATGGATTGGGATCGCTTGGGGCCTACCATGTCGCTATGGCTCACTTTGAAGAAGTTCTCCACTTCGCGCTGGATGTCCTCCACGGTCAAGCTTCGTGACATGCCGCCGGTGAAATGATTGGCTAGAAGCTCGCGCACTTCATCGATGGAGATATCGCTGCGATCGCAGTAGATCATGCGGTAGATGACGGTATTCACGGCGCCCTTGAGCTCGCGGATGTTGGATCCGGAGTTCTCGGCGATGTACATTTGAATGTCGTCGGAGAGGGTGAAGTTCCCCAGGCCCTCGCTGCGGCTGAATTCGTCGATGAAGGATTTGACGATGCCGAGTTTGGTTTCCACTTCCGGCGGCTGGATATCGATGGTGCCGCCGCTGTAGAAGCGAGATTTCAGACGTTCGTCGAATTGGATGTTCTTGGGAGCGCGGTCGGCGGAAAGCACCACCTGCTTGCCCTGGCTGGTCAGCGTGTTGAACAGCTGGAAAAGCATGTTCATGGATTCCTTCTTGCCCTGAAGGTGCTGGACGTCATCGAGGAGGAGGATGTCCGCCTGCTCATAGTAGGCGCGGAAGTTGCGGAAGCTGACCTTCTCCTGGTCCTTGATGGCGCCGGCCTCTGAGTACTTCGAGACAAAGTCCTGAGCATCCACATAGACCGTTCGCATCGAGGGCCGCGTTTCCTCGATGTAGTTCTGAATGGCCCTCATGAGGTGGGTTTTCCCCAAGCCGCTCTTCCCGTAAATGAACAGGGGATTAAGGGGAAGCCGTCCGGGGGACTCTGCAACTTCGACGGCCATGGAATAGGCCATGCGGTTCGATTCCCCGATAACGAAGTTCTCGAACGTGAGGGAAGACGAGGGATTCGAAGCCCTCTCGGCGACCGGCTCCTGGGAGAGCGGTGCGGGCGCGGGAGGCGCGTAGTGATCGACCACGACGTCCTCTGCAAGGGAATGGGCGACCATGCCGGATGGTTCGAAGGGGGCCGCCTGAGACAGGGGAGCACCATAGGCCGGCGGTGGGGGGGCAAATGCCGCGATGGGCTGAGAGGGGAGAGGCTCCATCGTCGTTGCCGCTGGCTGCGCAGGTGCTGGCGTCGGCATCGGTTGGGCGGGCGCCGAAAGGGGCGCCGCAGGGGATGGTTGGCCTGCAGCGGCGATTTTACGCTGCTCTTGGGTGGGGTCGACGGCGATGGCCACCGCGAATACGACGCCGGTGAGATCGCGCAGCGCGCGTACGATAACCTCGGTGTAATGCTGCTCGACCCATGTCTTTATAAAGTCGTTGTCGGCGGTGAGCATGAGAAATGAATCGCTCATGGCCTGGGGAACGAGCCGCGAGAAAAAGGCGGAAACCTGGGAGGGGTCGATATCCTGGTAGCTTTTGACTTGGGCGCAAATGCGCGCCCATTGTTCGTTGAGCGTCTCGCTATCCATACATCATCCTTCCGCCGGCGTATTTTGCCGTGGTTCTCCGCTTTCAGGGCAATTCTAGCAAATTGGCAAGGCTTGGGTCTTAGAG
>OGPM01003343.1_pt1 | contig 10051 bp, 10 predicted proteins | sample 1552961 | NCBI WGS metagenome assembly OGPM01 (sample SAMEA2580304, study PRJEB22360) | human gut metagenome | biome: human gut; feature: human-associated habitat; material: faeces | place: Denmark | collected 2008/2010
GAGCATGATCTGCACGGCGACGGCGGCGACGATCGCGCCGAGCGTGACCCAGTGCCTCAGACCGAAGCGGATCTCCTCGTCGGACTCCGTCACGCCCACGACGGGCTTGTCGAGATAGGTGCGGGGACGGCGGGTGAAGTAGAAGACGGCGAGCACGAGACCGACGACCATCGAGAGGCCGGCGATCCCGGGCCCCCACCCCCCGCCCCCCGCTTGTCTTCCGCCACCGTCACGGCCATGCCGTTCTGCGTCATGGACTGCGCGACGATGCCCTGGAAGATGAGGCCGAAGCCGATGGGCAGCGACACGTACGGAGCCGTAAGGCCGAAGCCGAGAGCACAGGAGACCGCACGGCGGTCAAGCTTCATCTTGTTCATGAGCTTGAGCAGCGGCGGAATCAGAAGCGGAATGAAGGCGATGTGCACGGGCACCACGTTCTGCGAAAGGCAGGCGATGAACGCCAGGCCGAAGCAGAAGACAAGCGGCCTGCCGCCCATCTTGGCACCGATCCAGCGCACGAGCATCTGCATGAGGCCCGTGTGCGCGATCGCCACGGCGAAAGTGCCCAGAAGGATGTAGGAGAGCGCGGTCGTCGCGTTGGCGCTGAAGCCGCCCGAGAGCAGCTCCATCGACTTCGTGAGGCCGAGCCCGCCCGTGAGACCCGCGACCAGAGAGGCCGCAATCAGGGCGAGAAGAACATTGACGCGCGCAAGGCAGAGCGCGCAGAGCACGACGACCGATATGACGATCGGATTGAGGATGAATTCCTTCGTTCTGTCCTTGAGCTGGTGCAGGTCGATGATCTCCTGCTTGCCCGCGGGGCCTGCCATGATGTTGCCGCTGCCCGAAATAAGCACGAGGAAGAGGTTGCGTTCCTTGACCTTGATGTCCTCCTGCTGTTTCTCATCGGGGGGCATAGGCGGGAGCATACGCACCAGACCTGTATCGACATTCATCGTAGTGGCCACAAGGAAGAAAATCAGCAGCAGGAAGGCGATGTCGGCCATCGAGCCGGCGTTGATCTCCTGTATTTGTCTTTTATTTCCTGCCATTGTTCGTTGTTATTTGAAAGCGCCGTAAATTTCGGTTGCGATAGCCGTCACGAACGCAGCGACCAGGGCAACGTACGTTACCAGGATGCTGGTGTCGGTCAGGACGGTTTCACCTTGGGAGAAAAACCCGCCGTTGGCGAGGTCGGGGATCTGGATGTCATGTCCCGAAGCCACGAAGTAAGCCACGCCCACGATCACGATGATCAGCGCGAGCGAAATAATCGTGCCCTTGATTCCCGCTGGGTTCTGGATCATGCCGAAGACCGCGCAGAAGATAGCTGTGAACACCGCAAGAGCCAGCAGGAAATAGCACCAGATGAGGTTCAGGCTGATAGCCGCCTCGGAGCCACCCGTAGCAATTGCGTATATTCCCAGTACCGCCATCACGGCCAGCAGAATACCCAATATGATATTTAAAATCTTTTTCATAATTGCCTTTAACTCTTTTTAAATCGTTGGGATTATTTCTTGCTGTAAGCCGTCAGGATATCCATCAGCGTGATGGACGAATCCTCCATATCGTTTACCAGCGAGTCGATCTTCGAAACGATATAGTTGTAGAACAGCTGAAGAATAACCGCAGCGATAAGACCCATGAGGGTCGTCAGAAGGGCGACCTTGATACCGCCTGCAACGAGGGTCGGGCTGATATCGCCGGCAGCCTGGATGGCGTCGAACGCCGCGATCATACCGACGACGGTTCCCATAAATCCCAACATGGGCGAAAGGGCGATGAACAGGCCGATCCACGAAAGACCCGACTCCATCTGGCCGGTCTGAACCGAACCGTAGGAAACGACAGCCTTCTCGACCGAATCCAGACCCTGATCGTAACGGTCGAGACCCTGGTAGTAGATCGAAGCGATCGGGCCGCGCGTGTTGCGGCAAACTTCCTTGGCAGCTTCGATGCCGCCGTTCTTCAGGGCTTCTTCAACCTTGGTGATGAGTTTCTTCGAGTTGATCGTCGACAGCGAGAGATAGAGGATACGCTCGATGGCAACGGCCAGACCGATAATCAGGAAGATAAGGATCGGGAGCATCCATGCCCAACCACCCTCGAGGAACTTCTGCATCATCACGTGGTGCAGGCTATCGCCGGCGAGTTGGGTTTCGGCAGCTGCAGCAGCCTCCTGCGCGAAAGCGTTAACAGTACCCAATGCGAACAGGGCCACTGACAGAATCAAAAAAAGTTTTTTCATAGTTGTGATTAGATAAAATTAAATTTGTTTAGTTGTTTTTTATTGTTGTGTTTTTAGGTATTTCACAATACGTTCTTCCGCTTTCCATCGTATTTCGTCAATTCTCCCGGGCTAAAAAAATCCTAAAAAAATCTTTTTTTTCACGCTTCCGGAATTTATCCGGAAGGGATATACCCTCCTGGGTTTTTATACGGAACCAGACGGAGGGACCCGGATTACGGAAGAAACTGATGTACCACATGAGGATACGACCTATCACGCTCATTGGTCCGCCAATGAGTACCGCATTATGTTCCATACCAAGAATGCCCATTGCGATATAGATGGGAAAGTGGTCACATATGATAAACCCATCGGAATCCTCCCGGTCCCTGACCTGGAGGATTATGCTTTTCTGGGATGGTATGCCCAGCCTTATGGGGAAGAGAAAACGGAAAGAATCATGTATGGGGAGGCACTTCCAGAACCGGGGCAGAAGATTGTACCCGCATATGAGTATACGGTAGACCGGGATATGGATGCATACGCTTATTTCACCCTGGTATTCCGGGACCTGGGAGATGGAACGAATAAACGGCCAGGCAAGGATGGAGCCATCGGGACGGAGGATGATAACCTGTATCTGAATGGCACGGATGGAGTGGCAGGTACCCGTGATGACCGGAAAATATACGAAGGAGAGGATGGTCAGTACGGGACGGAAGATGATTTCTATCTGGATGATGAGGGGCGTAAACATTTCCCGGGTCCAGACCGAACCTTTGGCACGGAGGATGATTACCGGGATGATGGAAATGGGTGGAATACACGGCCCGGACCGGATTGCATCTTTGAAACCCAGGATGATATTACCGTCTCCAATGGATGGGATAGAATCCCCGGTACCGCAGATGACTGGATGGATAACGGTGAAACCTATCCATCCACCAGCCGCAGGCCGGGGAATGACGGGATTTTTGGAACGGAAGATGATGAGATATGGTCCAATGGGCCTGACGGCGCTCCCGGTACAGAAGACGATGTACGGATTTATCCCGGACTGGATGGTATTTATGGGACCGGGGATGACTGGTATGACAACCAGGATTTTTACTCATCTACCAATGTCCGTCCGGGACCTGATGGTGAATTCTGGACGGAGGATGATGAGATATGGTTTAATGGTCCGGATAGTATTCCAGGGAATGAGGATGACCTGCTTTTGATACCTGGCCCCGATGGAATATATGGTACGGAAGACGACTGCTATGACAACCGTAAGGAGCAAGAAGGGACCAATATCCGTCCTGGTAAGGACGGAATCTTCGGAACAGAGGATGATGAGCTCTGGCTCAATGGACCGGATCGCATTCCTGGAACGGAAGATGATGAGAAGTATGTACCACGCCGTCCGGGAGGAGGAACAGGCGGCAGCCATGCAACGGGAAAGAGGGCATATAGACCATACCATCCGTTGCAGGATGTAGCTATACTGACTATTTTGGAAGCACCAATAATGGAAATCCCAGCTGAAATATCTGGCTTACCTGTATTATTGGAGCAGAAGACAGAAGATGATGTAAGGCAAACCCAGGTTCAGCCGGAGTGTGATATGCCAGCTGTATCCATCCCTGATGTGACAAACTGGGAAGTGGAATCCGTGAAAACAGAGAAAGCCAGTGCAAGTGAGGTAGAAAAGGAGAAGGGAGACAAAGAAGCAGCACAAGGTAAGGCCATTCTGACAGCCATCTTGTTGCTCGTTATTATCATGTTGGTAATATTTCTTATCCGCAGGCTATCCTCCCATGCACAGAAACAAGAATGATCGGAAAGAGAGTGAAGATATGAAATTGAAGATATGTAAAAAGACCCGATTTACATTTTCAATACCAGTTCTGGTTTTGAAAAGCGTCAGGAAAGGGAACAGAAGGAAGCATCATGTAAGACGATTATCCCGGATGGGAGAATAAGGAGGGCTCAATGAAATTGCTTAAGAACAGGACGGTCCTTGGTATCCTCTGTATTGTATTATCGTTGGCCATCTGTTTCCTGGTTACCCCTTTATTTAATCAGGCCATCTCGCAAAAGACAGAAATCGTGCGGGTCCAGAAATCCATTAAGGCTGGAGATGAAATCACAAAGGATAACGTACAGATGGTGGAGGTGGGTGGCTATAATCTTCCCGGGGATGTAATGAAGGAGTTAGGGAGTGTTGTAGGCGCCTATGCCACAGCCGATCTTTTGCCAGGCGATTATGTTCTTCATTCCAAGATTTCAGAACAGCCACCAGGCGCAGACACTTACCTGTATCAGCTGGATGGAAATAAACAAGCCATATCCGTGACCGTCAAATCCTTTGCTGCGGGATTATCCGGTAAGATACGGAGCGGTGATATCGTGTCCATCCTTGCACCGGATTACCTCAAGATGGGGGAAACCGTTATACCACAGGAGCTGCAGTATGTCCAGGTCATTGCAGTGACAGACAGTACGGGTGTGGACGCCAATACAGACACCGGAGATAAGGAGAAAGAAAAATCCCTTCCGGCGACTTTGACATTACTGGCTACCCCCATTCAGTGTAAGGTCCTGGCAGAGCTTGAGACGGAAGGAAATCTGCATGCGGCCCTTGTGTACCGGGGGAAGGCTGAGACTGCCGGGCAATTTATTGCGGCACAGGAGCAGTTACTGGAACGTTTGTATCCTCCGGAAGAAGCCGCAGATGAGAAAGCAGGGGAAACACAAGCACAGGACGGCAAAAATACAGAAGGGGAAGAGATAACAGAAACAGAAGGGACAAAGGAGGAACAGAATGCTTAATATCAAGAAACACAGCATTTTTTCCAGGGAAGAGAAGAGGGACTGTGAGGAATACCAGGATAAGGGAGGCGTACTGGCAGTGTGGGGGAGTCCTGGAAGCGGAAAGACAACCGTGGCTGTAAAGCTGGCCAAATACTTGGCGGACCGGAAAAGGAATGTGTCTCTCCTGTTATGTGACATGACAGCTCCCATGCTGCCCTGCATCTGTCCGCCGGGGGATTTAGAGTCCGAACATTCGCTGGGGAGCATTTTGGCCGCGACTCATGTGACGCAGAATCTGGTACGTCAGAACTGCGTGGTGCACAAACATCTGGACTATCTGATGATTCTGGGGATGCAGAAAGGGGAGAATGAATATACCTATCCGCCCCATAATGCCAGCCAGGCCACGGAACTGATTGACTGCCTGCGGGAACTGACACCCTATGTTATCATTGACTGCAGCAGCTATATAGTCAATGATATCCTGTCTGCAATTGCACTTATGGAGGCAGATTCCGTGCTGCGCCTGGTGGGGTGTGACCTAAAATCTATCAGCTACCTGTCCAGCCAGCTCCCACTCCTGCAGGACCATGAATGGGATGCGGATAAGCAGTACCGGGTAGCCAGCAACATCCGGCCAAATGAGGCGAGTGAACATGTGGAACGGGTGTTAGGAAATGTAACATTCAGGATTCCTCACTCTGCTGAAGTGGAGGAACAGGTGCTGGCCGGGAACCTGTTCAAGGAGCTGTCTTTAAAGGACAGCCGGGGATTCCGCAAGGAAATAGAACAGATTACCAGGGAGGTATTTGGATGTTAGGAGAGAAACGAGGTGAGTCACTGTTCTTTCAGACAGAAAAGGCCGCGGAGCCAAAGCCTGTGGTAATGGAGCTGCAGATGGTAGAAAGGGGAGTACAGGCTGTAGAGTCTCATCAACCGGACCACAACAGAATATCTGCCACAGGGACATTAAATCATCCCCAAAAAGAGAATAAAAGGCCGGGGATGCCGACTGACCGGAAGGATGATGGAATGGAAGTACAGGAGGAAGAATGGGAAGAGGACATCACTGTGGGATTTGTACCTGGAAATGGGGGACCCAGGAATCAGGACCTGTTTTTTTCTGCCAGGGAAGGACGAGAATTCACTCAGGTGCTGCAGGAGGTACAGGAATACGTGTCCAGTAAGTATGCCACTCTGCTGACAGGCCATGATGACGCGGATGTGAAAGCCCAGATCAAGCGTTATATCACAAAATACATTCAGAATTACCGGATTGCTGTTCAGGGAATGACCATGGTTCAGCTGGTGGATACACTGTATACTGAGATGGCAGAGTTCTCATTCTTAACCAAATATATCTTTGGTACCGGCATTGAGGAAGTGGATGTAAACAGCTGGAATGATATTGAGGTACAGTACAGCAATGGAAGGAATGAGAAGCTGGAGGAACATTTTGACAGCCCGGAACATGCCATCAATGTCATCCGGCGCATGCTGCATGTAAGCGGGATGGTCCTTGACAATGCAAGCCCTGCGGTGTTGGGACATCTATCGAAAAACATTCGTATTGCTGTTCTTAAGACTCCCCTTGTGGATGAGGATGTAGGAATCTGCGCCAGTATCCGTATTGTCAATCCGCAGAGTATGACCCAGGCGGATTTCGTGAAAGGGGGAACTGCAACCGGAGAAATGCTTGACTTTTTGGCAGAATGTATCCGTTATGGAATCTCCGTGTGTGTGGCAGGGGCTACTAGCTCCGGAAAGACCACATTGGCCGGCTGGGTCCTTACCACGGTTCCGGACAGCAAGCGAATATTTACAATTGAGAATGGTTCAAGGGAGCTGGACCTTGTACGAGTGAAGGAAGGGAAGGTCATGAACCGTGTTATTCACACACTGACCAGGGATTCCGAGAATGAGAAACAGACCGTAGACCAGGATGACCTTCTTGACATGGCCCTTCGATTTAATCCGGATATTGTATGTGTAGGTGAGATGCGCAGTTCAGAGGCTTACTCTGCACAGGAGGCGGCCAGGACCGGTCACACTGTGCTTACGACCATTCATTCCAACAGCTGCGAGTCAACCTACCGGAGGATGGTGACGCTGTGCAAGCGCAAATATGATATCTCAGATGAGACTCTGATGTCCTTAGTAACGGAAGCATTCCCCATCATTGTGTTTTCCAAGCAGTTAGAGGACCGGAAACGTAAGGTCATGGAAATCATGGAATGTGAGATCCTTCCAGACGGCAACCGGAACTACAGAACCCTATACCATTACAACATAGTGGAAAACCGGCTGGAAGGCGACCGCTTCATCATCCATGGCGAGCATGAACGGGTACAGGGCATATCAGAAAGCCTGAAGAAGCGCTTCCTGGAAAATGGAATGCCGAAGGAGCAGCTTGTGCGATGGGAAGGAGAAGAGGCATGAAGATGGTAAACATACTGGCCTGCGCTGGAATGGTGACTGGCTTTTTCCTGATTTTGCGGCTGACACCCATGGAATTTACGGATGGGGTCTTCCGGCATTTCCTAAAATCACCGGATAGCATCAAAGCAGAGATACAAAAAACACAGAAAAGAAAAAAGCCATCCATCCTGCAACGGGAGGTAGAACTATGTCAGGAGGTACTGGCCCTAACCGGGAAAGGAGACAGAATCTCCTTAATCTGTGCGGTAGCCCTCGGCCTGTTCATGACGGGAGGAATCCTGGCCGTTATGTTGGGAAATGTGTTCCTGATTCCTATCCTGGCAACCGGCTTCCTGTTCCTTCCCTTCTGGTATATCCGGCTCATGGAACACCATTACAAGAAAGCCATCGCATCAGAGTTGGAGACAGCCCTAAGCATCATTACAACCGCCTATCTGCGCAGTGAGGATATTCTTACCGCAGTCAATGAGAATATCCACTACCTGAACCCGCCGGTCAGCAGTGCATTTCAAGATTTTCTGGTGAGGATGAAGGTCATTAATCCGGATATGGAGGCGGCGCTGAAGGAGTTGCGGAAGAAGATACGCAATGATGTGTTCGAAGAGTGGGTGGATGCAATCGGTGATTGCCAGTATGACCGTTCCCTGAAATCTACGCTTACGCCCATCGTGAATAAGCTGTCCGACATGCGTGTCGTGAATGGGGAGCTGGAAAACCTGGTGTTTGAACCAAGGAAAGAATTTATCACCATGGTAATCCTCGTCGTCGGGAATATTCCGCTTATGTATGCTTTAAATCATGACTGGTACCAGACATTGATGCACACCTTGTTCGGACAGGCCATACTGGCCATCACGGCTGCTGTCATCTTTGTGTCTACGGCAGCCGTCATACGTCTAACTAAGCCGATTGAATATAGGAGGTAACATGATTTTATTACTGTTTGTATTTGGCCTGTCTCTTGTATTCGGCTTCTATTTCCTGGCTGCGGGAGTGTTAAGACTGCCCAGCATGGGAGCAGCCAGGGCGATTGCGGAACGTGGGAGCGGGAAACAGAAATTTACCGGATTCCTGGAGGACAGGATGGACCATTTGTCGGTCCTTTTGGCAAGACATATCACTTTGGATGAGTACAGAAAGCGGAGGATGGGCAATATCCTGAAAGCCGCCGGGATGGGGATGACCCCGGAGGTTCATGCCGCCTCCTGTATAGTCAAGGCAGGTGTGACAGCAATCCCCATTCTGCCCTGTTTACTGTTCCTGCCTCTTGCGACACCAGTACCGGTTTTTGCAGCGGTGGCTGTTTATTTCAGAGAATCCAGAAGGCCGGAAGAAAGATTGAAGGAAAAACGGGATAGGGTGGAGCAGGAATTGCCACGGTTCGTAGCAACCATTGAGCAGGATCTGAAGAACAGCAGGGATGTCCTGTCCATCCTGGAGAACTTCAAAAAGAATACCAGCGATACCCTCCGGGCAGAGCTTGATATCCTGACTGCAGACATGCGTTCCGGAAGTTATGAGGCAGCGCTGACCCGGTTTGAGGCCCGTATGAATTCTCCTATGCTTTCAGATGTGGTAAGAGGACTTATCGGTGTGTTAAGGGGAGATGACAGCGCAGCTTATTTTCAGCTGTTAAGCCATGATTTCAAGCAGATGGAACTGCAGCGGCTAAAGAAAGAGGCCCAGAAGATTCCACCGAAAATACGTATCTTCTCATTTCTTATGCTGTTGTGTTTTCTCATGACATATCTGGCCATCATTGGATACGAAATCCTCAAGTCACTGGGAAACATGTTTTAAGAAAGGGGGAGAGCTGGTGGATATCATCCGAAATGAGAAGGGGGAGGGATATATCGATGTGTGTGTCCTGGTTCTGTGCGTATTCCTGATGCTGGGACTGGTCGTAAATGTGCTTCCAGTATATGTAGCCAAGAATCAGCTTGACACGTTTGCGCAGGAACTGTGCAGGGAAGCAGAGATGGCGGGCCGGATTGGGCCGGAGACAAGCAGAAGAGAGGCCGTCCTTCGGGAAAAGACAGGACTCACGCCGGAGGTGGAATGGTCGGAGGACGGACCGTTCCAGTTGAATGAGGAGGTGGAGGTGACCCTGACCATGCAGATGGATATTGGCCTGTTTGGCGGCTTTGGTACCTATCCTGTCACCCTCCATGCCAAAGCACAGGGAAAGGGGGAAGTATACTGGAAATAGCAGGATGGAGAAAGGCGATATCAGAGCAGGAAGGTAATGGCATCCCTTTGGCCGTTGCATCTGCCCTGGTGGTGCTGTTCCTCTTTTGTGGTATATCAGAATATGCCAGGCTGAACCTCATTGCAGCGGGAGTCAGGGATGCAGTACAGGAAGCCATCCTTTCCACGGTCAATGATAACTATGATGATGTATACCATGGTGTGCGTGAAGGGTACTCCGGCGGTTATTATCCGTCCGGGGGAGGCTGGGATGAAAGTCTGGACTATGGGGACGTATATGGATTCCTGGATAACCTTCTGGGAATGGAGGATTATGGAAGTTATCATGTGAAACTGGTGGACGGAGGCCGAAAGGAAGAGTACCGGATTTCG
>OGPM01003350.1_pt1 | contig 10039 bp, 6 predicted proteins | sample 1552961 | NCBI WGS metagenome assembly OGPM01 (sample SAMEA2580304, study PRJEB22360) | human gut metagenome | biome: human gut; feature: human-associated habitat; material: faeces | place: Denmark | collected 2008/2010
GTAAGAAGACCGGTCAGGCTGCTCTCCTGTAAGTTCTGCTGCTTCTAATGCCTTAACCAGGTTTTCGCTTACTTCCATGGTCTTGTCGCCATCATTATAAGCATCAAACCATGCATCAATTGCTGCACTTAAAGATGCATCTACGCTATTTTCCTTCAGCTCTTTTACAACACCTGCAACTCTTTCTCTCTGCTGTGTCACTGCAAGGCACATACCAAGGGAAAATTCTGCGTTGTTCTCAAATAAGGAGTTGGAGAATGCCGGTCCAAAGCCCTTTTCATTGGTTGTATAAGGTACACAAGGAAGTGCTGCGCCCCATGCCTGTGTACAGCCGGTTGCATTTGCGATCACCATACGGTCACCAAACATCTGGGTCATCAGCTTTGCGTAAGGTGTTTCACCGCAGCCTGCACATGCGCCGGAGAACTCTAATAATGGAGTCTCAAACTGACTTCCCTTAACGGTATTCTTAGCCAGTGGATTTTTCTTCTTGGAAAGTTTTACTGCATAATTCCAGTTTTCGATCTCTGCTGCCTGGGAGTCTAATGGCTTCATGGTAAGAGCCTTTTCCTTAGCCGGGCATACCTGAACGCAGGCACCGCAGCCTAAGCAGTCTAATGGAGAAACCTGGATCCTGTAGGTGTATTCCTCTAAGCCTTTTCCAGTTGCCTTCTTTGTCTTAAATCCTTCTGGTGCATTTTCTGCTTCTGCTGCACTTACCAGAAATGGACGTACTGCTGCATGCGGGCACACATAAGAACACTGGTTACACTGGAGGCACTTGTCCGGATCCCATTCAGGAACATCTACTGCTGTTCCTCTCTTTTCATATTTAGAAGTACCAAGAGGTACGGTACCATCTTCTCTGCCTGTAAATGCACTGACTGGAAGGCTGTCACCCTTTAAGGAGTTAATCGGCAGCATAAGATTTTTTACAAATTCTGGAAGATTTTCATCTGCCTTTGCTGTCTCCGGCTCTAAAGAAGCCCATTCTTCCGGAACCTTTACTTCTACCAGTCTCTGGTATCCGCAGTCAACTGCCTGATAGTTCATATTTACAACCTTTTCGCCCTTCTTTCCGTAGGACTTAAGGATGGCTTTCTTCATGTACTCTACTGCATCATCAAATGGGATCACATTTGCCAGTTTGAAGAAAGCTGACTGTAAAACTGCGTTGGTACGGTTTCCAAGTCCGATCTCCTTACCGATCTTTACTGCATTGATGATGTAAAATTTAATATGGTTTTCTGCAATGTAGCGCTTTACAGATGCTGGCAGATGCTTGTCCAGTTCATCTTCATTCCAGATGCAGTTTAATAAGAAAGTACCGCCTGGTTTACATTCCTGGACAATGTCATATTTCTGGATATAAGACTGATTGTGGCAGGCAACAAAGTCTGCATGGGATACCAGATAGCTTCCACGGATCGGCTTATGTCCGAAACGAAGATGGGAACGGGTAACACCGCCGGATTTCTTGGTATCATACTCAAAATATGCCTGAACATACATATCAGTGTGGTCACCGATGATCTTAATGGAGTTCTTGTTGGCACCAACTGTACCGTCTGAACCAAGTCCCCAGAACTTGCAGCTGATGGTTCCCTCTGCAACTACATCGATCGGTGCCCCTACAGCCAGTGAATGATGGGTCACATCATCATTGATACCTACTGTAAAGTGGTTTTTTGGCTCTTCTGCTTCCAGGTTGTTAAATACTGCTTCAATCTGGTTTGCAGTAACATCTTTAATAGAAAGACCATATCTGCCTGCGTATACACGGATATTTCTGCCGGACTCTGCAATAGCACTGCAAACGTCCAGATACAGAGGTTCGCCTAAAGAACCTGGCTCCTTGGTACGGTCCATAACTGCAATACGCTTTACAGTCTCAGGAATTGCAGAAAGGAAATGCTTAATGGAGAATGGACGGTACAGATGTACCTGTAAATATCCGGTCTTTCTGCCATGTGCATTTAAGTAATCAACGGTCTCACGGATCACACCATCTACAGATCCCATTGCAATGATCACTTCTTCTGCATCCGGACATCCGTAGTAGTTAAACAGGTGATAATCTCTTCCTGTGATCTTGTTGATCTCTCCCATGTAGTTTTCAACGATCTCAGGGATCGCCTCATAATATGGGTTTGCTGCTTCACGATACTGGAAGTATACGTCCGGGTTCTGTACGGTACTTCTCTGTACAGGACGCTCCGGATTTAAGGATCTCTTGCGGAATGCATCCAGTGCATCTCTGTCTAAGAGTCTGTCTAAATCTGCATAATCCATTACTTCTACTTTCTGGATCTCGTGGGAAGTACGGAAACCATCGAAGAAATGAAGGAAAGGAACGCGGCCCTTAATAGCTGCCAGGTGGGCAACGCCGGCCAGATCCATGATCTCCTGAACGGTACTGCTGCAAAGCATTGCAAAACCGGTCTGTCTGGTTGCCATTACATCAGAGTGCTCTCCGAAAATGGAGAATGCGTGGGTTCCTACGGAACGGGCACTTACATGAAGGACACCTGGGTGTAACTGACCGGAAATACGGTACATTGGCGGGATCATAAGGAGCAGGCCCTGGGATGCTGTGTAGCTGGTTGCCAGTGCGCCGGACTCCAGTGCGCCGTGCATAGCGCCGCAGGCGCCAGCCTCAGACTGCATTTCTACCAGTTTGACTCTCTGTCCAAACAGGTTTTTCTTACCTGCTGCAGACCAGGCATCTACATGCTCTGCCATTGGTGAAGAAGGGGTAATGGGGTAAATGGTAGCTACTTCTGTAAATGCATAAGACACATAAGCAGCGGCTTCATTACCATCCATTGTTTTCATCAATTTTTTCTGTTTCTCTTCCATCATTTTCCTCCTGAGATTCGTGAATGCCTTTATGGTATGGGGTTTTTAAATCTACTTGGCAATATTTCTAAATACGTTTCTACCGTGGCATTCTGTATGGTAATATTTCTGTACTCACTGTTTTAAGGGTGTTACTTTTCCGGCTCAAGTTCTTCAAAAAGTTCTACTGCCGGTATAATTGCTGATGCACCATAGTAAAAGAAAACCAGTCTTAAAACTTCGCCGACCTCATCCATGGTGGCACCTTTTTTCACTGCCAGTTCGCCGTGTGTTTTAATCGTCACAGCATTTCCTGCGCAGCATCCCATAAGCATTAACATCAGTTCCATGTATTTAGCCGGAACATGTGTTATATCCTGTTTGCAGATCGCGAACTGCTGGCTGAATGCCTGGAGCAGTTTTGGATCATTTGCCATTTTTTTGTGGATAGAAAGAACGTTTCCGCCTCTCTGCTCCTTTAACCGTTCCAGGATCTCTTCTGCCTGGGCGATCTTTTCTTTATTTTCCTGTTTCATGGTATGTACTCCTTTTGATTGTCTGTTCCTTTCTGTACCCACGGAATGCGGGTACGAAAACATTACCTTTACTGATACTTCTTCTGTAAAAATGCCGGGGCAAGTTCAGGAAACAGAGCGTATGTCATAACATCTTCTTCTGTTCTTGCAAAGCCTGCTGCTTCTGCTTTTGCTTTCTCCCATCCAGGAGCGATCAGGCTTCCCGGACGTTCTGTGATCATTTTGTCATTTCCTAAAACAGCTGCCTTCAGTTCCGGTGCGATCTCACCAGCCGGACGTCCGTACATGCCGCGGATGTAAGTTTTGCTCTCATTGGAGATCATCTTGTATCTCTGTCCCGTAAGGACGTTAATAGTTGCCTGGGCGCCTACCATCTGAGCAAACGGAGTTGCTAAAGGCGGATAACCGAAATCTTTATGTACCTTATGGACTTCCTCAAATACTTCATTAATGCGGTTTTCTGCATTCATGCCTTTTAACTGGCTTTCCAGGTTAGAAAGCATTCCGCCTGGGATCTGATGTTTTAAAACACTGATATCTACACCTGTACGCTTGCTTGCAAATTCTTTGTATTTTTCACGCAGCTTCATGAAATAATCATTGATCTCTGCCAGAAGGTCCATATCCAGATGAGGATCAAAGCCTGTTCCCTTTAAGCAGGTAACAATACTTTCAACCGGCGGATGGGCAGGGCCAAGAGAAAGAGCAGATACATCGCAATCTACGGTACAGGCACCGGCTTTAATGGCTTCCCAATAACAGATATCCGCCATACCGCCGATACAGTGTGCATGGAAATGAACCGGAAGACCTACTTCTTTGCGGATCGCTCTGATCACATCCGATACCTGCTTGGGGTTCATCATTCCGGCCATATCTTCTACATGAATGACTTTTACGCCCAATGCTGCATAATCCTTTGCCATCTGTACATATTTTTCTAACGTATGTACCGGGCTTATGGTGTAGCAGATATTTGCTTCTGCTGTTTTTCCGTTTTTAAGCACTGCCTTAATGGCTGTCTCTGTATTTCTCACATCGTTTAAACCATCAAATACCAGAAACTTATCAATTCCGGCTTTTGCTGCCAGTTCTACGAATTTTTCTACCACATCATCGGGATACTGTTTGTAGCCGATCAGGTTCTGTCCACGGAGGAGCATTCTCAGCGGTGTCTTCTTACACAGCTTCTTAAATTCCCTTACCCGTTCCCAGGGATCATCTCCTAAATAGCGGATAGCAACATCAAAAGTTGCACCGCCCCACATTTCCATACATTCATATCCAACCTCATCCATCTTCGGCAGGATCGGGAGCATATCCTGTGTGCGGATCCTGGTTGCTAAAAGGGACTGCTGGCCGTCACGCCACTCTACACTGCTGATCCTGATCGGTCTTTCAGGAACTGTTTCTTTTGCTGTTTTCCAGAAAAACATTCTGCACCTCCATTTACATGTTTTATGTGTTTTCACTGGTTTTCATTCTCTTTAGGTTAATATGTTAATTTAATTTATTCGATGTTTAGTTAAGTTATTAACTTGTTTCTGAGCAAACTATACATCTTTTCTCATTAAATAGCAATAGTAAATGCTTATTTTTTTTGTTTTTTGGATATTTTGCACAGTTTTTGTGTTTTGATTTAGTTGATATTTTAATGTTACTTGTTAACTTAAGTTAATTTGTTAACTTCTTATGTCTTTTTAATTGCTTTTATATGGGGCGTATGATATGATAAATACAGAATAAAAAGAACAGACCAGAAAAGAGGTTTTTTATGCCTACGTTAAAAGATGTAGCTGCGCTGGCAGGCGTTTCAGCCGCTACTGTATCCTTATATTTGAACGGAAAATCTGCGGGAAGGATCTCCCAGCAGAAACAAAAAGAAATAGAAGAAGCTTTAAAACAGTTAAGTTACCAGCCCTCATCTGCCTCCAGGCAGCTAAAAGAGCTGGGCACTTCCCCCCTTATATACACAGTTGCTGTATACTGGGCAGCTGACCCACGATCTGCACTTTTAGGAAAAGTTATGGCCGGGATCCAGTCATCTCTTGCCAAAAACCAGATGACCAACTGCAATATTGTGATCTGCCCATTTAAGCCAAATGAACTGTACAAAGAAAAGGGACTGATCGATCCGAAACTGTACAACTACGATGCTGCTATCATCGCAAATACTGCCGTAATGGACATGCAGTACTTAGACAGTATTATGCCGCCTATCCCCGTGGTCCTTTTAAACAGACGTTCTGATCAGTACAGCTATGTTTCCATCAACAACCAGAAAATGGGTGCCTCTCTTGCTGATATGATCGCAGACCGGGGCTTTAAAAGCGTGTCTGTTTTCCGTTCCCAGTCTCCTTACCTGGCTGTGGATGACCGTGTTACCGGTTTTATCAATGGCTGCCGTGCCAAAGGAGTGGACATGCCAAATCATGCCTTATTTTACACAGATAATTCTACAGACGGCGGTATCCAGGCTGCTGCAGAATTTCTCAAGTTAAGTGAACGTCCGGATGTAGTCTTCTGCGACTCCGACTCCATTGCCTTAGGAGCACTCTACGCTTTCTACCAGGCCGGCGTCCGTATCCCAAAAGACCTGTCCGTCATAAGCATCGGGCTCCACCACTCATCCACCAGTAAATGCTCTATCCCTCCATTAACTGTATCCGAAGTTCCGCTGACACAGATGGCAGAAGGCTGTATGGACTATGTGATCCGCGCTTTGACAGATAAATCCTATGCTGCAGATCCAGAGCCGGTACATGTGGAACTGGAAACGAAGATCATTGTGAGGGAGTCGTTTCAGTAAAATGCCGTAAACAAAAAAGCTATTGCAAATTGACTTCACATCATCACTTTGCAATAGCTTTCTTTATACTGTATCTAAGTATCTGATTTTAATATACCTGACTGATTAAATCTTAGTTCTCATTCATCTTAGCCAGTTTTGCAGCCTGATCTGCGGCGATCAGGTTGTCTAACAGTTCCTGGATATCACCGTTCATAATAGAATCGATCTTATATAAGGTCAGCTTAATTCTATGGTCGGTCACACGGCCCTGTGGGAAGTTGTAGGTACGGATCTTCTCGGAACGGTCTCCGGTACCGATCTGGCTGCGGCGTTCTTCTGCCTCGGAGTTCTGGCGTTTTTCCAGCTCTAAGTCGTACAGTTTGGAACGTAACAGTCGGAATGCTTTTTCCTTGTTCTGCAGCTGTGACTTCTCTGTCTGGCTGTAGATAACGATACCAGTCGGTATATGGGTCAGACGTACTGCGGAGTCAGTGGTGTTGACACACTGTCCACCGTTACCAGACGCACGCATTACGTCAATACGGCAGTCATTCATGTCGATCTGAACATCTACTTCTTCTGCTTCCGGCATAACTGCTACCGTTGCTGTAGAGGTATGGATACGGCCGCCGGACTCTGTCTCAGGCACACGCTGTACACGGTGTACACCACTCTCATATTTTAACTTAGAATAAGCGCCTTTTCCTGTGACCATAGCCACAACTTCCTTAAAGCCGCCAATACCATTTTCATTGATACTGATGATCTCTACTTTCCAGTGCTGGCTGTCTGCGTAGTTGGAATACATACGGTAAAGCTCAGCTGCGAAAAGAGCTGCCTCATCGCCGCCTGCGCCTGCACGGATCTCCAGGATAATGTTCTTGTCATCGTTCGGGTCTTTTGGAAGAAGAAGGATCTTTAATTCATGCTCCAGCTCCTCAATGCGCTTCTTTGCATCGGATAATTCCTCCTTTGCCATTTCACGCATTTCCTCGTCATTTTCTTCCTCTAACATTGCCAGACTGTCCTCTACGTCCTGCTTTGCCTGCTTATACTGCTTATAAGCTTCTACGATCGGTGCCAGTTCAGCCTGCTCCTTCATCAGCTTGGTAAAACGTTTGGTATCCTGGGTCACATCCGGGTCCCCAAGCATACGCATCAGTTCTTCATAATGGATCAACATATCATCCAGTTTATCAAACATAATCTTCACTTCTCCTTCCTGGCACATACCACCCGGTCGTTTCCAGCCATATCCCGGACAGTCCTAAGCCCACTAAATCCCATTGCTTCAAATATTTCTGTTACATCCTTTGCCTGATCCCAGCCGATCTCCATATAGATGCTTCCGCCGTTTTTCAGGTATTTTTTTCCTTCTTCTGCTAAAATGCGGTAAAATTTCAGTCCGTCCGGCTCACCGTCTAATGCCATACGAGGCTCATGATCTTTTACCTCCGGCTCCAGTCCCTCGATCACCTGACTGGGGATATAGGGGGGATTGGATACGATCACATTATACTGCTTTTCTGGATTCAAAGCAGAAAACATATCACTTTTTATAAATTTCACTGGCTGATCCAGAAGTTTTTCCCCATTGGATCTTGCCACCTTTAACGCTTCTTCTGACAGATCAAGAGCTGTTACGTCTGTATAGCCCCCAAGCTTTGCCAGACTGATAGCAATGCAGCCGGAACCGGTGCATACATCTAAAAGGGAAATATTTTTCTCTTTGTGTTCGCTTAATACCAGTTCTACCAGAGTTTCTGTATCCTGCCTTGGGATCAGAACGTGTTCATTTACCTGAAATTCCAGTCCCATAAATTCCTGGACACCTGTAAGCTGCTGAAGAGGGATACGCATTTCCCGTTTGCTTATCAGTTCCCGGTATTTATCAATTTTTTTCCGTGTATCCGTATCTGCTTCTGTTACATTTGTCCCATTTTCCGTTTCTGTAAGAGGGCGATCCCTTTTTACAAGAAAAGACGCAAAATTCATGTCAAATACATCCAATAAAAGAAAACGTGCATCTAAAAGCGGGTCAGGAACACCTGCTTTTTCCAGCTTTTCTTTTCCTTCTTCTAAAAGAGTCCCAAGGGTCATTTTCATGCCTGTTCCTCTTTCTTCTCCCAGCCTGGGAAATTTTCATCCAGATACGCCTGCCAGTCAAATACTGCTTCTACAGCAGCGATGGCTACCTCGATCATGGTATCATCTGGCTCTTTGGTGGTCAGTCCCTGCATCCACATTCCAGGACGGCTTAAAATATCTACTAGTTTGGAATCATGCTTTCCTGCAAAACTTAAAAATTCATAGGAAACACCTGCGATCACCGGGATCAGCACGATACGGCTTACGATGCGCAGCCAGATGGTATCGGTACGGATCACCATGAAAAACAGGATACTGATGACCATAACGATCATAATAAAGCTGGTGCCACAACGCTTGTGCTCCTTGGAGCTGGCCCGCACATTGGCTACATTCAGTTCCAGACCATGTTCAATGCAGTTGATGCATTTGTGTTCGGAACCATGGTACATAAAGGTCCGTTTAATGTCTTCCATACGGGATACCATTTTTATATAGATAATGAAAATGGCAATACGGATAAATCCTTCTAAGATGGCCATCACTGTATGGGACGGGATCACCTTTTTACATATATTAGAAATAAACATAGGCAGCAGCATGAATATACCGATCGCCATGATAAAGGAAAAGATCATAACTACAATAATAACGAAGAGGCTGACCATGGCAACCTTATTCTTACGAAGTCTGCGGAAGCCATCCTGCCAGAAGCCCACGCTCTCGCGCATGATGACCTGACTCTGCTTCTCTTCTTCGTTCGCCGGCATAAAATCTTCCGGTTTATATTTTACATGAAAGCTCATAGCATTCGGTTCTTTCATCGGTATCTTCCTTCCTGTTAATCTTACTTCAACTTGATTCTGGGGTCGACGAGCTTATACACGATATCCACCAGCACATTCATGACAACCATCAGTGTTGCGAGGAAAATGGTGGTACCCATGATCATGGTGTAGTCACGGTTAATGATCGAGCTGACAAATTCATTGCCCAGACCGGGGATCGTGAAAATCTTCTCTACTACGAAGCTTCCTGTCATAGTATAAGCCATCATAGGACCTACATAGGTGATAACGGGGAGCAGTGCATTTCTCAGTGCATGCTTGAACAGACGGAAGAAAGGTTTTACTCCCTTCGCCGTAGCGGTTCTCATATAATCCTGCCCCAGAACATCCAGCATGGAAGAACGCATCAGTCTCATAATATAAGCAGTTGGGTACAATGCCAATGCGATCACGGGCATCACATAATGCTTCCAGGTACCGATTCCGTAGGTGGGCAGTATCTTTACCTTACTTCCCAGGAAATACAGAAGCAGAGTACATATAACGAAGCTTGGTACCGCAATACCACAAGTGGAGATCACGGAGATCACGCTGTCCAGCGTCTTGCCACGATGGGTAGCTGCCAGACATCCCAGAGGGATACCTACCAACAGCGCTACGATAACGGAAAGTCCACCTACTCTTGCAGATACAGGGAACTTGGATACTATAATAGAAGTAACGGTTCTTCCTCTCTGCTTCAGACTCTCTCCGAAATCACCGTGCAAAGCATCTTTCATATACGTCAGATACTGCTGGGACAAAGGCTTGTCCAGTCCATATTTTGCCTCCAGGGCTGCCTGTGCAGCAGGGCTTACTGCTTTCTCCGAGAGGAACGGACCACCGGGGACCATGTTCATCAGGAAAAAGGTGAGTGTTGCTACTGTAAAAATCGTGATCAGCGCCAGACCGATACGTTTTGCAATATATTTAAGCATCTCTTCAACTCCTTGCTTTTC
>OGPM01003355.1_pt1 | contig 10030 bp, 8 predicted proteins | sample 1552961 | NCBI WGS metagenome assembly OGPM01 (sample SAMEA2580304, study PRJEB22360) | human gut metagenome | biome: human gut; feature: human-associated habitat; material: faeces | place: Denmark | collected 2008/2010
CGCCAAGTCAGCAGCACGTCGGGCGGCCAAGGATGCAGGACAGAAGTTTGATGAAGTTGCATGGAAAGCGCAAAAGGCCGGTGCTTCTATCAGAATGGCTTTCAGCAAAGCGATGTTATCAATTAAGGCAACTCTCATTTCTATGGCTCCAACAGCAATACTTGCGGTCATAGGGGCTATCGTTGCTAAATTTTATAATGCTTATAAAGAGTCACAACGAATAAAGGGCTTGTTTGACAATTATCTGAATCGAATGAATCATGCGGCAGAGTCGAACTCAGAAATTGTAAAAGTTAAAGCCTTGTTATCAGAGTACAATAAAGTTAATTCATCATTAGATTACAAAAAACAAATATTAGGGAAAATCAATGGTATTCTCGGTACTGAGCTAAAAACCAACCAAGATGTAAACAAAGAAATATCTAAACGCATAGAATTGCTTGAAAGTGCAGCAAGAGCCGAACTAGCAGCAAAAGAAGTAGCAGAAAGCGAAAATGAATTACGCAAAATAGGCTCAAAATCCTACAACGGGAAGACAGTACAGGAATTGGCTCCTGATTGGGAAATAGCTTGCGGAGATTTGGTTAAAGAAGAGAGGTTTAAAGCAAAGCATAAAGTGTCAATGGTTGACGCTATAGGATTTGAAAATGGCTTAAAGGATGATTTGAACACTTATATTGAATTCTCAAAAATACTCAGTGATGCGAAATTGAGATTAGGAAATGAGATTTCTAGAAGCACAACAATTACAACACCAACAACTGATCCGGACGATGACAAAAAGAAAAAAACTCATCTTCAGAAACAGCAAGAATCTTATGATAAACAATTTGAGGAGCTAGGCGCTGAGTTAGAGATCGGAAAGATCACTCAGGCAGAGTATAATAAAGCCCTGGGAGAACTGAACATCAAGATGTACGCCCAAGCCAAAGGAACAGGTGATAAAGAAGTACTTGAGAGTCAATATTTTCAGAATCTTAAGACCGCTGCTGAGAAAGCGATAAGAAATCAAGATAAGAATGCCGCTCTTGTTGAGTTTGAGAAGGTGCAGAAGGATTACAATACAAAGGTCAGGGAAGCCCAAGCACAGCAAGCCAAAGGTCTTATCTCTCAGAAAGAATTGAATTCCAATATAGTTTCACTTTCCGTTGAAGCGGCTAAATCTGCTGCTGGCATTAAAGGCATTGGAGATGAGGCAGATGTATTTATTTCAGTTATGCAGCTGAATGCAAAATTACTTGCTACTGCAGTTAAAATAAAGCCTCGCGATACAACCTTTGACTACAAGAAAACCAAAGCTGATATCGCCTCTGAAAATCTAGACAAGGCAAAAGAATTAGCAGATAAATACAAAGAGGAAGCAAGAATCATCGGAGAAACGCTGTCAGATGAAATCGCCAATGCTATGGCCAACGTTCCATCAATGGAAGAAGCATTAAAGTTAGCGCAAGTCCAGGAAGACATTAAGAACTTCGGCAAGGAGTTAGATGAGTCATTGTATTCAGGTGTGAAAGATATTGCAAGCGGTTCCGATCGGATAGTTAATGCTTTCAGTAATCTTCGGGATGTAATGAATGATGTTGATGCAACTGAATGGGAAAGGATTATGGCCATTTGGAATACGCTTACTAATGTGATTGATTCGTTTATGTCAATCTGTAAAATGATTGAAAACATTACAGAGCTGACTAATAAACTAACTAAAGCAAAAGAGATAGAAGGGGTTATCGAGAAACAAGCGTCAGACAAAAAAATTATAGGAGCCGTTAAGGAAATGGCTGTAGACACAGCGTCTGCGGAAACGAAAAAAGCAAATTCACGCGGAGTAGTTGCAGCTAATACAGCGGAGGCTGCAACAGCGGCTGGAAAAAGCGTAGCGGGTATACCGATCGTTGGTATAGCATTAGCAGCTGCTGCTGTTGCCGGTATCGTTGCTCTATTCGCCACCCTTCCTAAATTTGCAAGGGGTGGTATTATTGGTGGCGGCCCTACTTCGGGTGATAAAATGCTAGCCCGTGTCAATGCCGGTGAAATGATACTCAATCAGGGACAGCAATCCCATTTATTCGAAGCGATTAATTCTGGAAGATTGGGCGGAGGTGGAAATATATCCTCATCGGTAACAACCAGGGTCCGGGCAAAGGATCTGATTCTGACTATCAACAATGAACTTAAATCACAAGGGAAAAAGCCTATATCATGAGCTATAGATTAATATATACAGTACCATTCGCTTCGTTAGAAAATATACCTTGCGTAGTTGAAATAGAAAAAGAAAACTACTTCGGTGAGATCACTGAACTCCAAGGTGGTTCTTCTCCATTTACAGTTGATATAGCGGACGAAGATTTTCTATATATTCCTACTCGGTTCAGCACAGCTAAAATATCCATTGTAGGGAGTGATTATCTACAAAGCCTGTTCTCTACCGCCTATCAGCAATACCGAGTAACGTTTAAAAAGAATGGGGTGGTTACCTGGTGCGGATTTATCAAACCGGAGCTTTACACTCAGGATTATAGCTCCAAAACATTTGAATTAGAATTAGAATGCATGAGCGCCATGTCTTCACTGGAATTTATAGACTATGAGCAAGCGAAAGATACTAGAGAATTTATATCTTTTTGGGATATACTAAAAAAATGCATCTCTGCGGCATCTGGACAATATACCGCCGTGTACATTCCTCATGTTTATGCGAAAAATAAAGCCGATTACGATATGCAATTAAACATATTAGAACATCTAACGGTTAGCGAACAGGACTTCTTTGACGAAGATGATAAACCTATGAAGTTAAAAGAAGTGTTAGAAGAAGTCTGTAAGTTTCTTAACTGGACCTGTGTTGACTGGAAAGGTGAATTGTATTTCGTTGACATAGATCATAGTGGAGAATTTTATAAATATAGTTCTGATCTTTACAATAAAACAGGAAATGTTTCACCTGCCTTCATTAACATTCAGAAAAAAGACTATACAGGAAAGGATAATACGTTAGACATTCTCCCTGGATGTAATAAAGTTACGATAAGATGTAGCAATTACCCAGTTGGCGAACTGGTATTGGATGAGGATTTTGAGAGTCTAAAGCAATTAAGTACTATTGATAATTCAACGGGGGCACGATCTTCTCGAAGAATTTTCCTCTCTCCTAACCGGTGGAATATGTATTTATATGATGGAGATGAAGTCATTGGAAATGACGAAATTGAAAACTATAAAGATAGAGCTAGATCATTAGAAGGTGCAATACTAATGAAATGCTGTGCATATAATCAACATCAGAACGCAGGCGGCGAATGGATTCCTGATATTACCGATTATTCATTTAGCAATGCTATTCAAATAAGGTATCCTGAAAAAGCGCATAATCCAATAACGCGCGATTTAACCAAGGTGATGTCGTTTAAAGGTCCATCAGCTATTTATGCTGACTCTGCAATATCTATCTCGTACTTATTGAAATCTTCCGCAGATTCAGATTTAGGAATTTTAGATAACAGCCGCGCCACTCCTAATGGTTTAATTTATTTTCAGGTAAGAATAGGTGACAGCTATTTTGGTTCAATATATGGAACCGATCCAGAGTGGCAAAAAAAGCCTAATTACGTGTTTGCTGTAAATTTAGATAGTAAGAATAATGATAGATCGCAAGATTACATAAGCGTAAAGAATCAGAAAACTCTTTCTATGCCTTATTCTGGAATAAACGGTTTTATAATACCAATAGACCAGCCATTATACGGAGAGTTCGAATTTACAATGTTTTGCCCTAAAGTAGATTATGACAGTCACGTATACCCAGAACCGTTTAGAGGAATTATATTAAAAGACTTCAAAGTTAACAGTAAAAAGAAAGATGGAATAGAAGAAGACAATAGCAATTCTGACCGTATTTATGAAAATATAATCAACGAAAATTATATTAATGAACTTGATGAAATAGAATTTAAGATTTCATCATATAATAAAGATGGAGCTTGCTATAGCAAGGTAATGATTAGCGAGGACTACTTGACCGACAATCTTTATTCAGTCATAGAAGAAACTACAGTCCGTCCAGAAGAGCAACTTATTCGACGTATTATCAAACGTTATAATGCCCCCCGTATCAAATTAACGCAAGTAATAAAAGCGTCATCCGATATAACTCCTTTATCCCGCTTGTATGACAATTATATGGTTAATAAGAAATTCATCAACGCAGGAGGCACTATCGACTATAAGATGAATCAATTTCAATGTATAATGATAGAAGTATGAGTAGTAACATCGTCATAAAATCAAGAGCAATTCCTGCCAGTTCCAGGTCGAAGAATTATCGTAATGGTACTGTTGTACATACCGGTGGTGGCGGTAGTAGCTCATCTTCCTCCGGCATTGGTTCTGCTGATACAGGATTGAGCAAGGATATTCACGTAAACGCACCAAAGACCGGTCATGTAAATCCGGGAGAAATCCTGCGTAAAGGTATGGGATACGAACAGATATTCCGGAAAATGCTTTATGCGCCTACTCCTGCGACACTAATAGGTAAATTGTCAACCGCTAATGATGTTGAGTTCGGATCAACCAAAGGCTTCATTACATATACCGCCACCCGCAACGATAATGGCGCAATGATCAAAGCATTCTACGACGACAAGGAAGAAAACGTATTGGAATTCACTGGTGATCCTGCCGGTGTTCAAACTGCAACAAGGCAGTTACAAGGGAACTACACTAAAGGAGAATCCTATACTGCTACAGTCATATATGCCGCTTCTGAAGACGGAGATATAAAAGAAACGATTTTGACCAGCAAGATCAGCGTGAATGTACATAGAAAATGGTTTGCAGGCGTATGTTCCTCTATTCCTCAGTCATCTGCTGATGTGCGGGCACTAGGATCTAACGGTCTGTATAGTGGCCCCGGTACATTCAGGTTCTCCGCATCTAACTGGAAGATAGTATCCGTGTGTATTCCTGCTGATAGCATTAAAGAAATCTCTATAGCATCATCATACGGCAATTTTATAGAGAACGAGAAAATATGTAAAGGTCCGATTTCTATTTCTGTAGAAGGAGCTAACAGGAGCGAAGCGATAGATTATAAAATGTGGGTTATTCAGACACAGGGCTTGAACGACCCGGATTCATTTACTTTTAAAACGATTTGATATGGTAAAAATAAACGGAAGTTCTTTCCCGCACCAGTACAGACGCACAAATTCTTTTCCTATTGATTCAACGGAAACGTGGACTACCATAGAGGACGCGACTGCTTACGCACGCAATACGGACACAGAGTCATATTTGCCTTATTCCGGTCAAGTAATATCTATAGAGGGCGAACAGAGTATATATGTATTGGTAGAGGACGATTCTATCTCTAAAGAAGATGGTAGGGAACATTTTAAACTGCACAAAATTTCTACGGAAGAGATAGCAGACGGAAAATATTTAAGTAAGATCGTAGAGGATACAGCAGAAAAGCTTATTCACTTTAAAGGCGGGATAGATGTAATAGGTGTTTTAGCGGCGGCTATCGCTAAATTTTCCGGCGACATTTCTTCTACTAACTACGTATCAAAGTTGCTAGGATGGATTATCAAGGCTTCCGGTGATGCGGAGTTTAAATCGCTTCGTGTTAATGAGTTTTTGGAAGCTGACGAACTGCGCTATAACCGCGTGTCTGTTATATCTGGCGAAGAATGGAACGCGCCGGGTGGAGGTATAATCGAGTCGGTCGATACGGCTAATAAAATCATTACTCTTAAATTAGAAGCGGGTGAATTAGCTAGTTTGGCAGTAGATGATATTTGCAAAGGTATATTCAACAACCAAACAGGCTTTCAGACAGCTTATTTTCGTATAACCGAAAAACTAAGCGATTCGACTTTTAGATATGTACTTCGGAGTGGCTTCTCTTATCATCCTACTAAGTTGATGCACTTCGTTGCATATGGTAACTTCACGAATGCGGATCGTCAAAGGTCTAGCTATTCAACTCAAAGTTATTCCCGTTACTTAATAGGCGTAAATAATTGGGAGATCACAAAGGATATGATCGCGATGCAATTAGGCGACTTGTCTAATTTGAAACTATTCGGCATTGATATGACCGGACATTCTGCATACCTTCGTAATATTTATATGACCGGAACTATCAAACAACTGTCTAATGATGGCGTTACAGAAGTCCCAGTACCCGCCTTTAAGGGTGCGTGGGTATCTGGCGCATATTGGTATTATGACGAAGTTATTCACAATGGTAGCACATGGATATGTATTGCGGATAAAACAGTTCAAGAACCGAGTGAAACCTCTACAGATTGGCTGAAATATGCCTCTAAGGGAGAAACGGGCGACAAGGGTGATAAAGGGGATAAGGGTGCAACAGGTGCGACAGGTCCTAAAGGTGAAACAGGTCCTACCGGATCGCAGGGCATTCCCGGTACATCACAGTTCTTTCATGTGAAGTACTCCGCCAACTCAAACGGTAATCCGATGTCTGATACTCCGAATACTTATATCGGTACTGCGGTGACAACTAGCTCAACCGCTCCAACCGGATACGCCTCATACAAGTGGGTGCAGTTGAAAGGATCGCAGGGACCCAAAGGAGATCAAGGAATCAAGGGACCGACGGGAGCGGACGGTAAGACTACCTATCTGCATATCAAATACTCGGATAATGGTACGACGTTCACGGCTAACAATGGTGAGACTCCGGGCGCGTACATCGGACAATACACCGACTTCACGGCGGCAGACAGCACGACATTCTCCGCTTATACTTGGACGAAGGTGAAGGGCGACAAAGGGGATAAGGGAGAACAAGGAACACAAGGAGCAACAGGATTGCCCGGTGCTCTTATTCGTCCGCGTGGTGAATGGAAAGCGAGTACGGCATACGTGAATAATTCCCAATACCGGGATACGGTCATTTATAATGGAAATACTTATTCCTGTAAAACGAGTCATACATCTTCCAGTTCCTTCGACTCAACAAAATGGACTCTATTTAATGAGTTTATTAATGTCGCTACGCAGTTACTAGTAGCCCAAAACGCTACGATTGACATACTAGGTACATCCGGCTTGTTTGTTGGTAATCTGTCAAAGACGCAAGGATGGTTAATGAAAGGTGGATCGATTAAGCACAATGTTACGGGAGTAGAACTGACAGCAGAAGGAAAGTTCTCACTTCCTGCAACGGGTGCGATGTTGGTTGGTGGTAAAACGTTTATTACTAGTGGTAAAATCGTGACTGATTTTATTGACGTAGATAATTTAAAAGTTAAGAAGTTAGACGGAGCCACAGGTACATTTAAAGAATTACAAGCGATTGACAATAACGGGAAAATACAGGGAAAAATAGCTTTTAATATTTCCGGCTCTGGGGACAATGTTTCATCTTCATTTAATATTAATTTTTCAAAAACATGGATTTCGGGTGACTTATATCATCAAGGATATAATTCTACAGAAAAGCGATCATTTCGTTTTTATACATCAGATTTATGGTGTAGAGGTGAATTTGGACACAGTAAAATGACAAAGATGGAGTATTATGGTTATGATACAGGTGAAATATACTTCCATGTATACGGAGTTGGAAATGCAGGAGTCAGACATGTATATCCGGTAGATAATGGACAACCTGTAGACTGTATCATATTATCCGGAAATACTAATTATATCGCTTGTGTCTGCGATGCTAGTACACAAAAAATGATAGTATTAATCAATAACTCAAGTTACACAAAAAGAATAAGTCTCAATTATGCTAGTCAAGCTAAAACTGAAATTTCTCCTTGGTCTTTTAAGATCTTTGTAACAGGAGCTATGCAAAGCGGAGTAAATAATTTATTTGGTATGGGTTAATAACAAAATATTATGAAAATAGACTTTAGAAAAATCGAAGTAACAGATATCGAAGGGAATAAGAGTACTTTCGATATAAGCAAGGAGTTAGGTAATACTATCTATCAGAAAACCGCCGATCTGGGTGAATTGGAGTTAGCACAGAGAATCTATAAAAATGGTGAAGTCGAATTATCAACAGACGAAGCGGAACGCATCAAGGAATACGTGAGAACTAACTTTGTCGCAGTCGTACAATTAGCGGTTAATGAAGCGCTTGCGAAAGAATGATTTAGCACAAAAACATATTATAGAACTATATATTATTAATCACTTTAAAAACAGAATTTATGAAAACAAAGTATTTAACAGAGAATTTGAGAACTACACAGGTCGAATCTACTGCAAAAGGTGGTGAGTATGAGTATCATGTTTCTTACGTGTATAATGGTAAGAATCTGCTTCGCTTGTCATGTAACATCTATAAGGGTAATGCCGAGAATCAATCCTATTCAGGTTGTATGTCATTCGAAAGCGGCAATAAATCGATGAACTTCCCTGCGGATGTTGAAATAGCACCGCATATTCCCATGTTTGAAAGTATCTTGCAGGAGGTAAACGAAGGGTTAGCTGCCTTATAAAAAAAGAAAACCGCCTGCTCATCACGAGTTAGCGGCTTAATAACACAAACAAAACAAATAGCGAAAGGCACCACCCCTTCGCTTGTTAATCGATACAAAGGTAGTATTAATAATTAGATAGAGAAAAGGAATATGGGATTAAATGAATGGCTGGCGCTGATCGGGGCTTTGGGAGGCTTCGAAGCAATCAAATGGATAGTTAACTTCTACGTGAATCGTCGAACGAATGCAAGGAAGGAAGATGCGACAGCGGATAGTATGGAGGATGAAAATGAACGCAAGCAAGTCGCATGGTTGGAAGAACGTATCGCTCAACGTGACGCCAAGATTGACGCTATTTATGTTGAACTCCGTCAGGAACAGTCCGCTCATCTGGAAGATATTCATAAGAAGCATGAACTGGAGCTTAGATTGAAAGAAGCTGAGATAAAGAAATGTGATGTACACGGATGCACTAACCGGCAGCCGCCAAGTGACTATTAACTATAAGGAGGAGAAGAAATGAAGGAAATTGATGCTATTATCATCCATTGCTCAGCAACACGTGCCGGACAGGATTTGAGAGCTAAAGACATTGATCGGATGCACAAGCAAAGAGGCTTTAGTCAGATCGGTTATAACTTCGTCATTGACCTTGATGGAATGGTAGAGAATGGGCGCCCGCTTTCCATTGACGGTGCGCATTGTAATACCAAAGGATTTTCAGAGTCTTCGTATAATAAGCATAGTGTTGGCATCTGTTATATCGGAGGCCTGGACGCATCTGGAAAGCCGGCAGATACACGTACTTCTGCTCAAAGGGCTACACTGCGCGAATTGGTAGCGAAGCTCTGTCAAGAGTATCCTATTATTGAAGTGCTTGGGCATCGTGATACTTCGCCGGATTTGGATAGCAGCGGCGAAGTAGAGCCGGCAGAATATATCAAAGCGTGTCCCTGTTTTGATGTACGTTCTGAGTTTACCAACTTCTTGCGCAATACAATCATTCGACCATGAGACGCCTAATCTACATTCTAACCATCTTCCTTATGTCGGGAATATGGTTGTCATCCTGCCGGAGTCCTCAGTATGTTCCAGTAGAAACCAAAATTCAACTAAAAGATTCGGTAATAACGAGAGATTCGGTTGTAATCAAGGAACAAACGGTTCGGAAAGACTCAGTTGTAATAAAGGACTCTACGGTAATCGTAGTCGATGAATCCGGAAACGTTATCCGGACCGAATTATATAGGTACCGTGACTGGTACAAGGAACTGTCACGTGATTACTCTGTGTTGCAGGCAAAATATGATTCTCTTTTTAGTGAGAAGCAGAAGGAAGTGCAGGTGCCATTCCCAGTCGAGCGTGAACTTTCCTGGTGGCAATCTGTTAAGCTACAAGTCGGAGAAATAGCTATAGGCGTAATTATAGGCTTGATCATTATAATTGTCTGGCTAATCCGTCGGAAGAAATAACTACTAAAAATAACACTAAGATTCATAATAAAAAAACTTTTGGATACCTCGGCTTGGGAAAGTCGGGGTGTTTTTATTGCTGAAATG
>OGPM01003362.1_pt1 | contig 10016 bp, 8 predicted proteins | sample 1552961 | NCBI WGS metagenome assembly OGPM01 (sample SAMEA2580304, study PRJEB22360) | human gut metagenome | biome: human gut; feature: human-associated habitat; material: faeces | place: Denmark | collected 2008/2010
AGACAAAAGTACTGGAGGTCCTGAATTTCCTAGATAACTACGGCGACAATACAGCGTTTGTAATCCACTGTCTGAGTATACACGGTCAGATCAGAATGTTAGTTGGATTTCGCAAGGAAGCCTTTGATGTCAGTATCCAGTCAATGAAAAACCTTTGCTCCGAAATAGTCGGAGAGGCAGAAAGTAGTGTGACGGGAATTATAATCCGCGCAGGCATAGGCGGAACTGCGAAGAATCTTATGGATATCCATATCTATTATAAACAGGCTGTGGAGGCACTGCGGCTTGTAAAGAAAAGTCCTACTCAAAAAAGGATATGCCACTTTGATGATTTTGTGGTCCATAACTTCCTTGAACAAAATATTAATGATATGGAAATGAGAAGATTCTTTGAAAATACCTTGGGAGAATTATATCGTTACGATAAGGATTTCGGCACAGAGCTGGTATTAACTTTAGAGGCATGGATTGAAAATAATCTTAACATTGCTAAGACATCGCGGTATCTCTATGCCCACAGAAATACTATATTGTACAGAATGGAGCGAATATCCAGTATCCTGAATTCAAATTTAAAGGATGCCAATGAACTCCTTAAATATCAGTTGGCTCTAAAAATATATAGATTATTAGACCTGTGACAGAAAATGATATTTCCAGAAATGCACAGAGCATCACAAACAACAATTGTAATGCTTTTTAATAAGAGTCACCGGCAGTGAAAGGAGTGTACAAAAGCCCCTGTATCAACATGCCAATCCATGGCGTAACACGATGTCTTTTTTGAAAAAGTTGTAAAGACATGTATTAAAAGTAAAAGCCCCAGGAGACTCATCTCCCAGGGCCAAGGCATCTATTTCTCACGCCCTGAAAAACACCCATTTTCAGGCCGCAAATCCACTCAATTTTCCCTCAAAAACCACTATATCTTGTGGTTTTATCCTTCATTTTTCTCCAAAACCACAATTCGGCATCTAAACTACCGTAGCTTAATGCCTATGCATCGAAAACTCATCCATAGGATACTTCTTCAGATTTTCCAGCACATGCCTCTCCTCGGCAGACCCAATCAGCTGTTCCCTGGCCTTCTTGGCCTCGGTCTCAGTTTTATGCCGGCTGGGACCGCCCACACAGCCGCCTACACAGGCCATGCCTTCCACGAAATCTTCAGGCAGCTTTCCCACCTTCATGAGCAGCAATGCCTTCTTACACTCTGCGGCTCCGTTGCAGCGGGCTACTTTGACATCTGTGTTTTCGTCCATTTCCTTCAGGCATTCCAGTACGGCCGCTGTCACGCCGCCGCCGTTGCCAAAACGCTTTCCAAACACAGAGCTTTCCTGATAATCGTTCTCGGCCGGCTGAAGCTCCACACCCTTGGCGCGCATCATGGCTCTTATCTCACCGAAGGTCATTGCATAGTCTGCATTGCCCTTTACATTCAAGTCCAGGCTCTCACTCTTTTTGGCTATGCAGGGGCCGATGAATACAGTGACTGTATCCGGAGCCTGGCTCTTTATCATTCTGGAGACAGCACACATAGGTGACACTGTGGTGGACATATTCTCCAGCAGCATTGGAAAATGCTGCTTAATCATGTTCACAAACGCGGGACAGCAGGAGGTAGTCATCTTCTTTCCCTCCTTATTTGCCTGGGCCCATTCCTCTGCCTCGTAGGCTGCTGTCATGTCTCCGCCCAATCCCACTTCTATCATGTCCGCAAATCCCAGCTGCTTTAATGCAATTTTCCAGCTGGCCATGGTAATGTCAGGGCCGAACTGCCCCTCTGTGGCAGGCGCCACCATGGCAACCACCCGTTTTCCTGCCTTAATCAGACGAATCACATCTACCATGAAGGTCTTGGACCCTATGGCTCCGAACGGACAGCTATGGATGCAGGCTCCGCACTGGATACATTTCTTCTCATCAATCACGCAGATGCCGTACTCATCATAAGTGATGGCATCCACCGGACAAATTTTCTTACACGGACGCTCCAGATGGGCAATGGCGTTATAGGGACAGGCCTGTGAGCACTTGCCGCATTCCTTACATTTGCCGGGCTCGATATAGGCCCGCTCACGTCCCATGCTGATGGCTCCGAAATTACAGGAGTTCTGGCAAGCCTTTCCCATACATTTACGGCAGTTGTCAGTTACTATGTAGGATGCAATGGGACACTCCTCGCAGGCCGCGTTGATGACCTGGACCACATTGGATGTGTCCTTCCCGGTGGGACATTTTCCTTCTGCCAGGCGGACCCTCTGCCGGATAATCTCCCTTTCCTTATAAATACAGCAGCGGTAAATCGCCTGAGGCCCCGGTATCATGGAATATGGAATCTGCTCCCGCTTTTCGTCCAGATTCCCTTCCCATGCAGCTTTAGCCACCTCGTAAAGTACATCGTGTTTCAAACGCAGGATTGTCGCATCATTGGTTACCATTTTTTCTCCTCCTTGTTACGGGCACTTGGAGACCGTCCTATGGTCTCCTGCGCAATACATATCATTGGCTTATGCCATATATGTCTGCTTTTATATCACAATTTGAGTTTGTTAAAATTATATCAACATTAGAAATCTACTATATTTACCCTGAAAATGCAAGTATTAAATGGCGTACAACATTAGTAATATGTCACCACTACCGTCTTTCCCATCTCCTCAATCACATGCCTCAGCTGTTCCACCAGATTCTGGCGGATACCCAGGTCAAAGGGAAGTCCCGGATTCTGGTACGCGCTGTTGATTGCCTTTCCCACATACAGGTGAACCTCCGTGCAGTCTTCTATGAGCACCTTGGCCACCATGGAACCCCCGTTGGGCTTATCCAGTTCATGAAAAAATTCTTCGGATACAGTCTCATTTTTCACATACCTGCGAAGCAGCTGAAGTACCCGGTTAAGGGTAAGAACTCCCTCTGTAACCAAATCCACACCTTCCATGTATGCGATGGGAGGTATCTCCGGATCCACATAATCCAGGGATACATCCAGTTTCTTTCCCAGCACTCTGGACACGATAGTGGCGCTGGTTCCTCCGCAGACAATGGTTTTGGCATTGGCATCATCCATAAAATCCTGGACCATGCGGACGTCGTCTTCCGGATTCCTGGCAGGTCCGGTCATAAGGTGAACCGGTTTGCTGTCAATAATCCGCATACATGCCACCGTGGTATCATCCCCGGGGCGGAACTGATACAGCTCATCACAGGCCCTGCTGATGCTGGCGGCCAGACGCATGGCCGATACGGTCAGAGGATACTGTCTCACCGCGTAGTCCGCAATGTCCTGCCACAGCCATCCAAAGTTCAGCAGTTCCCCCACCCCTGCATGGATGGTGCCGTCGCTCATGAGAATCAGGGCATCGCCTTTTTTGACCTTGAATCTGTATTCATTGATTTCCTTGCCCTGCATGACCCGTACATTTTTCGGAATCTCCATAAGCTTTCCGTCCCGGATAAAAATGCATCCGGGATTATCATATTCCACCAGATACGCATCCCCATTATGATATACCTGCAGTATGCTGAAGGTGGAATAAGCCACCTGCCTGACCTGACAGATGGGGAGAGTCTCACTGATGGTATCCACACACTCCTCCAGGGTAGCCCCATTGAGGAACATGGTTCCCAATATCTTAGAGGTCAGCGTGGACAGGATATTGGCCTTGACTCCGCTTCCCATACCGTCCGCCAGAATCATAATGTTGGAATCCTCGGTCTGCAAAAGCTCTACCTTGTCCCCGCACAGGATTTCGGTGTACTTGTTCAGGCTTTTATATGCAACATCCACTGTAATTCCCATTATTTACCTCCGCTGCCGCCTGGTTTCTTTAAATTCACATTGCTCAGATGGACATAACCGGATTTTCCGCCGCCCGGATTGGCGCTGCCTATATGGACATAGCCCGTAGGCTTTTTCTGTTCCCCGGCTCCCGGCATATGTCCCGCTCCCGGTATCTGCCCGGCTCCCGGCATCTGCCCGGGCGCCCCGGCTGTCATAACCCCCTTTAAGGGCACGGCTCCGCTTCCCAGCTGTACGCCCGGAATTTCCCGCTCCCTTTCTCCTCCGGCATACCCGGCATCGCTGCCGTCCTCCAGCAAGGAGTGGCACAGCTTGGTCAGGGTGGTTTTTGTCTCAGCTGTTGTCTCTCCCAGCAGACCTGCTATCTCCTGAGCCACCATCATCTGCTTGTGGATGACCTTCTGGGCCAGATCTATGGTCTCCAGCTTTCTCTCATACTCTTCCTTGGCCAGCTCCTCCTCACGGGTTATGTCTATGAAGGTGGCCAGGACTGCATTTTCCTTTTCTATGTACACAATGTTCTGCAGGGTGGAAAGATTATATTCCGGATAATTGACCCGCTTGCCATGGATGTTCTGATGTGTATCAAATACCCACTGGAAGTTCACTGGGTCGATAAGTTCATACAGATACATCTGCAATGCCTGGGAACGGGTCCTTCCAAAATATCTCTCGCCCACATCCGAGTACTCCATAATGCGCATGTCATCTCCCACAATCAGTACGATGTTGGGTGAAGTCTCCATCACCAGATTGGCCATGGATTCCGCCTTTTCATGCATAAAGGGGATGCACATACTCACCTCCGCCTTGTGCTGGAATACGGCAATGGCCTTTTCCCGGCAGGTGGGATAACCGCAGGCGCCGCAGTTCAGCTCGTCCTCCGGCTTCAGCTTGTTGGTCATTCGCAGGATTTCCCGTATCTGTTCCTCCGTAGGCTGGGGGTCTCTGGGGGAATGGTCCTCGAAGTGCTTTCTGAAGTCCACATTTTCCCACACCGGCTTCATCTGCTTTTCCTCAGCCGGCTCCCTGCAGATGCTCTCCTCCATGTCCAGCTTGACCTTGAATCTGGAAATGAACTCCTCATCCACTGTGGGGCCTTTGATGCAGCCGCCGGAACACATATTCATCTCGATAAAACAGCCTTTGATTTCACCGCGGGACATACTCTTACACAGATCAATACAATTGTCCTCCCCATGGACATAGAACTTCCTGTATCCGTCCCCCTTCTCCTCGGTAGCCAGCACAGAATTGACCACGCCGTTGGTCACGGGATACAGGCGGTTTACCTTTGGGTCAAATGCGGTAAATGGCCGGTCTTCACAGTCCTCGATTACGATGTCCTCTTCCTCCAGCCATTTGTTTATATCATTGAAATTTAATACAGCGTCAATATAGCCCTCATGCCTCAGATCCATTGCCTCTTTTTTCTTGGCAATACACGGTCCCAAAAACACCACCTTTACATCACGTCCCAGTTCTTCCTTCAGAAGCTTTCCGTGGGCAATCATGGGAGACACCACCGGTGCCAGGTAAGGTATAAGCTGCGGATAGTAGATTTCCACCAGGTCATTGGCGCTTGGGCAGCATGTGGTTATGATGTTCTCCATCTTGTGCTCTGCCAGAAGCCTGGCATACTCGGCCGTCACAAAAGCAGCTCCCTCAGAAGTTTCCCTTACATCCTCAAATCCCAGGCGCAGCAGAGCTCCCCGCACCTGACCGATTGTCTTGTATTTCAATAACCCCATATAGGACGGTGCAATAGACACCACCACGCGCATGCCTTCACGCAAAAATCCGCGGACCATGTTCAGGTCACTCTTAAGGGTTTTTGCTGACTGGGGGCAGATCTTCAGACAGTGTCCGCACAGGATGCACTTGTCCGGCATAATGACCGCCCGCTCGTCCTTGACCTGGATGGCCTTTACCCCACAGTAACGGACGCATTTATAGCAGTGTTTGCACTTTGTGGCTTTGAAATCTATGATTTCCATGCCCATAATCAAAGTCTCCCCTTAATCTCATTTTCAAAAAATTCTTCTGTATCTTCAGGCTTCAGGGAATACAGCTCGCCCTCCACCGTCACGCACACTCCATGGTCACAATTGCCGGAACAGAACGCACCGTTTAAATCCACCTTATCAGACAGGCCGTTCTCATCTACCAGCTTCTGGAGCTTACTGATAATTTCCCTGGATCCCTTTAAATGACAGGCGCTTCCAATACATATCGTTACTTTCATCCCTTATTCCTCCACTATCTGCGTGTATTATGGGCTCACCCCAAACCATGGTTTCATTATCTCACATTGTGATATTTATATCAATAATATTTCTCAAATATTTTATAGAAAAGACAGGCCTGTTGTGCTATAGTTAATGATATTTACGAGAGGAGTTGAAGTATTATGAAAAAACAAGTTTCCTTACTTTTAATGGCGTTTATGGGAGTCTGCCTGGTGCTGGGCGGATGCGGCAGGAGCACCTCAGGCACATCCGTCACAGAGACTCAGACGAAAGCGCAGGCCGGGACACAGACGGAATCCCAGGCCGACGCACAGACCATAAACCAGAACAGTGAAAAAGCCTCCCGGGACCAGGTCTCAGAAAGCGCTTCCGGCGCAGCGTCCTCCCCTGAATCCGGTTCCGTGGATGAACTGAACACGGGTTTTGATGAAAACAAGCTGACCTGTCAGGCAGCCATCCGTGTAGGCTCTCTAAAGGGCCCCACCTCCATGGGACTTGTATCCCTGATGGACAAGGCTTTAAAGGGCGAAACTTCCAATGTTTATGAATTCACCATGGCCGGCAAGGCGGATGAACTGGTGGGCAAGATTGCAAACGGCGACCTGGATATTGCCCTGCTGCCTGCCAATGTTGCCAGTGTGCTCTATACTAAGACCCAGGGAAACATCACGGTCCTGGATATTAACACCCTGGGCGTCCTCTATGTGGTGGCTTCAGATGACGCCATTACTTCCATGGCCGACTTAAAGGGACGCACCATTTACATGACAGGAAAGGGTACCACCCCTGAATACGTCATGAATTACCTGTTAAAGGAAAATGGCCTTTCTGCATCTGATGTAAACCTGCAGTTCAAGTCCGAGGCCACTGAGGTGGCATCCCTGTTAAAGCAGGATTCCAGTGCCATCGGTGTTCTGCCTCAGCCTTTTGCCACTGCTGCCTGCATTCAGAACCCGGATTTAAAAACAGTGCTGGATTTAACGGAACAGTGGAACATGCTGAACAAGGACACAGGAAGCATGCTGGTGACAGGCGTTACCCTGGTACGCAGCGATTTTCTCAGGGAGAACCGTTCCCCTGTTGCGGACTTTATAAAGGACCATGAGGCCTCCACCCTATTTGCCAAGGAACATACAGAGGACGCCGCCCAGCTGATTGCCAAACAGGGTATTGTGGAAAAGGCTCCCATTGCCCAGAAAGCTCTACCCTACTGCAACATCGTGTGTCTGACCGGACAGGAGATGAAGAATGCCTTAAGCGGTTACCTCTCCACCTTAAATGAGCAGGATCCCAAATCCATCGGCGGACAGATGCCCGGAGATGATTTTTACTATATGCCATAATCTTGATTGCGGAGACATTCCTCATGAATCAACCTACAAATCACAACTCAGGAATACGAAAATATCTGGTTTGGCTGTTCTGGATTGCAGTTTGGCAGGCAGCCAATCTCCTGATACACAACAATATCATATTCGTAGGCCCTCTGGATATGATTAAGGCTCTGGCAGAACAAGCGGCGGATCCTTCCTTCTGGACCACCATCCTGAATTCCTTTGCCAGAATAAGCCTTGGTTTCCTGGGAGCCTTTTTCTTAAGCATCCTCCTGGGAAGCCTGGCCTATCTCTTTCCTCTGGTAAAGGAACTGCTGGATCCGGTCATGCTGCTGATTAAGTCCGTACCCGTTGCCTCCTTCGTCATCCTGGCGCTGATATGGATTGGTTCCCGCAACCTGGCAGTGTTCACTTCCTTTCTGGTGGTGGTGCCCATGGTCTATGTGAGCACCCTGTCCGGGCTGGAACATACGGATAAGAAACTGCTGGAAATGGCCCGGGTTTTCCGCATGCCCGTGTGGAAACGCATTCACTATATCTATGTGCCGGCCCTCCTTCCATACCTTGTAAACGGGTGCCGGACTGCCCTTGGAATGAGCTGGAAATCCGGCGTGGCCGCGGAAGTCATCGGCATACCGGAAGGTTCCATCGGAGAACAGCTGTACTACTCCAAGCTGTATCTTGACACGGCCGGACTCTTTGCCTGGACCTTTGTCATCATAGTAATCAGCGCATTGTTTGAGCGTTTCTTTCTTTATCTGTTGAAGAAAATAAAGCATTAAGGAGCGTGTATGGAATGACCCTGGAATTACAAAATATATCTAAATCATTTGACGGGATGCCAGTATTAAGGAACCTGAACCTGTCCTTTCATCAGGGACAATGCTATTGTCTGATGAGTCCCTCCGGTTCAGGCAAAACCACTCTGCTGCGAATACTCATGGGGCTGGAACAGGCGGACCATGGCCTGATACTCGCAGACGGAAAACCTCAGGACATGAATTCCCTGACTGTTTCCGCTGTTTTTCAGGAGGACAGGCTCTGCGAATCCTTTTCCCCTATTGAAAATGTATCCATGTGTGCCGGCCGGTCTATCAAAACGCCCCGCATCAAATGGGAACTGGCCCGCCTGCTTCCGGAGGAATGCCTGAACCGCCCTGTGTCCACCTTAAGCGGCGGCATGAAGCGCCGTGTAGCTGTCATACGGGCCCTTCTTACCCCCTCCCGCATCCTTCTCATGGATGAGCCCTTTACCGGTATGGATGATGAATTGAAACGGAATGTCATTTCATATATCAGGGAAAAACAGGACGGGCGGCTTTTAATCCTCTCAACACATCAGGAGGAGGATGTGGAACTCATAGGCGGAGAGCTGGTGAGATTGGAACGCTGTATGGACGTATGATATGTTTGATATATTCGTATAATCAAAAAAGGCGCTGCAGCCTCTGGTTTTGCCACTGAGCCCGCAGCGCCTTTCATATATGATATAGAATATAATTCGTATCAACAGACTATACCGTCACCTGTACCGGTACAGACAAAATGATCCTACATCTGTCTCATCTGGTCCTGGCAGGATGGCGCCTGCATATCGAAGGCAGGATTGAACGCATAGAAATTCCTGCTGTCCAGTTTCTCCTGGGTGATACGCAGCAGTTCACCGAATCTCTGATAATGAACAACTTCCCTTTCCCTCAGGAATTTAATGGGTTCACAGACATCATAATCCTTGACAACACGCAGGATATTGTCATAGGTGCTCCTGGCTTTCTGCTCTGCGGCCATATCCTCATGAAGGTCCGTAATTACGTCTCCCTTGGACTGGAACTCACAAGCATTAAAAGGAATCCCTCCTGCTGCCTGGGGCCAGATACCGGTGGTGTGATCGATATAGTAAGGTCCGAAGCCCTGTTCTACCAGCTGGTCTGCAGTCAGTCCCTTTGTCAGCTGATGGATAATGGCGGCCACGATTTCCAGATGCGCAAGCTCCTCCGTACCAATGTCGGTCAGGGTTCCCTTGCACTCTTTATATGGCATGGCGTAGCGCTGGGAAAGATAACGCATGGAAGCACCCATTTCCCCGTCGGGACCACCATACTGTAAAAACTCATGATAATATCATTCAACTATTACTGCAATAAAAAATACGGAAACAATGCAAGCATTGTCTCCGCGGAAAACATATGTTTTTGTTCTGTTGAAAATTTTTCACCGTCCAACTGGTTTATAATTCTTTCTAAGCAATTGAATTATAACACAGTGTATGTACTCTCACAATAGTAATATTAAAGTAATTTCATTCAAGTTACCATCAACAACTGATGTTAATCAAAAAGTTTATAACGCTACAGATCTGACTAATTATTTTATTTTAGGGTGGTGTGTGCATAAAACGGATCAGGTGTCCTCAGTCTGGATTTGGAATCCTGAACATGTATCTCAATTATACATTGATTCAGATGGAGTGTTTGTAACCGTTGTTAGCTCGTATGTTTTTGGTCAAGAATATCAGATACAATGTGAGCGTGACTCCAAGCCTTAAAATAATAAAAATTAAAACCCTTTAAATTACTATTGCATAGAAAAAACCAGGTACTTTTTATGATACCTGGTCCTCCCTATTCCTAC
>OGPM01003364.1_pt1 | contig 10010 bp, 6 predicted proteins | sample 1552961 | NCBI WGS metagenome assembly OGPM01 (sample SAMEA2580304, study PRJEB22360) | human gut metagenome | biome: human gut; feature: human-associated habitat; material: faeces | place: Denmark | collected 2008/2010
GGACGTTCGCAGCCGTATTCCTTTAACTGCTCGCCGGCCTCCATGGCCATGGTTCCGTAACCCTGCATAATCCAGGATGGAATTTCCTCGTATCCGTCCCAGGCCGTATCCTGTACCATGACGCCTCTTGGCGTTTCGTCGGCTTCCTTGGCTGCCAGACGTACGCAGTCATCGTAGTTCATCTCCTGGATGTCTACCTGAGCGCCTTCCTTGGCGATGTTTTCCAGACGTGTCTGGGTGGAACCCTTAGGCATATGTACCACTGCCTTCTGTCCCAGACGGTTGGCTGCCCAAGCAACGCCGCGTCCGTGGTTGCCGTCTGTGGCGGTGAAGAAGGTAGCCTGGCCAAATTCTTCTCTTAACTGGTCAGAAGTGAGGACTGAGTAGGGAAGTTCGGATACGTCCCTGCCGGTTTCCTTGGCAATGTAGCGGGCCATGGAGAAGGAACCGCCCAGAACCTTGAATGCGTTGAGGCCAAAACGGTAGGACTCATCTTTTAAGTAGATTTCCTTTACTCCCAGGTAAGCTGCCATGTGGTCCAGCTTGGTGAGTGGTGTTTTGGTGTACTGGGGGAAGCTTTCGTGGAATGTCCTTGCCTTTGCAATCTCCTCCAGTCCCATAATCGGCAGGTTCTTGTCATCTGTCTTAGGCATTTGATTGACCGCCCATAGAATCTTCTGATCCATGTTACATAATCCTCCTTAATTATCATCACGCTTTTTTATCTTCCGACTTGCGGCTGTTTACATCAATGTAGCTGTACAAAGTAAATTTGGAGATTCCGAAGTACTTGGAAACCTTGTCCCCTGATTTTGTTATAAGGAAGGCGCCTGCATCGTTCAGGAACTGGATGGCAGTGACTTTCTCCTCCTTGTTCATCAAGGCGGCCGGCTTGCCGATAAGGGCTACCGACTGTTCAATCAGGGTATCTAACAGGTCGTTGACGTTGTGGACAATCTGTTCGGGCTGCTGCTTCACGTCCGCTTGGGGTTCGGTGTCAATGAGAGCTTTAATGGAACGGTCCACAGTCATCAGGCCTGTTATGTCGTAATTAATGGAGAGAAGATAGTCAATGGAATCTCCTTCCTCATTACGGATGTAGATGGTGCTGGACTTCAGTATCTTGCCGTTGGATGTACGGGTCAGGTATCCAAGATGGTCTTTTAAAGAAGCCGGATCCTTGTGAAGGGTTTCCAGGACTACTTTTGAAGGTCCGTCCCCCTCCTGGCGGTTTGTCACATGACCGTTGTTGATGTGTACGATGGAATGTTCCAGGTCGTGCTTTTCAAGGTCGTGTATGACAATTTCACAGTCAGGTCCGAACTGTCTCGCAAGGCCATCAGCAAGCTGTTTCAGTAAATCTAGTGTGTATGACATGGCTTAACCTCCTTTTCCTCGGACTCTTCAAATCTGGTGACTTTGTACAATAAACATTTCGCAAAGTTGTGATGCGTTGTTTATGATTCCATCATAGCACAAAAAAAAGGAATTGCAAGAGGTTTTTACAAAAAAATTTTGAATATCTAAAAATTTTTGCATTTTCTGCTTGCAAATGGATTTGTATGGTGTTAGTATAGGGGTACAGGAAGTCCTGTTCTATCTTATTAAAGTTTATGAAATCCCGATGGTGTTTAGGACAGATTTAAAGAGCAGGTACATAAAATAATAAAAAGCAAAGGAGAGAGGTTATGTTAGTGATTGGGAACGGTCGCCTGGTTACCAGAGACCCAGAACAGCCATTTTTTGAAAATGGGGCAGTGGCAATGGACGGTACCGCAATAAAGAAGGTGGGCACACTGGAGGAGATTAAGAAGGAGTTCCCTGATGCCGAATATGTGGACGCAAAGGGGGGCGTCATCATGCCGGCCTTCATCAACACCCACGAGCACATCTACAGTGCCATGGCAAGAGGTCTTTCTATTAAAGGTTATGATCCAAAGGGTTTTCTGGATATCCTGGACGGCATGTGGTGGACCATTGACCGCCACCTGACCAATGAACAGACCCGCCAGAGCGCCAGGGCCACTTATCTGGATTCCATTAAGAACGGAGTCACCACCGTATTTGACCACCATGCCAGCTTCGGGGAGATAAAGGATTCCCTGTTTGCCATTGAGGATGCCGCTAAGGAGATGGGCGTCAGGACCTGTCTGTGCTATGAAATTTCCGACAGGGACGGCATGGATAAGGCAAGGGCGGCTGTTATGGAAAACGCGTCCTGGATCAAACACGCCCTGGCGGACGACACGGACATGATTGCAGGTATGATGGGAATGCACGCCCAGTTCACCATCTCGGATGAGACCATGGAGCTGGCGGCAGCCAACAAGCCGGCTGAGGTGGGATACCACATCCATGTGGCAGAGGGCATCGAGGATCTCCACGACTGTCTTAAGAAGTACGGAAAGAGAATTGTGGACCGTCTGATGGACTGCAATATCCTTGGGGAAAAGACCCTGCTGGCCCACTGCATTTACGTAAATCCTCATGAGATGCAGCTGATTAAGGACACGGATACAATGGTGGTACATAACCCTGAGTCCAACATGGGCAACGCCTGCGGATGCCCGCCAACCATGGAAATCGTGCACAGAGGAATTCTCACCGGTCTGGGAACAGACGGCTATACCCACGATATGACAGAATCCTTTAAGGTGGCCAATGTTCTTCACAAACATCACCTCTGTGATGCCAATGCAGCCTGGGGCGAGGTTCCTCAGATGCTCTTTGAGGGCAACGCGAAGATTGCAAACCGCTATTTTAAGAAGCAGTTAGGCGTACTGAAGGAAGGCGCTGCCGCTGACGTGATTGTCACGGACTATATCCCGCTGACTCCAATGGACGCGTCCAATGTAAACGGACACATCCTGTTCGGCATGACGGGAAGAAGCGTGGTGACCACGGTATGCAACGGCAAGGTTCTGATGAAGAACAGGGAGCTTGTGGGACTGGATGAGGAGAAGATCCTTTACGAGGTAAGGGAAGAGGCAAAGAAGCTGGCCCATTCCATCAACGGTTAACGGCCAAAACAGACACAATGTATAATTTATAAGTGATATCCGATTGCAGGGCGGCGGGAAAGCAGCACCCCGGGACGACAATGTCTCCCGGGCGGCTGAGCCGGATGGAGGACCCGGGGACAATGTCCCCGGTATCCGGTGCTGGGACCTGGTCTGGTTATAAAGGAGGATAAGAATAATATGAGCGACATTATGACCCCGATTCCATTTGGAAAACTGATGAACTGGATCCTTGAAGAGAACAAGAAGGGCGCTGTATTTGGCATCAAGAGACCATTCATTGCAGACCCGGACAAAACCTATGAGATTTTTGGCCGTAAGCTGGAGACTCCCTTCGGACCCGCAGCAGGACCCCATACCCAGCTGACCCAGAATATCGTGGCTTCCTACGTGGCAGGCAGCCGTTTCTTCGAGCTTAAGACCGTACAGAAGCTGGACGGCGAGGACCTTCCCGTATCCAAACCGTGTATCAAGGCTGACGACGAGTGCTATAACTGCGAGTGGTCCACAGAGCTCTATGTGCCCCAGGCATTTGACGAGTATGTAAAGGCCTGGTTTGCCTGCAAGGTGCTGGCCAGGGAATTTGGACTGGGCAGTCCTGAGGGCTTCCAGTTCAATATGTCCGTGGGATATGACCTGGACGGCATCAAGACAGAGAAAATTGACCGTTTCATTGAGGGCATGAAGGATGCCTCTGAAACCGCTGTTTTCAAAGAGTGCAGGCAGTGGCTCCTTGACAATCTGGACAGGTTTGAGAAGGTGTCCAGGGAGGATGTGGAAGCCATATCTCCAAAGGTATGCAACTGCGCAACCCTTTCCACCCTTCACGGATGTCCTCCCCAGGAGATTGAGCGCATCACCAGATACCTGATTGAGGAGAAGAAGGTACATACATTCATCAAATGCAATCCCACCCTGCTTGGCTATGAGTATGCAAGGAAAATCATGGATGATATGGGATATGATTACGTTGCCTTTGGCGATTTCCACTTTAAGGACGATTTACAGTACCGGGATGCGGTTCCCATGCTCCAGAGGCTCCAGGCCCTGGCGGACGAGAAGGGTCTGGAATTCGGCGTGAAGATCACCAACACCTTCCCGGTAGACGTAAAACAGAACGAGCTTCCCAGCGAGGAGATGTATATGTCCGGCAAGTCCCTCTATCCGCTGTCCATGTCCGTTGCCAAAATGCTGGCTGAGGACTTTGGAGGGAAGCTGCGCATTTCCTATTCCGGCGGCGCTGACTTCTTTAACATCGCGGATATCGTGGATGCAGGCATCTGGCCGGTGACCATGGCCACCACCATGTTAAAGCCGGGCGGTTATGAGAGACTGGAGCAGATTGGACAGTTATTTGCAGCCAAGGAAGCTGCTGCCTTTGAGGGCGTGGATGCTGCCAGGGTAGCCGGACTGGTGGAGGCTGTGAAATCCGACAAGCACCATGTAAAGGCGGTAAAGCCCCTTCCTTCCAGGAAAATCAACAGGCCGGTTCCGCTTACCGACTGTTTCATCGCCCCCTGTCAGGAAGGCTGCCCCATCCATCAGGATATCACCAGATACCTGCAGCTGGCAGGAGCAGGTGAGTTTGAGCAGGCTCTGGAGGTTATTCTCAACAAGAATCCTCTGCCCTTTATCACAGGTACTATCTGCGCCCACAACTGTATGAGCAAGTGTACCAGAAACTTCTACGAGTCCCCGGTGGATATCCGCAGGACCAAGCTGGAGGCCGCAGAGGGCGGATTTGAGGCGGTTATGGCTAAGCTCAAAGCGCCTGAGGTTACCTCTGATAAGAAGGCGGCTGTGGTAGGCGGCGGCCCGGCCGGACTGGCGGCAGCTTATTTCCTGGCCAGGGGCGGGGTGAAGGTTACCCTGTTTGAGAAGGAAGAGAAGATGGGCGGCGTTGTCCGCAATGTGATTCCGGGATTCCGTATCAGCGACAGTGCCATTGACAACGACGTGAAGCTGGTGGCAGCCATGGGCGTGGAGATGGTGAACGGTAAGGAAATCACCGATATAGAGGCCCTTAAGAAGGATTATGATTATGTTGTCCTTGCAGTGGGCGCGTCCGAGCAGGGCGTTCTTAAGCTGGAGGCAGGGGATACCATGAACGCACTGGATTTCCTGGCACGGTTTAAGGCAACAGAGGGCAAGGTGGAATTAGGCAAGAACGTGGTTGTGATCGGCGGAGGCAACACAGCCATGGATACGGCCAGGGCAGCCAAGAGAAACGCAGGCGTGGAGAAGGTTTCCCTGGTATACAGAAGAACCAGACGCTACATGCCTGCTGATGAGGAAGAACTGGTCATGGCTGTGGAGGACGGCGTGGAATTCGCTGAGCTCCTGGCTCCTGTTAAGCTGGAAAATGGAGTTCTGTACTGTAAGAAGATGGTGCTGGGAGACATGGACGCCAGCGGACGCCGGGGCGTGGTGGAGACCTGGGTGTTTATATCAGGATACTCCATTAGTGGAAGTGCCTGCCGACACCGTAATTGCCGCTGTAGGCGAAAAGGTACCGGGCGCATTCTACGAGAACTGCGGCATTGTTCTGGACAGCAGAAGACGTCCCCAGGTGAACCAGGAGACGCTGGAAACCTCTGTAAAGGGTGTCTATGTGGCCGGAGACGGCCTGTACGGTCCTGCCACGGTGGTGGAAGGAATCAGGGACGGCAAGATGGCTGCGGAGGCCATTATCGGAAAAGCCCTGGCAGAGGACCTGTTCAAGCTCTCTGATGCAGAGACCATCTACGGACGCAAGGGCAGGCTGGCAGAGGAAAATGACCATGTGGTTGACAGCGCCCGCTGCTTATCCTGCAACAGCTACTGCGAAAACTGTGTTGAGGTATGCCCCAACAGAGCCAATATCTCCCTGGTTGTTCCGGGCATGGAGAAGCACCAGATCATCCACGTGGATTATATGTGTAACGAGTGCGGCAACTGTAAGAGCTTCTGTCCGTGGGACAGCGCTCCCTATCTTGACAAATTCACCCTGTTTGCCAACGAGGCTGACATGGAAAACAGCAAAAACCAGGGCTTCACGGTACTGGACGCTGCTGCCGGTGTGTGCAGGGTAAGGCTTCAGGGCAGGATCATGGATTACACGGTTGGTACCGTAAACGCAGATGTGCCGGACGGCATCCAGAATATCATCCGGACAGTCATCAACGACTATTCATATATGCTGTAGATAATGTGTGGTGACAGTTCACATCGGATATCTGAACTGTTACAATGTGTGCGAATTGCCGTACAAAGGAGTCCTCAATGAAAATGTGGGGACTCCTTTGGCAAAGGCTTGTTAAAAAAGTAACGTTATTCTTTTGTGAGAATAATGAAAGGAGAAGAACAAAATGGCACAAAAGCGCAATAGAAAAGTAGCTGTGGTGCAATGCCTGGGGGGCTGTCACGCAGAGGCGGTTATTCCCCGTGGGGACCTGGCAGGGGATTGCAGCCAGGTCTTGGCAGACCATCCGGACGGCATATTGAAATGTAAATGGGGATGTCTGGGCATGGGCAGCTGCGTGGCTGCCTGTAAGTCGGACGCCATCCACATAAACAGCTTTGGAGCAGCGGAGGTGGACCGGGGCAAATGCGTGGGCTGCGGCCTGTGCGTGAAAGCCTGTCCCCTTGGTCTGATTCGCATTACCACGCCGGAATATCCGGTTTATACGGCATGTTTGAACCAGGACGGGGGAGCCCAGACAAGGAAGGATTGCTCAGTGGGCTGTATTGCCTGCGGTATCTGTGTAAAGAACTGTCCGGCGGATGCCGTCAGGATAGAGAATAACCACGCGGTAATAGATGAAGCAAAGTGTATCGCCTGCGGTATGTGTGCAGTCAAATGTCCAAGAGGAATCATATTGGATGCCGACGGCATTTTCACGGTAAAGGCGCAGAGGCAGGAGGAATAAAATGGGAGAGAGCTTTTGTTTTACAGTAAATGGAGTGGAACGCTGCACCAGCGAGGATAAACCGCTGCTGCGCTATCTGAGGGACGACCTTCACCTTCATTCTGTCAAGGACGGGTGCAGCGAAGGCGCCTGCGGCACATGTACTATTGTGGTGGACGGCAAGGCGGTCAAGTCCTGCGTCCTGACCACCAGGCGGGCAGTGGGCAAAAACATCATTACCACGGAGGGATTAAGCGACGCGGAAAAGGAAGCCTTTGTGTATGCCTTCGGGGCAATGGGATCCGTGCAGTGCGGATTCTGTACGCCGGGCATGGTGATGGCCGGAAAGGCGCTGATTGACCGCGTTCCGGACCCTACTGAGGAGGAAATCAAGGTTGCGTTAAAGGGAAATATTTGCCGCTGTACAGGATATAAGAAAATTATCGAAGGCATCCAGCTGACGGCAGCCATTCTGAGAGGCGACGCCCGGATTGAGGAGTCCCTGGAAAAGGGGGATGAGTACGGCGTCGGAAAGCGTGCCTTCCGCCTGGATGTACGGGAAAAGGTGCTGGGCTACGGCGAGTACCCGGATGACGTGGAGATGGAGGGAATGGTATATGCTTCGGCTGTCCGCTCCCAGTATCCGCGGGCACGGGTTCTGGATATTGACTGCGGGAAGGCAGCGGCCCTTCCCGGCGTGCTGGCCGTGCTCACGGCCGAGGATGTCCCCAATAACAAGGTGGGCCATCTCCAGCAGGACTGGGACGTAATGATTGCAAAGGGAGATATCACCCGCTGTGTGGGCGACGCCATCTGTCTGGTGGTTGCCGAGTCCAGGGACATCCTTGAGAAGGCAAAGCGGATGGTGAAGATTGATTATGAGGAGCTGAAACCCGTGTGCTCCATTCAGGAAGCCATGGCAGAGGACGCGCCCAGGGTACATGAGAAGGGAAATCTGTGCCAGAGCCGCCACGTTACCCGCGGGGATGCAAAGAAGGCCCTGGAAAATTCCAGATATGTGGTGACCCAGACATACCGTACGCCCTTTACCGAGCACGCTTTCCTGGAACCGGAATGCGCGGTGGCCTTTCCTTATAAGGACGGTGTGAAGGTATATTCCACAGACCAGGGCGTCTACGATACCAGGAAGGAAATATCCATCATGCTGGGCTGGGATCCGGACCGGGTGGTTGTGGAAAACAAGCTGGTGGGCGGCGGCTTCGGCGGCAAGGAGGATGTATCCACACAGCACATAGCAGCCCTGGCAGCCCTTAAGGTGCAGAGGCCGGTAAAGGTGGTATTCTCCAGACAGGAATCCTTAAGCTTCCATCCAAAGCGCCATGCCATGGAGGGGACATTTACCCTGGGATGCGACGAGAACGGTATATTTACAGGACTGGATTGTGAGATTTATTTTGATACAGGGGCCTATGCGTCACTGTGCGGCCCCGTGCTTGAGAGGGCGTGTACCCACTCTGTTGGGCCTTACTGCTACCAAAACACGGATATCCGCGGTTTCGGCTATTATACCAATAATCCGCCCGCGGGCGCGTTCCGCGGATTCGGTGTGTGCCAGAGTGAATTTGCCCTGGAGTCCAACATCAACCTTTTAGCGGAGAAGGTGGGGATTTCCCCGTGGGAAATCCGCTACCGCAACGCCATTGAACCGGGCAAGGTACTTCCAAACGGGCAGATAGCGGACTGCTCCACAGCTCTTAAGGAAACCCTTCTGGCTGTAAAGGATGCCTATGAGAGCAATCCCGGCAGGGCCGGAATCGCCTGTGCCATGAAGAATGCGGGTGTGGGCGTGGGACTTCCCGATAAAGGCCGGGCAAAGCTGGCGGTCCGCGACGGAAAGATTGAGCTGTACAGCGCTGCTTCCGATATCGGGCAGGGGTGCGCAACCGTATTCGTACAGATGGTTTCCGAGACAACAGGGCTTGGAAAGGAAATGGTCAGGAATATGGGGGCCAATTCCGAGGTGGCGCCTGATTCAGGAACCACATCCGGTTCCCGTCAGACTCTGATTACAGGCGAGGCTGTCAGGATGGCTGCGGCTGATTTGAATGAGGCATTGCAGGAAGCGGGAGGAGACTTAAGCCAGCTGGAAGGCCGTGAGTTCTTTGCGGAATTCTTTGACCCTACAGATAAGCTGGGAGCAGATGTGCCCAATCCAAAGAGCCATGTGGCTTACGGATTTGCAACCCATGTGGTGGTGTTAGACGACGACGGCAGGGTAAAGGAAGTGTATGCTGCCCATGACTCCGGAAAGGTAGTAAATCCTATTTCCATACAGGGCCAGATTGAGGGCGGCGTTCTCATGGGACTGGGCTACGCCCTGACCGAGGACTTCCCCTTAAAGAACGGTGTTCCCCAGGCTAAATACGGCACCCTGGGACTCATGCGCTCCACCCAGATTCCGGATATCCATGCAATCTATGTGGAGAAGGAAGAACTGCTGTCCTTTGCCTACGGCGCAAAGGGGATTGGGGAAATTGCCACCATACCAACCGCTCCGGCGGCACAGGGAGCTTATTATGCAAAGGACCATGTGCTGAGGACAACGCTTCCCATGGATGACACGTACTATTCAAAGAAAAAGTAAAAATAACATTGGAAATGAACGGCGAAAGGCAGTCCACCTGCTTTTCGCTTGTTCCGCATAAGGAGATGACATCATGGACAACACCCTTGACAAGACAGGGCATGGAATGGAACATAAAAGGGCGGATAAGGCCGTTGAATTCCGGTTTGCCAAACCACAGGACATACCCTTGATTCTCAGGTTCATAAGGGAGCTGGCTGATTATGAGGGAATGCTTGACCAGGTGGTGGCTACAGAGGAGCTGCTGAACCAGTGGCTGTTTGAGAAGGAAAAGGCAGAGGTGATTCTGGGGATGAAGGATGGGGAGACAGTTGGATTTGCGCTGTTCTTCCATAATTTCTCCACCTTCCTGGGAAGGGCCGGCATATATCTGGAGGACTTGTATGTGCGCCCGGAGTACCGGGGCCAGGGCTTCGGCACCGCCTTTTTGAACCGGCTGGCAGCCATTGCAGTGGAACGGGGGTGCGGACGCCTGGAGTGGTGGTGCCTGGACTGGAA
>OGPM01003366.1_pt1 | contig 10007 bp, 7 predicted proteins | sample 1552961 | NCBI WGS metagenome assembly OGPM01 (sample SAMEA2580304, study PRJEB22360) | human gut metagenome | biome: human gut; feature: human-associated habitat; material: faeces | place: Denmark | collected 2008/2010
AGAACAATATGCTATCCAGACCGGACAGCATCCTGCTATCACTACCGTCAACAATATCGACCGCTACCGCGAGCAGTTGGACAAAATAGGTTTCTCTTTCGACTGGAACCGTGAAATCCGTACCTGCGACCCGGAATATTATCATTGGACCCAATGGGCCTTCCAAAAAATGTTCAACAGCTATTATTGCAACGACGAACAGGAAGCCCGTCCTATCGAAGAACTGGAAAAAGCCTTCGCCATCTACGGAAACGAAGGACTCAATGCCGCTTGCAGCGAAGATATCAGCTTCACTGCCGAAGAGTGGAACGCCAAAAGCGAAAAAGAAAAGCAGGAAATCCTGATGAACTATCGTATCGCTTATCTGGGTGAAACAATGGTAAACTGGTGTGCCGAATTAGGAACTGTACTGGCTAACGACGAGGTAGTAGACGGAGTCAGCGAACGTGGCGGTTTTCCTGTTATCCAGAAAAAAATGCGTCAATGGTGTTTGCGTGTATCTGCGTATGCACAACGTTTGCTTGATGGATTGGACACGATCGAATGGACAGATTCTCTGAAAGAAACCCAAAGAAACTGGATCGGCCGTTCAGAAGGTGCTGAAGTGCAATTCAAAGTAAAAGACAGTGACCTCGAATTCACTATTTTTACCACTCGTGCAGATACCATGTTCGGTGTTACCTTTATGGTATTGGCTCCGGAAAGTGAATTGGTGGCACAGTTAACGACTCCTGAACAAAAAGCAGAAGTAGACGCCTACCTCGATCGTACCAAAAAACGTACGGAACGCGAACGTATTGCCGACCGTAGTGTTACCGGTGTGTTCAGTGGTTCGTATGCTATTAATCCGTTCACAGGTGAAGCAGTGCCTGTATGGATCAGCGATTACGTACTGGCCGGATACGGAACAGGAGCTATTATGGCTGTACCTGCTCATGATAGCCGCGACTATGCATTTGCCAAACATTTCGGATTGGAAATCCGTCCGTTGGTAGAAGGTTGTGATGTTAGCGAAGAAAGTTTCGATGCAAAAGAAGGTATTGTTTGCAATTCTCCGCGTCTTGATGTCACTCCTTACTGTGATCTTTCATTGAACGGACTGACCATCAAAGAAGCGATAGAGACAACCAAGAAATATGTAAAAGAGCACAATCTGGGCCGTGTGAAAGTGAACTACCGTCTGCGTGACGCTATTTTCTCTCGCCAACGTTACTGGGGTGAGCCGTTCCCTGTTTACTACAAAGACGGAATGCCCTATATGATTGACGAAGCCAGCCTGCCGCTGGAACTTCCGGAAGTCGCTAAATTCCTGCCTACCGAAACAGGTGAGCCTCCATTAGGACACGCAACTAAATGGGCTTGGGATACAGTAAACAAATGTGTCATAGAAAATGAGAAGATTGACCATGTAACCGTCTTCCCGCTGGAACTGAACACCATGCCGGGATTCGCCGGTTCTTCGGCTTACTATCTCCGCTACATGGACCCGCATAATCATCAGGCATTAGTTGATCCGAAAATTGACCAGTACTGGAAAAATGTAGACCTATATGTAGGTGGTACCGAACATGCAACAGGGCACTTGATTTATTCTCGTTTTTGGAATAAATTCCTGTATGACATGGGTGTGTCTGTAATGGAAGAACCCTTCCAAAAGTTAGTAAACCAAGGAATGATTCAAGGTCGCAGTAACTTTGTATATCGTATCAAAGATACCAATACTTTCGTTTCACTGAACCTGAAAGATCAGTACGAAGTTACCCCTATTCACGTAGACGTAAATATCGTATCTAATGATATTTTGGATTTGGAAGCATTCAAAGCATGGCGTCCTGAATATAAAACAGCCGAATTTATCCTCGAAGACGGAAAATATGTCTGCGGATGGGCAGTTGAAAAGATGAGTAAATCTATGTTCAATGTAGTCAATCCGGATATGATTGTTGAGAAATACGGTGCAGATACACTTCGTATGTACGAAATGTTCCTCGGCCCGGTAGAACAGTCCAAACCGTGGGATACAAACGGAATCGACGGTGTACACCGTTTTATCCGTAAATTCTGGTCGTTGTTCTACAGCCGTACAGACGAATATCTGGTGACAGACGAACCTGCAACAAAAGAAGAATTGAAGAGCCTTCATAAATTAATCAAGAAGGTGACTGGTGATATTGAACAGTTCTCTTACAATACATCTATCAGCGCATTCATGATTTGCGTAAACGAACTCTTCAACCTGAAATGTAGCAAAAAAGAGATTCTGGAACAGCTCGTTATCACTCTCGCTCCTTTCGCTCCACATGTCTGCGAAGAGTTGTGGGATGTATTGGGACACGAAACTTCCGTATGCGACGCCCAATGGCCTGCATACAACGAAGAATATCTGAAAGAAGATACTATCAACTATACCATCTCTTTCAACGGAAAGGCACGTTTCAATATGGAATTTGCAGCAGATGAAGCTTCGGACGCTATCCAAGCCGCAGTATTGGCCGACGAACGTTCACAGAAGTGGATTGACGGCAAGACTCCGAAAAAGATCATTGTCGTTCCGAAAAAGATTGTAAACATTGTAATTTAAAGTATTAAGTATAAAACAATAAGTATTAAGTAATAAGTATTAAGTATTATCCGTAGTCGTTTTCCAAATATATCCGCCAGGTTAATACTTAACACTTATTACTTAATACTTGAACTTAAAATCCATGCATAAACTGACAAAAGCGGAAATAATGAGAGAAGTGAAAGATTATATCTACATCACTCTCGGATTGATAAGCTATTCTTTGGGATGGGCAGCATTCCTGTTACCTTATCAGATAACTACCGGAGGAACTACCGGTATCGGGGCTATTATCTATTATGCAACAGGATTCCCAATCCAATGGTCATACTTCATCATTAATGCAGTTCTGATGACCTTCGCAATCCGGGTATTAGGTCCAAAATTTAGTATAAAAACCACTTATGCTATTTTTACGCTGACTTTTCTGCTTTGGTTATTCCAGTTGGTGGTGAACAATTACGTAGAAGCACCGGATATGACGCCGGACGGCAAGCCGCTATTGCTTGGTACAGGACAGGACTTCATGGCTTGTATTATCGGTGCAGCCATGTGTGGTGTAGGCCTCGGTATCACTTTCAACTACAATGGAAGTACGGGCGGAACAGATATTATCGCGGCCATCGTCAATAAATACAAAGATGTATCACTTGGACGAATGATTATGATATGTGATGTATTCATTATCAGCTCCTGTTACTTTATATTTCATGATTGGCGCCGGGTTATTTTCGGTTTTGTCACCCTGTTTATTATTGGTGTTGTGCTCGACTGGATTATCAACAGTGCTCGTCAATCGGTTCAATTCTTCATCTTCTCCAAGAAATATGATGAAATAGCCGACCGTATCATTAAAGACGCCGACCGGGGAGTAACGGTACTCGACGGTACGGGATGGTACAGTAAAAACAATGTGAAAGTATTGGTAGTACTTGCCAAGAAACGTCAGTCACTCGAAATTTTCCGTTTGGTAAAACGCATTGATCCGAATGCTTTTATCTCTCAAAGTTCCGTTATCGGTGTGTATGGCGAAGGATTCGATAAGCTGAAAGTGAAATAAGAACCGGTTGATAAGTAGTGAACAACCCTGTTAAAACAAAAAATAAGATGATGAAACGCAAACTTGTATTTGCTACCAATAATGCTCATAAACTGGAAGAAGTGGCCGCTATCCTGGGAGATCAAGTAGAATTATTAAGTCTCAATGATATCGGTTGCCAAACGGATATTCCCGAAACAGCCGAAACACTGGAAGGAAATGCGTTATTAAAATCTTCCTATATCTACAAAAACTATCATCTGGATTGTTTTGCCGATGATACGGGATTGGAAGTGGAAGCCTTGAACGGAGCTCCCGGAGTCTATTCCGCCCGCTATGCAGGAGGTGAAGGACACGACGCCCAGGCAAATATGCTCAAACTTCTTCACGAACTGGACGGAAAGGAAAACCGTAAAGCGCAATTTCGCACCGCTATTTCGTTGATACTGGACGGAAAGGAGTATCTCTTTGAAGGAGTGATAAAAGGCGAAATAATCAAAGAAAAACGTGGTGATTCCGGATTTGGCTACGATCCTGTTTTCATGCCTGAAGGTTACGACCGGACTTTTGCCGAATTGGGAAATGATATCAAGAACCAAATCAGCCATCGTGCACTGGCTGTACAGAAACTTTGTGAGTTTCTGCAAAGCTGATTATACATACCCACTTAAAATATAAAACACAATGAAGAAAATTACTTTATTTACTTTACTTACGCTCCTATTGTGTACTTCGTGTGTAACAAAAAAGAAGTTCATGCTTGCAGAGATGGCAGCCACCGCAAGCAAAGACAGTCTGCAAGGGTTGTTGAATAACTCCCGCGAAGTTGGTAACCAGCTATCGGCACAAGTCAAAAACCTCTTGATACGACCAAGATGGGGAACAGTATCCGCCAGTATCAGAGTATGTTGAATGTCAACATGACTGAACAGGAAAAACTGAATGCGCTGTTGAGCCAGAAGAAAAATGAGCTGAACGAAAGAGAACGCACGATCAATGAATTGCAGGACATGATTAAGGCGCAGAATGATAAGGTACAAAATCTCTTGAGTAATGTAAAAGATGCATTACTTGGTTTTAGTACTGACGAGCTGACCGTTCGCGAAAAAGACGGAAAAGTATATGTAGCGATGTCCGACAAATTATTATTCCAGTCAGGAAGTGCCCGCCTAGATAAACGTGGAGAGGAAGCTCTCGGCAAACTGGCCGAAGTATTGAACAAACAGACGGACATCGACGTATTTATCGAAGGACATACGGACAACAAACCGATCAATACTGTACAATTCAAAGATAACTGGGATTTGAGTGTGATCCGTGCCACTTCCGTAGTTCGTATCCTCATCAAGAATTACAATGTAAATCCTTTACAGATTCAGCCTAGCGGCCGCGGTGAATATATGCCTATTGATGACAACGAAACAATAGAAGGAAGAAGCAAGAATCGCCGTACGGAGATTATCATGGCTCCGAAGTTGGATAAGTTGTTCCAGATGCTTCAAAGTTCGGAAGAATCCAAATAAAAAATAATTGATTCAATAATCAACAATAAAAAATCCTCTCGGTTAATAAACTGGGAGGATTTTTTTATCTTTAAAGAATTGAATTATTTTAAAACAGTTTCTAACTGTTATTCATTCAAGAACAATAATAAAAACCAAATTTCTTTATAATCCCAACTTAGCCGAAATCTCCAACATCCGCTGAATCGGCTTCACTGCCTTCTTAGCCACCTCCGGATCTACCGTTATTTCCGGTGCTTCATTCTTCAAACACTCATAGAGCTTCTCTAACGTATTCAACCGCATGAAGCTACACTCGTTACATCCGCACGTACTATCGTTCGGAGGAGCAGGGATAAACGTTGTCTGCGGACACTTCTTCTGCATCTCATGCAAGATACCCGATTCGGTAGCCACAATATACGTGTTTTCCGGATGGTTCACGGCATACTTCAACAAAGCAGCTGTAGATCCTACCACATCAGCCAGTTTCAATACTGTACTCTTACATTCGGGATGTGCCAAGACCAACGCTTCCGGATGCTGCGCTTTCAATTCCACAATCTTTTCAACAGAGAACTGTTCATGCACGTGACAGGCTCCGTCCCAAAGCAACATATTCCTGTTCGTAACAGAGTTGATATAATTACCCAAATTCCTATCCGGACCAAAGATTATTTTCTCATCTTTGGGGAAGCTTTCCACGATCTGCTTCGCATTGGTGGAAGTCACCACCACATCTGTCACTGCTTTCACGGCAGCTGTTGTGTTGACGTACGAAATAACGGTGTATCCCGGGTGCTCTTTGACAAACTGTGCAAACTGATCCGCCGGACAACTGTCCGCCAACGAACAACCTGCCGCCATGTCGGGTACCAACACTTTCTTGTCCGGACAAAGCACCTTTGCCGTTTCCCCCATAAAGTGAACGCCACACATCACAATAATGTCCGCTTCCGTTTTGGCTGCCCATTGAGCCAATGCCAAACTGTCGCCAACGTAATCGGCGATGTCTTGTATTTCCCCTTTCTGGTAGTAGTGTCCCAGAATGATTGCATTCTTTTCTTTCTTTAGCTCGTTAATAGCCTTTATGAGTTCATTCATAATAATATTCTTATTTCTTTCCTTTTAAAAAAAACCTTTGTTAGTGATGATAGCCTGTTAATAATGTTAGCAAATAAATACGATTTTTCTTGCCGGATAAGTTATTAGTCCATACTTCTGCTTTATGAGTCAGTTATGAACTGATATAAAGGGCAAGATATCCTATCCTACTTGCTTCATTATCAATGAAAGCATCGTTAAATGCCGTCAAATGGAAGTTTGCTATTAACTCCCTGTTGATAAAGTGCAAAGTTAAAAACTTTATGGATATAAACAGGTAGATAAGTGCTGAAAAATATGTTTATGTCTGCATAGAAAGTTTTGATTTAATTTTTTGGAATGTTCATAATGAAGTCCTCTTATACCTTCTTTTGAATAATGCAAGAATTATTTTTCAAAATCTTTGCCGATAGTTTTGACAGGTTTTAAACCGTTATCAACACCTTGTTAACTGAAAAGAATTACCTTTGTGGACAAGAACATAATAAAAGAAAAGACGTATGCGTAAACTGAAAATAACAGAGCTGAACCGTATTAGTGCCGAAGAGTTTAAACAGGTTGAAAAACTGCCTTTGGTGGTAGTGCTGGACGATATTCGTAGTTTGCACAATATAGGTTCTGTGTTCCGTACTTCGGATGCTTTCCGTATTGAATGTATCTATCTGTGTGGTATAACAGCTACCCCACCGCACCCTGAAATGCATAAGACTGCGCTGGGTGCAGAGTTCACTGTCGACTGGAAGTATGTTAATAACGCTGTTGATGCTGTTGATAACCTCAAAAATGAAGGGTATATCGTTTATTCTGTAGAGCAGGCGGAAGGAAGCATCATGCTTGATGAACTCCAGCTGGATAAAACCAAGAAGTACGCTATCGTTATGGGAAACGAAGTGAAAGGGGTACAGCAGGAGGTTATTAACCATTCGGATGGCTGTATAGAGATTCCTCAATATGGTACAAAACATTCGTTGAATGTTTCTGTAACTACTGGTATTGTGATTTGGGATTTGTTCAAAAAGTTACACTAATAGTCATAATACAGGATTGGTTAATAAGTTGTTTATAACGAGTTAATAGCTTAGTTAATTCATTTATAATCAATAACTATGTTCTGTTTATAACTATATGGAGCCATGTTGATTCTATGGGTGTTGGGTAGTTATTATTATAGTTGTTGATAGTTCGTTTTCAGGCTGTTGATACTTGAGTTGTCAGGTATTAACAGCTTATATGATACATATTAATAGCTGGGAACTCAAGTATTAACTTCTGAGAAACCGGAAATTAATACCTTACAGGAAGTTTGTTAATTCTTGAAATGATAACTAGTATGGTTGAGTAGTGATCAATTGGTTATGAGGTTGATAAACTTATAAGCCGATTGATTTTAGATTTGTCCGTTCTCCACCATCAACACTACACGTTCTGTTAGTTTGTCCTCACCTTGCGGATCATATTCTTTTTTTAAACTGGCTCCGAACAATGCAGCAAAAGTCTGATAGAATCCCGCTTTGAAAGGTCCCATAAATGCTTTCACCAGTTCATAACTGGTAGAATTGCTTTGGCGGTCTATTAATTTAATCAACAGTTTCCCCTGTGCAAACGATAGTTTTTTCATTCGGGGAGTATATTGATCTTTCAATCCTTTTTCAACCCGTTTGATATGTTTTTGGCGGGCTTTCTCATTGGGCAAAGTCTGAAGATATTCGTAAGTTTCAATGATGGCCTGATTAATTTCTCTGGAGATAGGATATACCTTTTTCACATTGCGAATCAGTCGGTAATATTCCTGACGTTCCTTTTCATTTTTGAATTTCAACGGACGGAAAATATACACAGTTCTTAACTGGACACATGGAATGGTATCTCCATTGTAGATACACATCGGAACCAAATATCCATTGATGCTTTGTTTATCTTGAGCTTGCAGGCGCAACGAACAACAAACAATAGCAAACAGCGTCATTACTACTATGTTAAGCCTCTTTTTCACGATACAAAAATAGAATTAAAATTTTATTATTCAGACATTTCTCTTCGATGTTAACCTATTTAAAGTATCTTTGCGGCCTTATCTGTTAAAAAGCAGGAAGAATAAACCATTTTATTGATGAAAACTATTCAACTTTTACGGTTGATAAGTATTATAAACAGCCTGTTAATAATTCCTGCTTGTAGTGCTCAAAACCCTTCCGAAAGTCTTTTAGAAGATGTTCTTGAAGATTTATCTGTTAATAACGGAACTGATAACTCTGTTAATACTCCTAATTGGGAAAATGAATTGGAAGAACTTTCCAATCGTATGCAGGAACCAGTTAATTTGAATGTTGCTACCCGTGAACAACTCGAACAGTTTCCTTTCCTTAGTGATATTCAGATTGAACATCTGCTGGCCTACATCTATATACACGGACAGATGAAAACCATCTATGAACTTCAACTGGTAGAAGAGATGGATAGGCAAACAATCCAGTATTTACTACCTTTTGTCTGTATAAAAGCTATTAACAATGAACCTGCTTTTCGGTGGAAAAGTCTGTTGAAAAGCGCAGCAAAGTATGGAAAGAATGAGCTGTTAACTCGCTTTGATATACCATTTTATAGGCGAAAAGGTTATGAACATACCTATTTAGGACCTTCTGTTTATAACTCTGTGAAATACAGTTTCCGATACAGTGACCGACTCTATGCAGGAGTCGTTGCTGAAAAAGATGCTGGAGAACCTTTTGGAGCTTTACACAATCGCTACGGCTATGATTATTATTCCTTTTATCTGTTATTAAAAGATTGTGGACGATTAAAAGCATTAGCTATTGGTAACTATCGGCTTAGTTTCGGACAAGGATTAGTGATTAGCACTGATTATCTGATGGGAAAAACAATTTATGCCTCTTCTTTCAACAATCGCAGTGGCGGAATAAAGAAACATTCTTCTACCGACGAATACAACTATTTCCGAGGAGTAGCTGCCACTGTTTCTTTGGCAAAAGATTGGGATATGTCCGGTTTCTATTCACACCGTTCATTAGATGGAGTAATCACAGACGGAGCAATCACCTCTATCTATAAAACCGGGCTACATCGAAGTCAAAAGGAAGCAGATAAGAAGAACCTGTTCACCATGCAATTAACAGGTGGACACGTGAGTTATCAACACAACCGTATCCGATTGGGTATCACCGGTATTTACTACCTTTTCAACCGACCATACGAACCGGAATTAACAGGCTATTCCAAATACAATCTTCATGGAAACAACTTCTATAATCTAGGGATTGATTATGCTTATCGCTGGCATCGTTTTTCTTTTCAAGGAGAGACGGCCATAGGAAAACAAGGTTGGGCCTCTTTGAACCGTTTGCAGTATTCACCGGTTCAAAACACTCAAATCATGTTGATACACCGGTTTTATTCTTATAACTATTGGGCCATGTTTGCCCATTCTTTTGGTGAAGGAAGTACGACACAAAATGAACAGGGATATTATATCGGCATGGAGACTTCTCCTTTTGCCTATTGGAAATTCTTCGCCTCATTCGATTTATTTTCTTTTCCGTGGAAAAAATACAGAGTAAATAAACCCTCTCGCGGAACAGATGGATTGCTTCAAGCCACTTTCACTCCACGCAGCCATCTATCCATGTATCTGAAGTACCGCTATAAACGCAAGGAACGGGATTGGACAGGTAGTAAAGGAACACTAACACTTCCTATTTTTCACCATCAACTTCGTTATCGTTTGAACTATTCTTTAGGAGATGTGTTAAGCAGTCGTACAACTTTAGATTATAATCATTCT
>OGPM01003374.1_pt1 | contig 9988 bp, 7 predicted proteins | sample 1552961 | NCBI WGS metagenome assembly OGPM01 (sample SAMEA2580304, study PRJEB22360) | human gut metagenome | biome: human gut; feature: human-associated habitat; material: faeces | place: Denmark | collected 2008/2010
CGTAGCCGGGAAAATAGTGGGCAACAAACTGATTGTAAACAACTCGGTAGCCATTCCCAGCAATTACGGCGCGCCCAACCGCCGGCTCATCATGCAACCTTATATCATGGACTGCACCACCGAAGAGATAGTGAGCTACATGGACCCGACAGTTATGGACGGCCCCGAATACGGACTGACGCAAGACCGCCGCATGGCCTACGACATCAGGAACGACAAACTGGCTCCCTATATCAATACCCGCCGCCAACTGGATGCCACACGCTTCAACCTGGACATCAACGACTCGGTACCCGTACCCGACCCCAGACGCATTTACAGTGTATTGTCCAAAGTTATTATAGCAGACTATACCCACCCTACATACGAAGCGGAATGGAAAATGACTACCTGCAAAATAAAACGCCCGTTGCAGTTTCTGGAGTTCTCGTTCCCCGATTTTGAATTAGACCCCGATAAATACAAGGAAACGCCCCGGCGCGAACGCCGGAATACGGCAGGCAATATTTCGCTGACATTCCTTGTGGGCAAGGCCGAACTGGATCCTGCCGACTCTGCCAATGTGGTGCAGATGAACAAGTTGCAGGAAGACCTGATGAACATCGTAAACGGTGAGGGCACCACACTGAAAGAATTTAAGATAACCGGCGTATCGTCTCCCGAAGGACGCTATGCCAGCAACCTTGCGCTTGCCAAGCAACGAACGGCTTTCGCCCTACGGAAAATCACTTCGGTAATACCTGCCGCCAAATGGAGCCGGGTATACAAGCATCCTACGGAAACCCGTGTTGCCACTTGGAATGAAGTAGCCGATTTACTGGAACGGGACAGCCTCACTGCGGAAGCGCGGGAGATAAGGGAAATCACCGGGAAATATAAGAATCCGGATGCGCAGTTTGCCGCCGTATCGCGTCTGCCCTACTACTCCAGCATCATCAAAGAACGGTTGCCCAAACTACGCACCGTACAGTACGAATACAAACATGAAATATTCCGTGAACTGAATCCGGATGAAATATTGGACAAATACTTGCACGACCCTCAATACGCCGACGGCAAAAAGTCGTTTACCCGATACGAGTACTGGCATTTGTTCCGGATGATAAAAGACCCGGAAGAAGCGGAGAAACTCTATCGGCGCGCTTACAGGGAAACAATGGCCTACGACACGAAAGGGAAAGAAAAGCCGTGGATTCTGGCGGCAAACAACCTTGCAATAGCACTGCTGCGCAGGGATACTTTCGACGTAGAGATACTGAAACCCCTGATTGACCTTAAACGGAAAGTGAACATGGTGGACTCTTTCAATGACGGCATCAGCATAACCAAGATTGAGGTAAACCCCGAAACAATCGTTGCCAACCAGCTCGCAATGTACATACGCGCCTATAACTTTGAAGAGGCCAGCATCCTTGCCGACAAACTTCCGGATACCGAACGCTTCCAGATGATAAAGGCATTTGCCAACTGCCTGGGCGGATACTACGACTACCGAGGTGCAGCCACCGTAAAGGAGGGCGAGGAACGTAAAAAAGTATTCAAATTGGTAAAGGAGTCGTCACCGCTCAATAATATTGTAATGTGCATGGCTATGGAGACGGACAATTACAACAAAGAAGCACAGAAAGCATTGGAAGAACTGCCTGAAACGGCCATGACTAAATACATGAAACTGGTGATTTACATCCGGGAAAAGAAACTGTATGAATGGAGCTACGATAACGCCCTCGACTTTGACGAAGCCTGCAAGAAGTTGGAAGAAATTGTCAAACTGGATGAGAAATACTACAAAATAGCCGTTAACGACGGTGAAATCAGCAAGGAATTTATGGAATATTACGACCAGGGCGACTGGAAACTTTATTAAACGGATATGGAGAGTTAAGCATCATGAAGAAACCACTGATTATATTGATTGTACTGCACACACTGATACCTTTTGCCTTTGCCCAACAGCAAACGGGCAATAATCCTTCTCCGGCAACGCATCCTAAAGATACCGTCGGCATAGGATTCGATGCTACCCGGCAGATGTTCCAAAGGCGTTACCAGCATCCGGATGCAGTGCCTTTCGACACACTATGGAAAAACAATGTATATATCTCCTTGTTTGGCGGCATGGACAAAATGATTCCGCGCGGAAACACGGATTTCAACACCGGTCCCGTGGGCGGTATCGCCGCCAATTGGCAGTTCGCCCCCGCCCATGCCCTGCGTGCCTCATTGCTGGCGGGTAACTTCTCGCGCAAAATAGACAACGAAACCCTATTGCGTTTCGGACTGCAGGCGGATTATCTGCTGAATGTATCATCCTACGTCAACGGCTACAATCCCGGACGTATCTTCGAGTTCCTGACCGTAGCGGGAGTCGGCTATCAATTATCTTCACTGGCAGGCAGAGTGGAACATGTGGCCGACCTGCATTTAGGTTTCCAACTGAAACTGCACCCTACCGCACATGTGGACTTTTATCTGGAACCCCGCTTCACCATTATGAGTGACGGCATAGACCATTCCTTTCAAAAGAACTGGCATAAATATGACATGACCTACGGTGCGACCGTAGGAATGAACTACCGCCTGAAAGCATGGAAGCCCTTCGGCAAAATGCGCATACTGGAAGGCAATCATTTTTTGGACAATACCTTTCTCAGCATCGCTGCCGGCGGGCAGTTTCAAGCTTCCCGCCTGACAAGTGAAATGGGACTGACAAACTCCATCGGCCCGCACATCAGCCTGTCTGCCGGCAAATGGCTGATACCGGCATTCGGCTTACGGCTGTCGGCATTCAAATCGGCCGATACCTGGCATAAGAAAGTAATCGCCTCTTCGGCGAGTTCGGCCGGTGAAGAGTTTTATGAGATGTCCGCATACGCCGGGGGACGCCTGGAAGGTATGCTGGATGCCACTTATTTTTTTAACGGCAGGCAACTCAATCCCAAATTCTCCGTCAATGTATTGGCGGGCGGTGAACTGGGATATATTCAAAAAGAAAATGGTTATCGGCCCGCAAAAGGCGGATATACGGGATTTACAGGCGGCTTGCAATTTAAATACCGGCTTTGGGGCGATGTTTCTTTATTTGCAGAGCCACGCACCAGTCTGGCATCCTATTCATTAAAGACCAATGAAAAGGAAGAAGGCAGATACGTAGCCAAAAAGTTCACAGACAATCTGTACAGTATCAATATAGGTATAGAGATACAACGTACCGATGAAGAAAACCGTATGGCACACTCTTTAAACCGTGATTTGTTTAAGCCTTCTTTCTTTGTAAGCGGCGCAATCGGTTTCTCCGTTCCCATACAAATGAAGCGGTATGAACCGAAACGCTACTTCGACTACATGGCCACGATAAGTGCAGGACGCATTTTCACCCCATTGTCATCACTCCGTTTAGCAGCGGATTACGGACCTCTGTCCACAGACCGGAAAGGGAAAACCTTGGAATATGATATGGCAAGCGGAAGCCTTGACTATATGCTGAACCTTACCAATCTGATGACGGGATATGACCCCGAACGCAAATACGACGTACAGCTATTTGCCGGAATAGTGGCTTCTATGCGGATGAAACATGAGAACCGCTTCTTTATCGGCGGAGAAGCGGGACTGCAAACATCTTACCGGGTGGGTCGCCGCTTCAAGGTATTCCTCGAACCCAAAATCCGCATTTACGGCAAGGAACTGCTAATGCAGGATAATGTACAGGGGAGCGACATCATGATGTCGCTAAATGCCGGAACAAGCTTTTCGTTCTAAACGGGAACAGGTTATTTCAGAAGTTCATCAATCTTCTTAACCAAAGCCGAGAACTCTTCCGGATTATAAAGGCGGGTGAGCATCACGATGCGTCCTTCCTTATCAATCAATACATTACGGGTAATACCTGCTTGGCGCAACGCATATTTGGCGAAAATATCAGCCCCCGGGTCCAATCCCAACGGATAGGTAACGCCTGTGGACTTGCCAAAAGCTATGACTTTATTCAACGGCTCGTCACGGTCGATGCCCATTAACATGAAATCCGGATCGGACTTATGCTTCTGCCATATATCCTTTTCGATAAAAGGCATCTCCTTACGGCATACACCACACCAGCTTGCCGTAAACTGCAACATAACCACCTTGCCACGGAAATCGGAAAGCGTAACGGTCCTGCCGTCTGTCAGCGTAACGGTAAAATCGGGAGCCACCTGCCCCACTTTCACAATATAACCGGTATCGTCTGCCTCTGCTTCCTGTGCCATACCTACCATGCTGCACAATGCGAATAGGCCAAGTACCAATGATCTGAGTCGCTTCATTTTTCTTTGTTTTTAAGTATTCATAAATAGATTTCCTGTCGCAAAAGAAACTAATTAGGCATAACAAAACAAATAGAGTATGAACTCTTTGCAAATATTTAACTCATACCCCACACGAAATGCGCGGATTTACACAGACAGCATCTAATGACCGTTCAGTCATTCATAAACCGTCTTGTGTAAATCCGCGCAACTTATATTCAAAGCCTTACCGCTCCGAAAGCCCGTTCCTTAGATATTGGGTTTTATGTCCAACTTCACGGGCTTAATCATGTTTTCGGGCTTCAGGATAGTATCCAAATCTTCTTTGGAAAGAATGTTGTGTTCCAAAACCAGTTCATAGACACCTTTTCCCGTTGCAAGGGCTTCTTTGGCTATCTTGGTAGAATTTTTATAACCGATAACCGGATTAAGAGCCGTAACCACACCGATACTATCGTGTACATATCTGCGGCATACTTCCTCATTAGCGGTAATACCGTCGATACAGAGCGTGCGCAGGGTATCGAATCCGTTCATCAGCAAATCGGCAGACTCAAAACAACATTGCGCCATTACGGGTTCCATTGCATTCAGCTCCATTTGAGCTGCTTCGCCACTCATAGCCACACAAAGGTCGTTGCCGATTACCTTATAGGATATCTGATTCATTACCTCAGGGATAACCGGATTGACCTTACCCGGCATAATGGAAGACCCCGGTTGCATGGCGGGAAGATTGATTTCTCCCAATCCGCAACGCGGACCGGATGCAAGCAGACGAAGGTCATTGCATATCTTGTTCATCTTCACCGCAACTCTTCTCATAGCCGAGGAGTAGCCTACAAGGCAAGAAGTATCCGAAGTAGCTCCCACCAAGTCACCAGACAGTTTCACGTCCCATCCGGTAAGCTTCGACAAAGCCTTCACGCATTTCTCCGCATATTCCGGTTCTGCCGCAATACCCGTGCCGATGGCGGTAGCTCCCATATTGACCGTAAGGAATTCCTCCGCCGCAAAGTTCAGGTTCTTTATCTCATTGCGCAAAATGCTGGCAAATCCGTTGAATGTCTGTCCGAGAGTCATGGGCACAGCATCTTCCAACTGCGTACGTCCCATTTTAATGATGTGTTTAAACGCTTCGGCTTTGCGTTGGAACGCATCGATCAACTCCTCAAAATGTTTCACAAGTTTAAGGTGAGTATAATACATTCCTATATGTATGGCAGTAGGATAAGCGTCATTGGTGGACTGTGAACGATTGACATGATCGTTCGGTGAGCAGTATTGGTATTCGCCGCGTTTATGTCCCATGATTTCAAGCGCGCGATTAGCTATTACCTCATTGGCATTCATATTGGTAGTGGTGCCTGCTCCTCCCTGAATCATGTCTACCGGGAACTGCTCGTGGTGCTTGCCTTCGAGTATCTCCTTACAGGCTTTAAGGATAGCATCCGTTTGCTGCCCGGTAAGCAGACCAAGTTCGGAATTGGCAATGGCTGCTCCCATTTTGGTAATGGCAAGAGCGTTGATAAACAAAGGATATTCGTTCAGATGAAATTTACTGATACGGAAATTCTCGATACCTCTGAGAGTCTGTACTCCATACATGGCGCTTTCCGGTATTTCACGGCTGCCGATTAAATCGCTTTCTGTGCGAGTTTTTGTAGATAGTTCTTCTTTCATAATATATGTTTATTAACTATTTCAATAAGCGGTCATCAAAGAATAACCAAAGATAGCATAAATTGTTTTGTAAACAATAATACTTATTATTAGGTTAACAACATTTAATACAAGCCTTTTTATACACATATTACTATATATAATATGACAAAATGTAAGAACACACAGGGTTACCACTCCAAATTACTAAATAGTTAATATATGCTTAATTTAGAAAATATAAAATAATAAATACAACAAATTCACCCCCTGTTATTGTTATATAAGGGATTATTTTAGAAATTAGCCAATAGTAGAGAATATAACAACCTTATCTAATTTTTTAAATAATAAGTATATGGTTTTACAATTATTATTTGTACTGACCGCTATTATCATAGGTGCACGCTTAGGCGGCATAGGTCTCGGAGTAATGGGCGGCGTAGGTTTGGGCATACTGACTTTTGTATTTGGCTTACAACCCACTGCACCACCGATAGACGTAATGTTGATGATAGCCGCCGTTATTTCCGCAGCTTCCTGCATGCAGGCGGCCGGCGGACTTGATTACATGGTAAAGTTAGCGGAAAAACTGCTGCGCAAGAACCCGTCTCAGGTTACTATCCTCAGCCCCATCGTCACCTACCTGTTTACTTTCGTAGCCGGTACAGGACACGTGGCATACTCGGTTCTTCCCGTCATTGCCGAAGTTGCAACCGAAACCAAAATCAGACCTGAGCGTCCGCTGGGTATCGCTGTCATCGCTTCACAGCAGGCCATCACGGCAAGTCCCATTTCGGCGGCTACAGTTGCACTGCTCGGCCTGCTTGCCGGATTCGACATCACTTTATTCGACATACTTAAAATAACGATTCCGGCAACAATCCTCGGCGTACTGGTAGGCGCATTGTGCTCCATGCGTGTGGGAAAAGAACTGATTGACGACCCGGAATATCAAAAACGTATGGCAGAGGGCTACTTCGACGGTAAGAAAGTGAAAATCGACGATGTAACAAACAAACGCCATGCTATGATTTCGGTACTCATATTTATCCTTGCCACGGCATTCATCGTTCTTTTCGGCTCATTCGAAGGGATGCGTCCTTCTTTCCTGATTGACGGAAAAACAGTTTCCTTAGGGATGTCCGCCATTATCGAAATCATCATGCTTTCGGCTGCCGCCCTCATTCTGCTGGTAACTAAGACAGACGGAATAAAAGCAACACAAGGCTCTGTCTTCCCGGCTGGAATGCAGGCTGTAATCGCCATCTTCGGCATTGCCTGGATGGGCGATACATTCCTGAATGGAAATATGGCGCAACTCACCGCCTCTATCGAAGGTATCGTACGCCAGATGCCCTGGCTGTTCGGCATCGCTTTGTTCGTCATGTCTATCCTGCTGTACAGTCAGGCAGCCACAGTACGTGCTTTAGTACCGCTGGGCATTGGCTTTGGGCATATCGCCATATATGCTGATAGCCATGTTTCCTGCCGTAAACGGGTATTTCTTCATCCCGAACTACCCTACCGTAGTTGCAGCCATCAACTTTGACCGTACAGGAACCACCCGAATCGGTAAATATATACTCAACCACTCTTTTATGATGCCGGGTATCGTCTCTACGGCAGTTGCCATAGCCTTGGGATTATTATTCATACAATTTTTCTAAGCATATTTACCTTTAACCTATTTTTTAATTCAAACAAATTAAGTTATGAAAAGATTAGAAAAACTCAGCATGGTAGCCGTTATGCTACTGCTTTCCGTCACAATGGCTTTCGCTCAGCAGAAGCCTAACATCCATATCCTTGCCACCGGCGGAACCATTGCCGGAACCGGAACATCTGCAACCGCCACCAACTATACTGCCGGACAAGTAGCCATCGGTACGCTGCTCGATGCCGTACCCGAACTTAAAAACATAGCTAACGTAACCGGCGAACAAATTGTCAAGATAGGTTCACAAGACATGAACGATGATGTATGGCTGACTCTTGCAAAGAAAATCAACCAGCTTCTGAAACGCTCTGACATCGACGGCATCGTAATTACCCACGGAACCGATACGATGGAAGAAACGGCCTATTTCCTCAACCTGACAGTCAAGAGCGACAAACCGGTAGTTCTGGTCGGAGCAATGCGCCCCTCTACCGCTATCAGTGCCGACGGACCTCTTAACTTATACAATGCCGTCGTTGTGGCCGGAGCAAAAGAGTCCAAAGGGAAAGGCGTTTTAGTGGCAATGAACGGAAGCGTGCTTGGTGCTGCAAGCGTATTGAAGATGAACACTGTTGACGTGCAGACCTTCCAAGCTCCCAACGCGGGTGCACTCGGTTATGTACTGAACGGCAAGGTCACGTATAATATGTCGTCTGTAAAGAAACACACCACCCACTCGGTATTTGATGTTACCAATCTGAACTCACTCCCCAAAGTGGGAATTGTCTACAGCTATTCAAACATCGAGGCTGACATGGTGACTCCGATGCTGAGCAATGGCTATAAGGGTATCATCCATGCAGGAGTAGGCAATGGAAACATTCACAAGAATATATTCCCCGTATTAACGGAAGCCCGCAAGAAAGGTATTCTTGTAGTCCGTTCGTCAAGAGTGCCGACGGGTCCCACTTCGCTCGATGCAGAAGTAGACGACGCACAGTATCAGTTTGTCGCATCACAGGAACTGAATCCCCAGAAAGCACGTGTCCTGCTGATGCTTGCACTGACCAAAACCACCGACTGGAAACAGATTCAGGAATATTTCAACGAATATTAAAAACAGATAGAAATGATAAAGAAACTCACATTTATACTTCTGGCTGCGGGCTGTACACAAGTCATGTACGCCCAAAGCACGGAGAAGAACGAGAAGTTCCTTGAAAACAAGACCCTATTTGAAGAACTCACCAATGTAAAGAAAAAACAAGATAAGTTCAACTTATTCCTCAATATGCAGGGCAGCTTTGATGCAAACTTCCGCGACGGCTTCGAAGAGGGAGCTTTCAAAATGAGGCAACTCCGCATTGAAGCCAAAGGAAATATCAACAACTGGCTTTCGTACCGATACAGGCAACGGCTGAACCGCTCGAACGACAGTAGCGGCAACATAGACAACCTTCCTACTTCCATTGACATTGCAGGGATAGGTGTGAAACTGGGAAAAGGATTTTCTATTTTTGCCGGTAAGCAATGCACCGCATACGGCGGTATCGAGTTCGACCTGAATCCTATCGAGATATATGAATACAGCGATATGATTGAGAACATGAGTAACTTCATGACCGGTTTGAACATCGGATATGACATCAATGCCCACCAGCAGTTGAACCTGCAAATACTGGACAGCCGCAACGGCTCTTTCAACAAGACGTATGGGGTTGAAACCGAAGACGGCGAACAGCCTGCCATAGAATCGGGCAAGCTGCCGCTCGTATACACCCTGAACTGGAACGGTAATTTCAATGACATATTCAAGACACGCTGGTCCGCCTCTATCATGAATGAAGCAAAGGACAAGAATCTTTATTATTTTGCATTCGGTAATGAATTGAACTTGAATAAGTTCAACATGTTCCTCGACTTCATGTACTCCAAAGAAGGTATCGACCGCAAGGGTATCATGACAGGGATAACGGGCAGTATGGAAGGACACAATGCTTTCGATGCCGGCTATTTTTCAATGGTAACCAAGTTGAATTACCGTTTCCTGCCTAAATGGAACGCTTTCGTAAAAGGAATGTATGAAACAGCATCTCTCACCAAACAGCAGGGAGATTTGGAAAAAGGCAAATACCGCACCGCATGGGGTTATTTTGCCGGTGTGGAGTTCTATCCTATGGATACCAACTTGCATTTCTTCCTTACATACGTAGGACGTTCCTATGACTTCACCGCCCGTGCCAAAGCACTCGGGCAAGAGAACTATTCCACAAACAGAGTATCGGTGGGATTCATTTATCAGTTACCGATGTTCTAGATTTTGGGTCAATGTAAAAACCTGAGGGGTAAATTTATAAATTGTTATCTTTGTCTCCAA
>OGPM01003391.1_pt1 | contig 9928 bp, 7 predicted proteins | sample 1552961 | NCBI WGS metagenome assembly OGPM01 (sample SAMEA2580304, study PRJEB22360) | human gut metagenome | biome: human gut; feature: human-associated habitat; material: faeces | place: Denmark | collected 2008/2010
GGTGGCGGAAGCTGTGCTGGAGGCCGCCGTACAGGATCTTGCCCCTGAGCTGGAGGGCGAGGAGGAGATCGGCTCGCCGAGTCTCTACAAATTCTGCGAGCAGAACAAAAAGATGCTCAAGGCCGATATTATATTGGTATCGGACACTTCGATGATCTCGATGCAGACCCCGTCGATCACCTGCGGCCTGCGCGGGCTGGCCTATATGGAGGTCGAGGTGACGGGCCCCGACAAAGACCTCCACTCGGGGCTGTTCGGCGGCGCCGTGGCCAACCCGGCCAACGTATTGACGCGCCTCGTGGCACAGCTCGTGGACAAGGACGGCCGCGTGACGATCCCCGGGTTCTACGACGACGTGCGCGAGCTGACGCCTGCCGAGCGCAAGGCGTTCAACAAGGCCCCGTTCAGCCTCGCGGGCTATAAGAAATCGTTGTCGATCGGCGACGTGGAGGGTGAAGCGGGTTATACGACGCTGGAACGCACGGGCGTGCGCCCGTCGCTCGACGTCAACGGCATCTGGGGCGGCTACACCGAGGAGGGAACCAAGACGGTGATCCCGTCGAAGGCCTCGGCCAAGATTTCGATGCGCCTGGTGCCGAACCAGGACTATCGCAAGATCAGCAGGCTGTTCGAAAAATATTTCAGGTCGATAGCGCCCAAGAGCGTGAAGGTCAAAGTGAAATCGCTGCACGGCGGCATGCCCTACGTGGCACCGACCGACATGCCGGCCTACAAGGCTGCCCAGAAGGCCATCGCCGAGACCTTCGGCAAGAAACCCCTGCCCTTCTATTCGGGCGGTTCGATCCCGATCATCAGCGGGTTCGAGTCGATCCTGGGCATCAAGTCGCTGCTCATCGGCTTCGGGCTCGCGGAGGATGCGATCCACTCGCCCAACGAGAGCTACGGGCTGGAGCAGTTCGACCGGGGCGTGGAGACCATCCCGCTGTTTTACAAGTATTTCGCAGCGGAGAAATAGCGCCATGTACGACGAATTCCTGAATTTCATCTTCCCGCTCGCAAAGGGGGCCGGGGAGATACAACTCGCCTATTTCCGGGGCGACGACCTGGGGATAGAGACCAAATCGAACGCGTATGACGTGGTGACGCGGGCCGACAAGGAGAGCGAAGCCTACATCGTGCAGGCGATCCTCGGGCGCTATCCCGGTCACGGGATACTGGGCGAAGAAGGCGGCGTAATGGGCACGGAGGGGAGCGATTACCGCTGGGTGATAGACCCGCTCGACGGCACGACCAATTACAGCCAGGGGCTGCCGATCTTCTCGGTGTCGATCGCACTCCAGCACCAGGGGGAAACCGTCGTCGGGGTGGTCTATGCACCCTACCTGGGGGAGCTGTTCTGGGCGTCGAAAGGCGGCGGGGCTTACATGAAGAGCCGCTCAGGCGAGGTGAAGCGGCTGCAAGTCTCCGCCAAGCAGACCCTCGCCACGTCGGTGCTCGCCACGGGCTTCCCTTACGACAAGGATGTCAATCCGGACAACAACAGCGACAACGTTGCGCGGATCGTATCCTATGTGCGCGACATACGGCGGCTGGGATCGGCGGCCTATGACCTGAGCTGCATCGCGGCGGGGCTGCTGGACGGCTATTGGGAGCTGGATTTGCACGAGTGGGATGTCTGTGCCGCGAATCTGATCGTGCGGGAAGCCGGGGGCGTCGTCTGCGATTTCAGGCGCAACCGCGGTGTCTCGCAGGCCGCGGGCAACGAGGTGCTCGTCGGGGAGATGCTCAAATATATCCGATAGGCCGGGCAGCACGGCGCTGCGACGGCAGGCAACCGGTATTACGGGGTGCGGACATTCGATCCGCATCCCGTTTTTTGCGCTCCGGAGTCAGTTGCCCGTTTGCGGCAAATGACGCAAAGTTATGCCTGAATGTCCTTTTTTATTCCCGCAGGGAATATGTTTTTAAAATTTTTTCTTATTTTTGGCAGGATAAAAATTTTGAGAACGAATGTGTGGGATTGTAGGATATGTCGGGGGGCGCGAGGCCTGCCCGGTTCTGTTGAAGGGGTTGCACCGGCTCGAATACCGCGGATACGACAGCGCGGGGGTCGCCATGGTCGGCAAGGACGGTGCGCTCAACGTATACAAGTGTAAGGGCAAGGTCTCCGACCTGGAGCATTTCCTCGAGGGCAAGGAGCTGGGCGGTAGCATCGGCATCGCGCATACGCGCTGGGCGACGCACGGCGTGCCGAACGACGTGAATGCCCATCCGCACTACTCCGAATCGGAGAACATCGCACTGATACACAACGGCATCATCGAGAATTACCGGGTGCTCAAGGACGCGCTCGAGGAGAACGGCTACACGTTCCGCAGCAGCACCGATTCCGAGGTGCTCGTGAACCTGATCGAGTACATCCGCACCACGGGCGGCTGCACGCTGCTCGAAGCCGTGCAGCAGGCCCTGCGGCAGGTCGTGGGCGCCTATGCCATCGCCGTGATCGAGAAGGGCAACCGTGACGAGATCATCGCCGCACGCCAGAGCAGCCCGATGGCCATCGGCATCGGCGAGGGGGAATTTTTCCTCAGCTCGGACGCCGCTTCGGTCATCGAATACACGCAGGATTTCGTCTATGTGAACGACGGCGAGATTGCCGTCATCAACCGCCACAAGCCCCTCAAGATCGTCACGCTCGACAACCACGAGGGCCGAGTCGATATCAAGAAGCTGCAGATGAGCATCTCGCAGCTGGAAAAGGGCGGCTATCCGCATTTCATGCTCAAGGAGATATACGAGCAGCCCAAGACCATCGTAGACTGTATCCGCGGGCGCATAAGCCCCGACACGTACGAGGTGAAGCTGTCGGGCGTGATCGACAACCGCGGGAAATTCCTCGCGGCCCGCCGCATCGTATTCGTGGCGTGCGGGACATCGTGGCATGCGGCGCTGATCGGCGAGCACCTGATCGAAAATATATGCCGGATCCCCGTGGAGGTAGAGTATGCTTCGGAATTCCGCTACCGCAACCCGATCATCAATGCCGACGACATCGTGATCGCCGTGTCGCAGTCGGGCGAGACGGCCGACACGCTGGCCGCCGTGGAGCTGGCCCGCAAGGCCGGAGCATTCGTCTTCGGCATCTGCAACGTCGTGGGATCGTCCATCGCCCGGGCGACCGACTCGGGGGCATACATCCATGTAGGGCCCGAGATCGGCGTGGCTTCGACCAAGGCCTTCACGGGGCAGGTGACCGTCATGGCGATGCTGGCGCTGGCCGTAGGCCGCGAAAAGGGCACCGTGACGGAAGAATATTACCGCGAAGTGGCGAAGGGACTGCTGGAGCTGCCCGCCGTGCTGGAGGACGTGCTCGGGCTGGGCGACCGGATCGCCGACCTCTCGAAGATATTTACCTATGCGCACAACTTTATCTACCTGGGGCGCGGCTACAACTACCCCACGGCGCTCGAGGGGGCGCTCAAATTGAAGGAGATCTCCTATATCCACGCCGAGGGCTACCCCGCCGCCGAGATGAAACACGGCGCCATCGCGCTTATCGACAACGAGATGCCGACCGTGGCGATCGCAACGCCGGACAACACCTACGAGAAAACGGCCAGCAACATCGAGGAGATCCGCGCCCGGGGCGGCAAGATCATCGCCGTGATCGCCCGCGACGACACGCATGTGCGCCGCAGTGCCGACTATACGATCGAGGTGCCGGTGGTCACCGACTGCCTGATGCCGATCGTCGTGTCGGTGCCGTTGCAGCTGCTGGCATATTACATCGCCGTCAACAAGGGCCGCAACGTCGACCAGCCGCGCAACCTGGCCAAGTCGGTGACGGTGGAATAACCTCCCGGCGCGGCCTGCCGGAAAAGAGCTGTCTGGACGGCTGTGCGAACTGACCCGCCCGAGAGATCCAACCAACGGAAACCCCCGCAGTCAAGGAAGTCTGCGGGGGTTTCTCTACACACAATTATCATTAACCTAAAACTGCGTCAGTCGTCGTAGCCGTTCGGCTTGGCCTTCCATGCGGCGGCGAAGACCGCCGTGCCGACAAGCGCCATGCCGACCAGCGTGTAGAGCGCTACGCTCCAGTCGGTGTACTGCACCAGCATACCCATCCCCCAGCCCGAGACGATCGTACTGCCGTAGCCGAACAGGCCGCAGAAACCGCCTGCCGTGGCGGCGGCGCGCTTGGTGGCGATGTTCGCCGCGGCGATGCCGACGAGGGCCTGCGGGCCGTAGATGAAGAATCCGGCCGACATCAGGATGGCGATGGCAACGGCCAGAGGCGTATGTTCATTGAGGGTATAGAGCCCCACGAGGCAGAGCGCGGTCATCAGCATGCAGATCACGCAGGTGCGGGGCGCGCGGCCGCCGAAGAAACGGTCGGTGGCCCAGCCTGCGGCGAGCATACCCGCGATGCCGGCGATTTCGAATGCCGCGACCGTCCATCCGGCGTGGCTGATGTCCATGTGGAGGTGCTCCTTGAGCATCGTGGGCCCCCAGTCCAGCACGGCGAAGCGCACGATGTAGACGAAGAAGTTGCCCACGGCGATGATCCAGATCGTCGGGTTCAGGAAGACCTTGCGGCGCAGGAACGCCTTGTGTTCGGCTTTTTCCTCGGCCTTGGTATGCGGTTTGGCGTCGGCCGGGGTCGCCTTGCCGGTCTTCAGTTCGGGCAGCCCTACCGACGAGGGGGTGTCGCGCACGAAAGCCCAGACGACGGCGGCGCCCAGGATGGCGAGCGTCGCCGGGAGCAGGAAACACCAGCGCCAGTGCTGCGAGAGCATCGACGAAGCGTCGAACCATGCGCCCCAGTTCAGGCTGACGACGTATCCGCAGAAGATGATGGCCAGGCCGGCGCCGATCGAGTGGGAGGTGTTCCAGACCGACATCTTGGTGGCGAGCCGCTCGGGGACGATCCAGTGGGTCATCAGCCGCGTGCAAGGCGGGACGCCCATGCCCTGGAACCAGCCGTTGAGTACCCAGAAGATACCCAGCGCCAGCACCGACGAACTGAACCCGAAAAGCAGGTTGCAGATGCCGCAGAAGACGAGCCCCGTCACCAGGAAATAGCGTGCGTTGCTGCGGTCGCCCCAGATGCCGTTGAAGAATTTGGAGAGCCCGTAGATCAGCCCGTGGAGCGTGAGGAACAGACCGAGGTCGGATTTCGAGATGCCCATCTCCTCGTTGAGATAAGGCATGGCGATGCTCAGGTTCTTGCGCACGAAATAGAAGAGCGCATAGCCGAAGATGCACATCGCCATGGTGCGGAATTCCCAGTATTTAAAACGCTTGACCTGTTGGTCGGTCATGCCGTCATAGGCCGGATTGAGTTGTTTTGCAGACATTTATTCAGGTTGGTTCGGGTTTTACTTCAGGTTGGTGCGGTGGCTGCGCATCGCAGCTTCCTGCAGGGCGTGGATCGCATCGCGCGACCACGGCAGGCCGATGAATTCCGACGGGTAGTCGGTCTCGATGATGTCGGGTTCGGCGACCAGCTCGCGCAGGTAGGCCACACGGCGGTCGTAGGGGGTTTTCACCTTGTCGGACGAGCCGGTGATCGAGGTCATCGTCATGACGCCCTCGGCGTGCAGCAGGTCGTAAACCGGTTGCAGGTCGGGGTTTACGGCCAGGCGGATATAGGCCATGATGTATTTCCAGGGGATGGGCGATGCGTCGTAAGCCCTGAAATGTTCCATCGAGCTGATCTCGACGCAGAACATGACGTTGCGGATGCCGTGCTCCCAGTAGTAGAGCGCCTCTTCGACGGAGCGGACGCTCAGCATGATGTTGTGGTACATCGACCAGTCGCCGCCCGGCTGCAACTGCTTGATATAGTAGTCGAGGCTGGCGCGGCGCACCTCGTCGCTCACGCCTCGGGTGTTGATGTACTTGTTGTCGAAATTGAAGACGACCTTGTCCTTGCCCCATTCCAGCAGGTCTTTCAGGCGCGGGATCTTGTAGGGGGTGACGTTGCGGTCACGGTCTACGAGGCAGAATTGTTGCAGCTCTGCGTAGGTATAGTCGGCCACGCGCCCCTTGCCGGTGGTCGTGCGGTCGATCGTCAGGTCGTGCATCAGTACCATGACGCTGTCGCGGGTGAAGCTGAAGTCGACCTCGAAGAAGGTCGGCATCATCGATAGCGTCTTTTCGCACGATTCGATGCAGTTTTCGGGATAGCCGGGCATCATGCCCCCGCGGTGTCCGCTGACGATGATGTCACGGCCGGGGTCATAGGTGAAATAGGCTTGCAGTTCTTCGATCGACCCGATCCGCACGGCGTGCGGTATCGGGGCCTGGGCGCACGCGGGCAGCACGGCGGCGCAGCATACGGTCAGGAGCAGGAGAAGGGGGCTCGGTCTTTTCATTGTGCTTCGGGGATTTTGGCGATGATACGTTCCACTTCCTCGTAGGCCTGTGCGGCGAGCGGCAGCAGCGGGTCGGTGTCGGGAAGGGAGGCGATGCGGGCCAGGGCGGCCTTGACACCTTCTTTTATGACCAGACGGCGCATTTCCACGCTCTGCACGTCCTCGGGGTTGTCGTAATGCAGCGCGGCGCCGACGCCCAGCAGCAGGTCGGGCGTGGCGATGCCGTAGCGGCGGGCCGTGAGGATGGGCTTGACGAGGCGGTCGCCTGCCGAAAGCTTGCGCAGCGGCTCGCGTCCCACGCGGGTCACGTCGTCGCAGAGGTAGGGGTTGCGGAAGCGCCCGATGATCTTGTCGATATAGGCGAAGTGGGCGTCGCGGTCGAAGCCGTAGAGCGCCACCAGCCCCCGCCCGCTTTCGCGCATGGCGGCTTTCACGATGGTATGGATATGTTCGTCGGAGATGCTCTGGCAGATGGTCATGTAGCCTTTCATCCGTCCCAGGTAAGCCGTGATGGCGTGGCCGGTATTGAGCGTGAAGAGCTTGCGCTCGATATAGGCGATCAGGTTGTCGGCCGGATTCATGCCGGGGATTTCGGGCACGGCGCCCTTGAAGGCCGCGCGCTCGACGTTCCATTCGAAGAAGCGTTCGACGACCACGTCGATCGGGTTCTCGCTCTTGACCGGCGGCACGATGCGGTCGACCGAGCAGTCGGGGAAGCCGACGTACTGCTCGCACCAGTCACGCTGGGCCTCGTCGAGGTGCTTGAGGACAGCCTCCCGGAGCTGTGTGGTGGCGCGGACGCCGTTTTCGCAGGCGATGACATTGAGCGGCTCGGTGACGCCTGCATCCCTGCGTGCGGCGATACCCGCCGCGATGGCCCCGGCGATGCGGGGCAGCACGGTCAGCCCCACCGCCGTGGTGACGAGTTCCGCCCCGGCGATCTGGGCGGCAAGTTCCGGGCTCCGGGAGTCCATTGCCGAAATGTCGGTAATGCGCATCTGCTCGCAGACCGTGTCCATGATCTGAACCGTATAGGCCCTGTCCGAGTTGATCCTCGCGACGACCTGTTCGTTCACATCGGCGAATACCACATGGTAGCCCGCCTGTTCCAGCACGGCGCCGATAAATCCGCGGCCGATGTTCCCGGCTCCGAATTGAATAGCTTTCTTCATTGCATTCGTGGTTTAAATATAGCTTCTGTAACAAAATACCGTATCGGTTGCCGCGGCCCGTCGCAGCGCTGAGCCCCGGCGGCGTATGCCCTGCGCCCTATTCCCAGAATATGCGGGTGTAATACCTGCCCTTGCCGAGGATGCAGTTCGTGAATTCGACCTGCTCGCCCTGCCTGATGTCGATGCGCAGCACCTGCCCCGCATAGACGGGCATGGGATAGTCGTAGGAGGCCGGACGGACGGCGAAACGCAGGTCGGACTTGTTGACGATCTCGAACGTGCGTTTGGTCTTGCTGACCTGGCGGATCTCGCGGATTTCGAGCGCAGCGTCTATCATCTGGCCGATGTACTCCCCGCGCCCCATCAGGTTGCCGTCGAAGCAGGCCAGGGCCCGCCCGGCGAGGAGTGCTTCGCGGATCGCCCCGGCCGTGCGGGCGGTGGCGAAGACCAGGGTCATCGGACGGCTGCCGCGCACGGGATAGATGCTTCCGCTCATATAATGTATGTCGCTGTTGGCGAACGGCACGAGGCCGTACTGAACCGCGTAGTCGAATGCGCGGGGATAGGATTCGGTCTTGTTGAACACCTCGACGCCGCGGAGTTTGCCCTGGGCGATCAGGCGTTCGTGGACGGGATAGATGTCGCTTTTCCGGTCGGGGTAGCCGGGATGGTTCCACAGCAGGAAGGCGCCCTGGCGGCAGGCCTCCTCGACGGCCTGCATCTCGTCCTCGACGTCGAGTTTGTCGGCATCCCGGATAAAGAGCGTGCAGATGTGCCCCAACGGCTTCTTGCGGGTGATTTCCGCACCGGGGATCACGATCATCCCGATCATGTCGCCGCGTGCCTTGGCCAGTTCGTAGGGTTTATTGAGGCCGCAACGGATGATGTCGGCGTTCTTGTGCACCTCGATGTGGTCGGTCATGGCGATCGCGTCCAGTCCGTCGTTCCACGCTTCGTTGACCCGGCCGACGGGCCACACCTGTCCGTCGGAGATGTCGGAATGGACGTGGAAATCGCATTTGAGCGTGATATAGCCGCCGATGTCGGGTATGCGGAGGTATTGGCGGTAGTTCTGGCGGCTGACGGCCTGATGGACGTGGACATCGTCGTTATGCAGTTGTGCGGCGGCTGTCAGGGCACAGAAAAGGGCAAAAAATGCGAGGGTAAGGTTTTTTCTCATCGGTCGTGTAGTTTGGTCGTGTCATATTAAATACAACCGATCGCGGGAAACCACCTAACCGGATTACAAAAAAATTAAAAAAGGTACCGGACATTGTTTCGTTCGGCGAGAATGTTTATTTTTGTACCGAATCTGATTATCCGATGGAGAAAATCTCGCTAATATCACGGGTTCGCGCGGGCGACCGCAAGGCGTTCGACGAACTGTGCCGGAAATATTACGCCATGCTGGTTTCCTACGCCCGTCTGTTCCTCAGAGACGACTGGGCCGAGGACGTGGTGCAGGACGTGTTCTACAACGTATGGCAGCGGCGGGAGACGCTCGACGATTCGAACTCGCTGTACAAGTACCTGCTGCGTTCGGTCTACAACCGCTCGCTCAACTACCTGGACAAGAACAGGCGCGCCGGCGAATACGGCGCCTACTACCGGGAGCGCATCGCCGCGCTGGGCAGTTCGTACTATGCACCCGACAACAGCCCCGTCGTGCAGAAACTCTACAACGACGACCTGCGCGCCAGCCTCGATGCGGCCATCGAGTCGCTGCCGCCCAAATGCCGCGAAGTGTTCCGTCTGAGCTACATCGAAGACCTTTCGAACCGCGAGATCGGAGAGCAACTGGGCATTTCGCCGCGCACGGTGGAAAACCATATGTATGCGGCGCTCAAGCAACTGCGCCGGAAACTCTCCAAGGAACAACTGTTGTTGCTGCTTTCGCTGCTCTTCATGCGGGGCGTATAGGCCGGAGAGGCACAGACCCCAAGGCGTCGGGATACATAGTATCCCGGCGCTTTTTCGTTTGATCCTGCTCCCGATTTTTTCAATTTCCGGTAAGTGGTTTGAGCGGGTCGGCTGTATGTATCTATGAACACCGCCTAAACTACTCGACCGATGGAAACGACATTCCCGAAGGCGCATTCAGCCGCCCACCGCACCCGCATTTGCAGAGGTGCCATGAATTTGATATATAAATATATCGTATGATTTACCTGCACGATGGCTTTAAGTGTGTTTTTCCGCCGTCAGAGCCGGTACGCGACAGCCGTACGAAAGGTTTGCCCGACGCGGGCAAACCCTGTAACCCGTATTTCCACCAACCAAATATTTCTTAACCAACAAAACAAAACCATGCGAAAAATTTTTCTTTTCACAGCAGCAATGCTGGCGATCGCAGGCTGTTCGGAGGACAACACGCATCCGAAGGTATCCCCCGTGGACGAACCTTCGGCGGATGCC
>OGPM01003401.1_pt1 | contig 9900 bp, 10 predicted proteins | sample 1552961 | NCBI WGS metagenome assembly OGPM01 (sample SAMEA2580304, study PRJEB22360) | human gut metagenome | biome: human gut; feature: human-associated habitat; material: faeces | place: Denmark | collected 2008/2010
AAAACATGAAATCCGTATAATCTGCAAAACCGTGTCAAAGTATACACTTTGACACGGTATCCGCTTTGTATGAAATTCTCTCTGACTTTACAGGCCATCTGACAGCCTGCATCTGTAAAACTCAAGATTACAATTTCCATAAACTTTAGTATTTCTCCATCTGCTCCACGTTCAGTACAAAAATCGTACTTCCGCCTACCTGCACATTGATCGGAACGGACGGTGCTGCGCTCATGCTGCTCTGTCCTGAGATCAATGCCGGGTTTGCATAAGTGATCGTCTTTCTTTCGCCAGAATTCTTCTTGATGATCTTCAGTGCCTCTGCTACCTTCTCATCATCCACTACAACCATGATCGTGGTACTCTTTTTCTTCAGAAATCCACCAGTTGTAGCCAGCTTTGTTACCATGTATCCGGCAATATTCAGTTCCTCTATCGTCTCCAGTTCATCATCCTTATGCAGGATCGCCATAATCATCTTCATACAAAAACCCTCCTGTCTTATCTGGCTTTTGATGCCAGATTCCTTTTTCTTTTATTTTACCGCATTTACCTGGAAAGGTAAACGAAAATGTTGCATTTTAAAAGATTTTAAAAGATTAGTTGAAATCCAAAACGAACTTTAACTTTGTGCATTACCTGTTACAATAATCTTCTTCAATCCTGCCATCCAGTATCCGGATCACCCGGTGTGCCTGACTGGCAATCTCTTCATCATGTGTGATGATAATAACCGTTCTGCCTGACCTGTGCAGTTCTTTCAGGATTTCCATGATCTCCTGTGTTGATTTTGTATCCAGATTGCCGGTCGGTTCATCGGCAAGAATGATCGGCGGTTTTGCGGCAACCGCTCTTGCCACCGCAACTCTCTGCTGCTGTCCTCCGGACATTTCATTCGGCTTATGCTTCATCCGGTCTTCCAGACCGACACTTTTCAGGGCTTCCATCGCAAGTTGCTTTCTCTCATTTTTTGACACCCCGCGGTATACCAGCGGAAGCTCTACGTTTCCAACTGCATCCAGATTACTGATCAGGTTGAATCCCTGGAAAATGAAACCGATCTCTTTATTCCACACATCTGCAAGCTGATTATCTGTCATACTCGCCACATCCTGCCCGTCCAGAACATACTTGCCTGAAGTCGGTGTATCCAGACAGCCGAGCATATTCATCAGCGTTGATTTTCCCGAGCCCGAATGTCCCACAATCGCAACCAAGTCTCCTTTTTCGATATCCAGATCGATCCCGTCAAGTGCACGGACTTCATTCTCACCCGGATTGTAGATTTTCTTCATATTTTCTATATGAATCAATGCCCCCATAAATGTTCTCCTTTTCTTTTCGCTCTACTTTACGTTCCTGTTTTCAATATACCTTATTTTGAATCCAATCACAATGCTATCCTCCTGGCATCATGAATTCTTAAGAATTTCTATTGAAAACATCTTTAAATTTCCTTCTTTATAAAAAATATCAATTATACATCTCGTTTAAAAACACTTATGATAAAACTATCATTTATAAAAAAGGAGATCTGAAAATGACCAATTTAAAATTACCGGAAGATTTTGAAACCTATCCGGAAGCAAGAAAGAATGCTTTTCTGAAAATGAAAGAGCTGAAGGAGTCCGGGCGCAGAATTGTCGGAGTTTTCTGTACCTACACCCCATGGGAACTGATTGAAGCTGCAGACGCAGCTGCAGTTGTACTTTGCGGGATCGGAGATGACAATATCCCGATCGCAGAGACCAGACTGCCACAGAACCTTTGTCCTCTGATCAAGGCAAGCTACGGTGCCGCCCTCGCTGACCGCTGTCCATTCTTCTATTTTTCGGACATGGTACTCGCAGAGACAACCTGCGATGGAAAAAAGAAAATGTATGAACTGATGTCCGAGCTTAAGCACTGCCATATTATGCAGCTTCCGCCAGGAAAAACAGGCCGCGGTGCGCTGGAATTCTGGAAACAGGAGGTAATCAGCGTCAAAGAAGATCTGGAGGATTTCTATCACATAAGGATCACAGATGAGCAGATCCGCAAAGCAATCCATCTTCGCAACCGGGAACGCAAGGCCGTCCTTGACTTCTTTGAGATTGGACGCTTAAAACCGACTCCGATTACCGGTTATGAGATCAACACGGTTATTTCCTCGAACGAATTCACGGTTGATCTGGAAGAAAAAATCAAATACCTGGAACACCGTACCGCTGAGCTTAAAGAGCTTTATGAAAAGGAATATAAAGGCAAACCATCCCGTCCGAGAGTTCTCATTACCGGATGTCCGACCACCGGCGTGATCGACAAAATTGTACGCCAGATTGAAGAACTCGGAGCAGATGTTGTCGGCTTTGAGAACTGTTGCGGTCCACGTGAGAAAAAAGATCCGATTGATGAGACAAAGGATCCAATCACTGCAATCGCCGAAAAATATCTTCGTGTAAACTGTTCGGTCATGAGTCCGAACCCGGGACGTCTCGAGGCGCTTGATGCCCAGATTGATGAATATCAGGTAGATGGTGTCGTTGAGGTCCTTCTGCAGGCATGTCATACCTTTGCCATTGAGTCCGATGCGATCCGCACCTTTGTCACCAAAGAAAAAGGACTTCCGTATATTGCGATCAATACAGACTATTCTTCTGGTGACCAGGCACAGATCAATACAAGACTCGGGGCATTTATCGAAATGCTCGGTTAAAAGAAAATCCGGTGATCTTTCCTTCGATCACCGGACTTCTTTTTTCTCTTTTTGGCAGAATCATTTAAGCTTCTTCTTTCCCTTCAACAAGGCTGTTCAGCTTCTTGTTAGCCAGGAAGATAAGTGCTGTAAATACTAACATAATGACTGTGATTCCAACAAATACAGGGAACACATCAAATTTTTCAATAAATGCCTGTACAAACGGGCTTAACTTGTTTGCGCCAAATGTAGAAATTGCGATAACCCCCATCAAAAGTGAGAGATATTTCTTCGGCGCATACTTACTTACAAATGCATTACGCAGCGGTGAGAAACACATCTCTCCGATTGTAATAACCGTTACAAACAGGAATGGCCAGAAAACGCTTGCTTTTACAGAAGCATCTACGCCAACTCCGCGAACCAGTTCACAAACAACCATTACTCCAAACGCAAGTCCTACAAAAAGGAAGCCAAGTGCTACTTTCTTAAACATATTCATATCGCCCTGCGGACGCTCGGCAAGTTTCTTCCAGATGGCTGCCATCACACCACCAAGAACGACACACAAAAGTCCGTTCCATGTAGTAGTAACCCATGACGGCGGAATGTCAAAAGAGCCAATACTCATCTTCACATAATCGGTCATATAAATGACAAGCGCAAGATCCTGCTGATAGTAGAACAGCCAGAAGATAACAGAGAGTGCCGATACAAGAATGATCGCTATCATACGGTTTCTTTCCAATTTTGTAAGCGGCTGCTTGTCGTTCTTCCCATCTTCTTTCTTTTCGTTAGACCCGATCACATTTCCATTCTCATCCGTAAGATACTTGAATGGTTTCACACCCTGTCCCTGAAGGTTTTTCCAGTTCAGCACAAACCATGCCAGACCAACGATGCACCAGATCGATGCCACAAAGAAGCACTGACGGAATCCAAGCACATCGCCTTTTTTAAATAAGTGGAGATACAAAAATCCGGTAAGCAGTGAACCTACGAAAGCCCCAACATTTACATAAGAATACTGAATGGAAAATGCAGCATCCAGAAGCTCTTTGTTCTGATATTGTCTTCCGATCAGAGCGTTTAAGTTTCCTTTGAAAAGACCGGTTCCAATCGATACAAGAATGATCATCAGATTGACCATTCCCGGACCTGTTGCCTTCCAGCCTACCAGATATCCGATTGCCATGATAATATATCCCAGAGAGATCGCATATCTCGCTCCCAGCCATCTGTCAGAGATAATTCCTCCGATCAGCGGTGCCATATAGGTGTACGCTGTCAGATTCGCTGCCATGACTGCCGCATCTGTTCGCTCAATACCAAGACCACCCTGTAAAGTTGCAGTGATCAGGAATAGAAGCAAGATTGGCTTTGCTCCGTAAAATGCCAGGCGTTCAAACATAAATGTGATACAACAGGCATAAAAGCCTTTTGGATGTTTTTCATTAGTCTGTGCTTTTCCCATTACTTTTTATTTCCTTTCTGTTTTGGCGACTGTCGACAATCGTCATCCTTTATAAGTAATATAGCATAACTTCACCACTTTTTCAATACAGCTCATGTCTTACACTCTTTTTTTGTTATAATTCAACAAAACACAGCAAAAAAAGATGTGGAATATTACTATCCACATCTCTTCATTATTAATATTTATCCATTTACTACTATCTAAAGACTGTAACCTCTCTCTGTATCCTAGACAAGAAAATCAAATGAAAATCCGGAATCCTCTTCCGACAATCCCTGCTCTTTCAAAAGCCTTCGGATCGTTCTCATGTAATGTTCGGAAAGAACGTGACAGATTTTCTCCTTGTTCTTTTCCCTGCAGGCATCCACCAGTTCTTTATGAATCGGATACTGTCTTTCTAACACACGCTTTTTATCCGTGCTCAGGCTGAAGCCCGTAACAATATTTCCATAATTCAGCTCTTTCCATGCTTTATAGAGCCTTGTCATACCAGTCATCTCTACAAGCAGTCCATGCATCTGGTTATCATAGACAAAAACCTGGTCAAACTGCTCTTCATCCAGTTTTTTCATTTTTTCCAGCACTTCTTCCATCCGGCAAATGGTATCCTCTGGAACGTTTCCTCCCATCAGCTTCACTGCCATGGTTTCGTAATTCGCCCGCATAAGGTAAATTTCAAATGATTCTTCCAGTGTAATTTCTTTTACAGAGCATCCTGCATTTCTTACATATTCTATAAGTCCTTCATTTTCCAGCTGTCTAAGTGCCTCACGAATCGGAGCCCTGCTTGTCTTAAATTCCTTTGCCAGATCCTGTTCCACAATCTTCTGTCCCGGCTCCAGCTCCTGGTAAATGATCCTCTTCCGGATAATATCTGCAATATTTTCTCTTAGTGTTCGATATATTAATTCTGCCATTCCTTTTACCCAACCTTGTTACTCATTCTCTGCCATTTCGGTGATCTGACACCATAATTATTATAACAGGACAGTTTCTTTCCTGTCTATAAAAAAATTAGAATGCACTCTGAATTTTATTTTTCTATCGTTCCTCGAAATACGCCTTCTTCCAGATTCGGAAAAACTTGCAGAGAGTTCTTCCGGAACTCTCTGCAAATACTTCTTTATGCAATTTCAAACAAACCATCGCCTGCTGCCTTGATATGACAGCTGTAAAATTCTTTGGATGCCTCGATCAGATAACCGGTATCCTTTACACCGGAAGTCTCATAAGCCGAATGCATTGCGAGCTGCGGAAGTCCGATATCCACGGTATTCATGGATACCTGCGCCATTGCAATATTTCCCAGTGTACTTCCACCTGCCGCATCCGAACGGTTGGCAAAAAACTGCACCGGTACACCTGCCTTTTCACAGATTGCCTTGAAAATCGCAATACTTACTGCATCACTGGTATATTTCTGACCGGCATGAGATTTGATCACGATTCCTTCGTTCATATAGTTACAGTTATTTACATCTGTCTTCTGCTGATAATTCGGGTGTACTGCATGTGCATTATCACAGCTCAGCATAAAACTTCCGGCAACTGCACGATAGAAATCTTCCTCATCCTTTCCCAGTGCCTTGTTGATCCGCCAAAGCACATCCGACAACAGTGTCGATGCTGCTCCCTGCTTGGTTCCTGATCCAACCTCTTCATTGTCAAAGCAGGCAAAAACATTGATATTCTTTGCATTTTCTCCTGCAAGGAAACCATTCAGCGACGCAAACGCACACTGCAGATCATCCAGCTGTGGACAGGATAAGAATTCATTCTCTCTTCCCCATACAGATGGCTCCATTCGGTTATACAGGAACAGATCCATACCATAAATCTTCTCTTCTTCTACGCCAATCTCTTCTGCGATCAGTTTTTTCATCTCACCCGGTTCTTTTGCCGATCCAGCAAAAACCGGAAGCATGTCTACCTGTTTGTTGATCGCACGGCCTTCATTGACTGCGCGGTCCATATGGATTGCAAGACTTGGAATCATCAGAAGATCTCTTTCTACCTTGACCAGTCTGGTCTCCATTCCACTGTCCGTCTTTACAATTACGCGCCCTGCTACCGATAACGGACGGTCAAACCAGGTAGAGCAGATCATTCCGCCATAGCCTTCTGTATTCAGAACCGTGTATTTTTTCTTCACCTCAATCTCTGCATTCTCTTTGATCTTAAAGGTCGGTGAGTCACTGTGGGACGCAGTTACATGAAAGCTGTACTCATCCAGTTGGTTTCCGACTTTAAATGCAAGAATGCTGGAATGGTTGCGGGTCACATAATATTTTCCGCCTTTTTCTATTTTCCATTTTTCCGATTCTTTCAGCTCCTGAAATCCTTCTTTTGTAAGAATATCCCGGATTGATTTTACTGCATGAAAAGCAGTCGGCGAGTTCTTTATAAATGATGTGAGTTCTTTAATTGTCTGGTTCTCCATAATGTTCCTCCTGGCATTTCAGCCCCTTTATTTTCCAGATTCTTTTGCACGTTCACACTCGGCAAGCTTCAGCATGATAATTCCAAGTGCAGTCAGCACTACCGGTGTGATCACATTCATTGCAAAGGTAAATGGATTTTTGTTATACATTCCCATTATACAACAGATCAGTGTCACAAAAAACACCATCCTCCAAAAAAGTATGCGATCTTCTGATTTTTCACAAAACGGTATTCTGCCGGAATCCGGTCAATACATTTCCTTTAATTCTACTAAATTCCCCTTTATTCTGCAAACTGTCTAATGATGTCTTTTACAATAAGGACTGCTTTATCCATTCCTTCTACCGTGATATGCTCAAATACGCCATGGAATGCATGTCCGCCCGTTCCAAGATTCGGACACGGAAGTCCTTTGAAGCTGAGTCTTGCACCGTCTGTTCCCCCACGGACCGGTGACACGATTGGTGTAATACCTGCATGCTCAATCGCTGCTTTTGCGTAATCGATCAGCTGCATGCACGGTTCAATCTTTTCGCGCATGTTGTAATAAGATTCTACAATTTCAACTTCCACTTTTCCTTCGCCGTACTTTTTATTCATCTCTTCTGCGATATCACGAAGTTTCTGTGCTCTTGCGTCAAAAGATCTGCGATCAAAATCACGGATAAAGTATTTCATCTTAGTCGTTGTCACATTTCCCTGCACGCTGACCAGATGATAGAATCCTTCATATCCTTCGGTTGTCTCCGGTCTTTCATTTACCGGAAGCATCTGGTGGATCTCGGTTGCAATGGTCTGTGAATTAACCATCACGTCTTTTGCTGATCCCGTATGTACGCTGACACCGTGAATGGTGATAAATGCAGTCGATGCATTGAAATTCTCGAACTGAATCTCGCCTTCCTCATCACCGTCCAAAGTGTAAGCATAGTCAGCACCAAAACCTTCCACATCAAAATGCTTTGCTCCTCTTGCAATCTCTTCATCCGGTGTAAATCCGATGCAGATCTTTCCATGCGGAAGTCCTTCTTTGATGATCTCTTCTGCCACGGTAAGAATCTCTGCGATTCCCGCCTTGTCATCTGCCCCAAGAAGTGTGGTTCCGTCAGTTGTGATCAGAGTTCTGCCCTTTAATTCTGCAAGGTACGGGAACTCATCTACTTTCAGAATATCTCCGGAACCTTTCAGGACAACGTCCTTCCCGTCATAATTCTCAATGATCTGTGGCTTTATATTTTCCCCTGATGCATCTGCCACAGTGTCCATATGCGCAACCAGACCAAGCGACGGCTTGTCTTCGCATCCAGGAGTTGCAGGGATGTGTCCATATACATATCCCTTGTCGTCCACTCTTGCATCTGCGATTCCAAGACCTTTCATCTCTTCTACAAGCATTCTTGCCAGTACCAGCTCTCTGTCTGCTGACGGGACAGTATCGCTTGTCTCATCACTGGTTGTCCATACCGGAACGTAGTTTAAAAATCTTTCGTAAGCTCTCATATTGTTAGGTTCTCCTTTGCTTTTCTTAGTTTCATTTTATTACATAAATTGTCGGATGTACATTGGCGAATGTCGACAATTTATGGGGTTTTATTTTGTTTAATATTTTCGCCAAAATAAAAGTTTTTCACTTTTTCAGGTGTTGTATGTTTCCATTTGTGATAGTTTTTCGGTTCTACTTTTTCTTAATATTGTAGATTTTTCTACAGCATAAGTTCGTGGTAAACTTCGCCGTATAGGTTTTTCCATTTGGCGAGACCGTCTTCCAGGATCATGTAGCTGTGGGCGCTGTTTTCTTTTGGGATGGAAACGGAGCCTGGATTTAAGTAGAGGTTCTCGTTTCCGAATGGTTCCCAGGCCGGTACGTGGGTGTGACCGTGTAGGAGAATATCGCCTGGCTGCATTGGGATTGGGGTCATGACGTTATGATGGTGTCCATGGGTGGCGTAAATGATCCTGTTGCCGCACCGGATCACTGCATAATCTGCCATGATCGGAAAATCCAGTACCATCTGGTCTACCTCTGTGTCACAGTTTCCGCGTACACAGAATAATTTCTCTTTGACTTCATTTAACATTTTGATTACCTTTTTGGGTTCGTATTCCAGCGGAAGATCATTTCTTGGTCCATGATACAGGATGTCGCCCAGAAGTAACAGTCTGTCCGGACATTCTTTTTTCATCGCATCCAGCATTTCCAGACAATAATATGCGGATCCGTGAATATCTGATGCAATCATTAGTTTCATAACGTTCGTCTCCTTTTCTTCTATCTTTTTGGTAAATATTTCTGTTTCTGTAAATCTTTCATAATTATAAATAGGGGGATTGCGTAGCAATGGAAATGGAGCAATCTGGTATCATCATAAATATTCTGCCGTGACAGATTTCTCACTCATTTTCATCTCAGACGGTGTACCGGCAAACAGCAGTCTTCCTCCGGCATCTCCTCCTTCTGGTCCTAATTCTACCACATAATCAGCGGATTTGATAAATTCTATGTTATGTTCGATAACAAAAATGGAATTCCCTTCATCCACCATCTGGTTCAGAAGCTTTAACAGACTCCGGACATTCTTGATATGCAATCCGTTTGTCGGCTCATCAAGAATGAAAATACGGTCTTTACTTCCGAGATAGGAAGCAAACTTCATTCGCTGCAACTCTCCGCCGGATAAAGTAGAAAGTGCCTGATTCAGGTGCAGATAAGAAAGTCCTACTTTTTCCAGAGGCTCCAGCGCTTCGCTGATCTTTGTTCCTCTGAAAAATTCCCCTGCCTGTGCAACAGTCAAATCCATCACTTCCGCAATATTCTTTCCATCTACTTCGTATTGCAAAACTTCTTTTGAATACCGAAGTCCTTTACACACATCACAGGTCGTCTCGATGTCATCCATAAATGCCATATCCGATACGATCACTCCTTTTCCCTTACATGCCGGACACTTTCCTGCGCCATTAAAAGAAAACAAAGATGCCTTCTGACCGCACCGCTTTGCAAATATTTTTCGGATTTCATCGCCGGAGTGGATCTGAGACTTGCACCTGCAGCACGCTGGCTTACAAACACCACATCCTCTCCCATACTGCGGTAAAAGCTTTCCATCAGAGAACTTTTTCCGGATCCGGCAACACCAGCGATCACAACCAGATTTCCTATTGGAAATTCGATGGTAATGTCCTTCAGATTGTGAAGATGGATATGCTCCATCCGCCATATTCCTTTCGCTTCCCTTGCCTTTGCTTTTAGAGAAGTAGTAAGCCGCATCTCTTCTCCGGTCGGCGTATCACTCTTTAAAAGTTC
>OGPM01003403.1_pt1 | contig 9898 bp, 7 predicted proteins | sample 1552961 | NCBI WGS metagenome assembly OGPM01 (sample SAMEA2580304, study PRJEB22360) | human gut metagenome | biome: human gut; feature: human-associated habitat; material: faeces | place: Denmark | collected 2008/2010
TACGTCCTTTACTGCGGAAGACGAGGACATTCTGGGGACAGATGAGGATTATACGGCTTTGGAAAATGATTTGCGGAGTCAGGTGGATCATATTGAATCCACCCATCCGGGATATGACGAGTATCGTTACTCTCTGGATGAAATCGGACACAACCCTTATGAACTGGCATCCTATCTGACGGTTGTCTTTGAGGACTATACCCGTGCAGAAGTGCAGGCGGCTTTGCGGCACCTTTTTGAACAGCAGTATGAACTGATTCTGGAAGAAGAAGTGGAAATCCGCACAAGGACAGAAACCAGAATCGGCACTCAAACGCACACTGATCCGGAAACCGGTGAAACGTGGGAAGAAGAATATGAATACGAGGTAGAAGTCGAATACGAGTATTATATTCTCAATGTCACTTTGCGGAATTATGGACTGGGCAATGTGATTCGCTCCGTTGGCTTAACCGAAGATCAGATGGAACGGTATGAGCTGTTGCTGGAAACGCTGGGAAATCGCTCTTACCTGTTTGGCGATGATATTTCTTCAGCACCTGGCGGTGGCGGAGAATACACGGATTATGATATTCCAGGGGAAGCTCTGACCGACACGGCATTTGCCAATATGATACGGGAAGCAGAAAGGTATCTGGGGTATCCGTATGTCTGGGGCGGTTCTTCCCCATCCACCAGTTTTGACTGTTCCGGCTTTGTAAGCTGGGTCATCAATAACTGCGGCAATGGCTGGAGTGTCGGCAGGCAAACTGCGGATGGACTGAAAAATCTCTGCGACATTATTCCGCCATCTGAAGCAAAGCCCGGAGATCTGATTTTCTTCCAGGGAACCTATAATACCTCCGGCGCTTCGCATGTCGGCATTTATGTAGGGGATGGGATGATGATTCACTGCGGCGATCCAATCTCCTACGCTTCAATCGAAACAAGTTATTGGCAGCAGCATTTTTACTGCTATGGCAGAATCCCGTAAGCTGCCGGAAAGGAGAAGCTATGGGCGCAAAATTAGAGAAACTCGGTACGGAGCTTGCAAAAGCACGAAAAAAGAAAGCGGAATGGGATTCCAGGGTAAAGGATTTGGAACGCCGGTATCGTGAGGAGGAAAACTCCGAAATTCATGAGATGGTACACGCCGCCAACCTGACACCTGACCAGCTTTCAGAACTGCTTCGTATGTTTGCGGAAAACGCCGTACCGAAGCCTGAAACCATTCAATCTGTAACAGAGGAGGAAAATACACATGAAAATTAAATATTTGGCGACTGTCTGTATGGCACTGTTTCTGAGCATTGGGATGTTTTCTACAACGGCATTTGCCTATACAGACGCTTCTGCCGAAACCACACAGGAGCAGACAGAAGAACCGGCAACCGAGGAAGAAAGTGAGCCGATGGAACCTCTTACGCCTGACGGAAATATGACACTGGTGGACGATGAGGGCGAGCACCCTTCTGCGGGGAAACAGTTCATTACTGTTGTGACGAAAACCGGAAATTACTTTTATCTCATTATCGACCGTGATGATGAAGGCAAGGAAACTGTTCACTTTCTGAATCAGGTGGATGAAGCCGATTTGATGAAGCTGATGGATGAGAAGGAGCTGGAGCAGGTACAGCCTGTTGAGGAAACTGCGCCGACTCATGAACCGGAATCTCAGCCTGAGCCGGAAAAGGAAGTGCCGGAAACGGAACCTGAGCCGGAAAAGGAACCGAATCTGCTTCCGGCTATTTTGACCATTGTTCTTCTTGCTGCTGGCGGCGGATTCTTTGCGTTCAAAAAGCTCAAGGGTAAAAAAACGGAAAAAGCACAGGAAAAGCCTGATCCGGATGCCGATTATGTGGATGAGGACGAGGATTATGGCTATGTCGAGGAAGATGATGGCGACTCCGTTTCCGACAGTGAGGACAACGAACCCGTGTAATTGAAATCAGGCATTGAGCCGGGGGCAATCTTCGGATTGCCCTTTACATACCTGCTTTCAAAAAATTAAAAAAATTGTGTTTTCGAAAGTGGTATCTTGCATATACTATTTGGGGACTGTATAATAAAAGTACCAGGTCGGTTTCAAAACTCAAAAAAATATCAACTTTTGAAAGTGGGTGGATATATGAAAACGATTGTGAGAAAAAAATACCTCGACAGAATCATTGAGTTGAATGGTACGCCGGACATCAAGATTATTACTGGCATCCGTCGTTCTGGTAAGTCAAAGCTGATGCAGGCATACATGGAATACCTGAAAGCAAATTTCGAGGATATCAATATCATCTTCATTGACTTCATGGATCTGGCATTTGAAGAAATCAAGGAATATCATGCTCTCCATTCTTATGTGGAGCAGCATTATGCAGCAGGTAAAACCAATTACCTCTTTGTAGATGAGGTTCAGATGTGTCCGAAGTTTGAGTTGGCTATTAACAGCCTTTATTCCAAAGGCAAGTATGACATCTATGTGACTGGTTCCAATGCTTTCCTGCTGAGTGCTGATCTGGCAACTCTCTTTACCGGACGATATATTCAAATCCATGTGTTTCCGTTCAGTTTTCAGGAATATTGCCAATACTACAATGGTGTTACCGACAAGGATAAACTCTTTGATGAATACTCTTTCAAAGGTGGTTTATCTGGTTCCTATGTCTATCCAAACGACAGGGACAGAACCTCCTATATCAAGGAAGTCTATGAAACTATTGTTACAAGAGATCTGGTGCAGAAATACGCCTTGTCTGATACAACCGTTCTGCAAAGACTGAGCGAATTTCTGATGGACAATATCAGCAATCTGACCTCTCCGAACAAGGTCAGTCAGCTTTTGAATGCCAATAATGTGGCAACAAGCCATGTTACTGTGGGCAAATATATCAAATATCTGTGCAATGCTTTCGTGTTCTATGATATTAAGCGATATGATATTCGTGGTAAGAAGTATCTGGAAAGTTCCGAGAAGTTTTATCTGTGCGATACGGGTATTCGCTATGCGATTTTAGGCAGCAGAAACATGGATTACGGCAGAGTTTATGAAAACATGGTCTGCATTGAGCTTCTGCGCCGTGGTTACGATGTTTATGTTGGAAAGCTGTATCAGAAAGAGATTGACTTCGTAGCCCAGAAAGGCAGCGAGAAAATCTATATTCAGGTCAGCGATAATATCTCCGGGCAGGAAACCTTTGAAAGAGAATATTCTCCATTGCTGCAAATTCGAGATGCGTACCCGAAAATGATCATTGCACGAACCAGACATCCAAAATACAGCTATGAAGGCATTGAAATTCACGATATTGCAGAGTGGCTGTTGCAGGAATAAGTAATTCAGCTATCTCCGTCATTGCTTGATGAAATGACGGAGATATTTTGTAAATGAGGCAGATAACTCTGTTACATAGCAGTCGTACATTCCGGTGTATGGCTGCTTTTATTTTGCCAGGAAAGGAGCAGATGCAAATGAAATTAGTATTGGCTGAGAAGCCATCTGTGGCGCAGAGCATTGCAAAAGTGCTGGGAGCAACAAAGCGTGAGGACGGATACCTGGAGGGGAACGGTTATGTGGTCAGCTGGTGTGTTGGGCATCTGGTAGAATTATCACAGCCGGAAGCTTATGACGAGAAATACAGCACGTGGACGTATGCGGATTTACCGATTTTCCCTGAACAGTGGAAGTACCAGGTATCTGCCAGCACCAAAAAGCAGTTTGGGATTCTCAAAAAGCTGATGGCAAGAAAAGACGTGGAAAGCCTTGTCTGTGCAACGGATGCCGGACGGGAAGGTGAGCTGATTTTCCGTCTGGTGTATCATCAGTGTGGCTGCGAAAAGCCCTTTGAACGACTCTGGATTTCTTCTATGGAAGATTCTGCTATCAGAGAAGGATTTGAGCAGCTGAAACCGTCAACAGAATATGATGCTTTGTACGAAGCGGCATTATGCCGGGAGCGAGCCGACTGGTTGGTCGGAATTAACGCTACCCGGCTTTTTTCAACCCTTTACGGGCAAACGCTGAATGTGGGGCGTGTCATGACGCCGACTCTGGCAATGGTTGTGATGCGTGAAGCGGCAATCTCCGCTTTCAAGCCGGAACCGTTTTATTCCGTGGAACTGACCTTGCAGGATTTTACGGCATCCAGTGAGCGTATAAAGGAGAAAGCCCGGGCAAATGAAGTCTGCCGGAATTGTGTCGGCTCTGTGCTGACCGTCACGAAGGCAGAAAGTAAAGAAAAATCCGAAAGACCGCCTGCCCTGTATGATCTGACTTCTTTGCAGAGAGATGCAAACCGTGTGCTGGGATTCACAGCACAGCAGACATTGGACTATACCCAGAGTCTGTATGAGAAAAAACTGGTCACTTATCCCCGTACTGACAGCCGATATCTGACAAGTGATATGGAAAAATTGCTTCCGGAACTGGTGCAGTCACTTTTTCACATTTTTCCGGTAAAGGATGTAGAAAACATCCCAGTTCATGCAGCGCAGGTTATCAATGACAGAAAAGTTTCTGACCACCACGCAATTATCCCCACCAAAGAAACCCTGAAATACAGTCTGGAGGAACTTCCTAAAGGCGAACAGGCGATTCTTCGACTGATTGCCACTCGCCGCCTGTTTTGTGCGGTCGGTGAGCCTTTCCGGTACAACGAAAGCGTGATCGAGCTTTCCGATGGAAATTATATCTTTTCTGCAAAGGGCAAAACCATCGTGCAGGATGGATGGAAACAGTTCTCCGGAAAAGGCAATGAAGAGGAGAAAGAGAAGCAAAAACAGCTTCCGCCCCTTACGGTTGGCGAGGGACTGAGCGTTCATTCCGCAGAAGTTAAGGAAGGAAAAACATCTCCGCCCAAACATTTTACGGAAGACACGCTTCTTCAGAGTATGGAAGCTGCCGGTGCAGAGGAAATGCCGAAAGATGCAGAGCGTAAAGGGCTGGGGACACCGGCTACCCGTGCTGCCCCCATCGAAAAACTGGTACGGATTGGTTTTCTGGAACGCAAAGGCGATAAGAAAATCAAGCACCTGATGCCTACCCATAAAGGGACGGCACTGGTGACAGTGATGCCGGAACAGATTCAATCTCCGTCCATGACCGCTGACTGGGAAGAAAAGCTGCTTCTGATTGAGCGTGGGGAATACGAAAGCGAAGCGTTTCTGAATGAGATTCAGGAGATGATTTCCGCACTGGTGCAGACCTATGAAAAGATACAGGGTTCCGAAGTGATGATGGCAAAGGAAGTCCGGACGGTCGGCGTTTGCCCGGTCTGCGGCAGTTCTGTAGAAGAACGGCAAAAGGGATTCTTCTGCTCAAACAGGCAGTGCCGGTTCGCATTATGGAAAAATAACCGCTATTTTGAGAGCATCAGCAAGAACCTGACAGCCACAGTGGCACAAAAACTCCTGTCAGACAGGAAAGTCAGGCTGAAAGGCTGTAAATCCGCAAAGACCGGCAGGATGTTTGACGCAACGGTAGTCATGACGGTAACAGCGGAGGGAAAACCGCAGTACAGTATGGAATTTGAAAATGGAGGAAAAACAAAATGATCAATGAGTTTAACCCGGAAGGAAAAGATATTCGTTTTATAGACAGTCATTATAAGGACTTGTTTCATATCCCGGATGGCGGAACCATCCAGGTACACTATTCCGATGATTCGGTAGTCATTAAACCCTGTATGTTCATTGATGAGTACCATACGCAGATTGGCAATAATGTTTTTCATATCTGCCAGTTCGCAGAACTCCTGGAACGTAACGGTGGCTATTGTCAGGCGGAACCGGAAATCATGGGGGATGAAGCTGTATGGCAGGTTGGGCGTGATCGGTATCTGGTACTTCAGACCTGTGAGGATGGTTACGACTATACCCTGTTTGACAGGGACTTTCGGGAAATTGATGGCGGTCAGCTGGATAATCCGGAATTTTCCATGCTGGAAGCAAGGACTGAGATTTTGGAGGACTTCGGGCTTCAGATGCGGGAGCTGCGGGCTGAGGTATATGAAGAGATTATGGAAAAGGTAGAAGCTGCGGAGAAATTATCAGTAATCGCTCAGTTGAAGCAGATTTCAGGACAGCCAGCACCATCCAAAATGCCGCACAGTTGCGAAGAACCGGAAAGATAAGGGGGATGTTTATGTCGCAGGATAAAATTGAACGTTGGAATGAAGTGGACGGCAATCTGGATAATTCGGAAAAAATGCAGGCGTTTTTGGACAGTACCACTGATGCGTATGCAATCTTACAGCTCAGGCACATTGATGAAACGGTATATGAACGCTTTGAATCTTATGATTCTTTGAAACGCCAGGGGGAAGAGCCTGATATTGACCACTATGATGTGGTATATATGGCTCCGCTTTCCTCTTATACGGACCAGACTGCTATGCTGGAGGGGCTGTACACAAAATTTAATGTGGATCAGCCGGAGGACTTTCGGGGGCACAGCCTGTCTGTCAGCGACATCGTGGCGCTGAAAACGGATGATGTTGTATCCTTCCACTATGTGGATTCGATTGGGTTCAGGGAACTTCGGGGATTTATGAAACCGGAAAATTATCTGAAGAATGCAGAGATGGCTGTGGAGGACGATTATGGGATGCTGGATGGCATTGTCAATAACGGGAAGGCTCCTGTAACAGAAGAACGCTCTTCTGTACTGGCGCAGCTAAAAGAGCGCTCCGCTTTGGATGCCCCATATAAGCCTGTAAAATCCCATCCGGAAAGGGAGATGGAGTAATGGATTTGACCCGTGATGAAAAAATGTTGATTATGTTGTACAGCCCAGGGACAAGAATGGGACTGTGCGGAGTATTGAAAGAGATGAAGGAGCAGCTTCAGAATGACGAGACAGAGCTTTTGTCTTTGACAGAGTCGGTGCTGAAAAAGTTATCCGATATGGATGATGAAACCTTTGAGAATCTGAATCTTTCTCTGGATTTTTGAAGATTGGAGGGAAACAATGAACGCTAAAGCGAGGTTTTATTCCGGTGTAGCAAGGGAAACCATCAACAGAATCACAGCCAATCGGGAAAACTGGACTTCTTTTCTGACCACAATGGCACGGAATTATGAGTTCACCTACCCGGAACAGGTTATGATTTACGCCCAGCGTCCCGATGCTACACTCTGCAAGCCTTATGAGGAATGGAACACTGAGCAGTATCGACGTTATGTGAAAAGAGGTTCCAAAGGAATCGCTCTTTTTGTGATGAATCAGGATAAGCCGTATCTGAGATATGTCTTTGATGTGTCAGATACCGGTGTGCGCCGTTCTTCTCCGGCACTGAGCACATGGAAGGTGACCAACGAGAACCGTCCGTATATTATGGAGGCGATGGAGCGTATTTTTCAGGTTCCGGCAAAAGGAATACTGGAAAATCAGCTTGAAAATATCGCAATGCAACAGGCTTCTGAATATTGGGCAGATTATAAAAAGCCAATCCTCGACATCGTTGCGAACAGCTTCCTGGAGGAGTATGATGAATATAACATCGAAGTAGCTTTTAAGACCGCAGTGGCAAACAGTGTATCCTATGCAATGTACAGCCGTCTTGCCGGAAATCCGGACGACTACTTCGAGCATGAAGATTTTGTCAATGTTTTTGAGTTCAACACACGGCAGACTGTCAACGCACTTGGCACAGCGGTCAATGCAGTCAGTTCCCGAATGTTTGCTGAACTTGAAAAAGCAATCGAAGCCTATGAAAAAATGAAAACCATCGAAAGGAGCCACGATTATGAGCGAAATGACTTACAGGCAAGCCGGGGATTATCAGATTCCGGACATCGAACTGAAGAACAGCGAAGAGAAGCCCCTGGGCAAGTACGGCAGGATGCGGAGAGCGTATCTGGAAGAGAACAATCCGATGCTGCTGAACGACCTGATTCTCAGCGAGGAGCTGTTTCCGCACCTTCAGGAGATCGACGAAACAGCACACCGCAGAGTCGGGCAGCTGATGAACGAGCTGCTGGAGAAGAATCCGGCACCGGACAAAGCGAAAGCCAGAGTGGAGTTTCTGATGGAGCAGTACCTGAAGGACAGCCCCGCACCGGACAAGGAAACGCAGCAGATGGCGTGGGTGCAGCACATGAACAGCCTGAAAGCACAGGCGGAGGAAATCGTGACAGCGGAACTTATCAACAGTTAAGTCTGAACCTTTTCCTTTCCGAAGCGGAACAAATTAACTTTATTGATGAAGCAGAGAGCAAGACGCCCTCTGCTTTTTCTTTCGCCCAAAATGAAATTGACCATGTGCTTCAGCTTGGGAGCAATACCACGTCTGCCCGGATGATCGTGGCACTGGCGTATATGCAGGAAAAGCCTGTGGATGAAATCATAGCGGTTCTGAAAGAAACCTATCATGGCGGATTTGGATTAAAAGAGGATACTCATAATCTTGCTGTCTGGTATGGCGAAGATGGGATTTATCTCGCCAAAGGAAATTCCGCACAATATGCAGAGCGTGCTCAGGTAATTTCATGGGAAGACGTTGCAAAGCGTATCGGGGAGCTTTTGGATGACGGCGAATACGCAACGAATGTGGAACTGGCAGAGACTTTCGGCTATGAGAGAATAAAGGTGGCAGAATCATTCTGGTATCTGTACCATGACCTTTCTGATGAAGCCAAAGAACAGAGCTTCCTGCCTTCTTTGCAGGAGATCCGTGGCAGCGGATTTCCGGAGGAAACAGCTACACTGGCTGAAAAACTGAATGACAGTCAGTTCAGAACTGCCTTGCAGGCTGAATATCAGGATTTCTTGCAGGCACACAGCGAGGACTCTTCTTTGCTACGGTTCCACTATCATAAGCTGAACCGCCTGGAACAGCGGCTGGATGAGCTTAATCTGCCACTCAGAGAATATCAGAGCGCTATGACGATGCCGCCCGTTGTACGCCAGTTTATCACCGATGATGAAATCAATGCATCCCTGTCTGGCGGCAGTGGTATCTCTGGTGGAAAAGCCAGAATCTATGAGTATTGGCAGGAAGGACATTCGGCAAAAGAAAAAGCGGACTTTTTGAAAAACGAGTATGGCACAGGGGGACACACTCACGCTCTCTCTGGTTCAGATAACAGTGGTGAAGATCACGATGCAAAGGGAATTATCTATACAAAGGGCGGATGTGATAACGTCCACCTTTCATGGACACAGGTTGCTTCCCGCATTGATTTGTTGATTAAGCAGGAACGTTATATTTCTCCTGAAGTTCTGAAAGAGATTCAACAAGAACGTATACCGGATCTGGAAAGCGAAGAACCTGCGGAGTGGGTGTACAACGAACACTCTAAATTTGAAGCAACATTGGAACCAGCCTATCAGGTGGGCGATACTGTTTTTTTGGAGGGAGAAGCATACAATATCACTTCCATTGGAGCTTCTGATGTACAGTTGCTGCCACCGGGCATGACCTACCCTATTTATCGGGCGGAGAGCAAGGAGAATTTTGAACGCCTTCTGAGGCAGGATGAACGAAATGACAGATTTCTTTCAGGTGCAGAACAGGTAAAAGCAGATGTACCATCCGAGCCTGACCATTTTATCGACCATTACTATGTTGTGGAAGATTTGCAGGTTCAGGGGGCGCTTCAGCTCAGAGAGTACGGCACGTTTGAGGAAGCAATGAGGGCATACCAGTCTCTTTCTGCTGATAAAGTGAAAACTCTGGGGGTACAGAACACAAGAACGCCTCTCCCTGGCAGCCTGGATTTGATTCAGTGCAAGGATGGCGAGGATACAATCGTTCAGGACTATACGAAGGTAGACGGCTGGCAGAATCCGGAGATTCTGGATGTAGTACAGAAAATTAAAACCACGATTCAGACAAAGGAAATCCCGGATGTTCCGGCAGTCAATTTTCATATCACAGATGATCATCTTGGCGAAGGCGGGGCGAAGGCAAAATCCCGAGCCAATATG
>OGPM01003413.1_pt1 | contig 9879 bp, 6 predicted proteins | sample 1552961 | NCBI WGS metagenome assembly OGPM01 (sample SAMEA2580304, study PRJEB22360) | human gut metagenome | biome: human gut; feature: human-associated habitat; material: faeces | place: Denmark | collected 2008/2010
CCTTCAGAAGGAGTCTGTGTCAGCTGATAAGCTCTCTGGGACTCACCGCTTATCAGGATCATCTTTCCAGCCAGCAGATCTGCTGCTGCGGTCTGGGTCTGGAAGCTTCCGTTCACACTGATCTTGCTTCCATCCAGCAGGAAATTCCAGCCATCTGGCAAAGCCTCTGCAGTACTCACATCAATGCTGCTTTCCTCATAACTTGTCTCTCCAAGAGAACCAAGCACCTCCGGAACTGCGGATGGATCATATTTTCCTTCTGTATAAAGGGGCATGCGGAAAGAACGATAGGTCAGCGCATTATAAGTGTCACCGGAGATCGTCAGTTCAAAGCTCAGCTCTCCATTATCTACCTGATCGATATGTGTGGTCTTGGTCAGTCCCTGTACAAACATATCTTTCGGGTAATAATCACTGCGGTTTTCTTCATCGCTATGCAGGTGGGAGCCAGCTGTGATCCACAGATGATCCTGTGTTCCATCCAGGGAAACCACACCGGAAATCCAGTCCGAATACCAGTCGGCGCCTCGCTCTTTACCATACTCAGTTACCTGGGAAACGGTCATGTTCTCTGTATCAATCTGATAAACAACCGCACGGGAATATACGTTATCACCACTTACACGGTTATCGCCATCCACACGTTTTACCTTGGCAGTACCATTGTCAAAAAGAGCAATATCTCCATTATCCAGAATGGAAACATTATGCTGTGCATAGAACCATTCGAAATCTTCTCCCTCCGGAGTAAAGAAGTAAGACGGATCCACACCATCCCAGCCTGTAGGATCTCCAAGGATCCATGCCAGGGATTTGTCCTCTTTATTTACTGCTACAATGGCATCTTTGTGTCTTGCAGAAAGAAGAACCAGATCATTCTCTGCATCATAGGCAAGACCATTATTATGGAACCAGTCAGCTTCCTCACTTCCGTCTGAATCCATAGAAGCAGACTGTCCATCTTCCTGGCTGATGAGATCTTTCATGTCAAGCTCCCATACAACAGCACCGGTCTCACGGTCAATTTCTACCACGTAGTCCTCAACTGTGCTTAAGTCCGGGCTGTCAGAAGCCACCAGGAGATTGCCATCCGGAAGCTCCACGAAATCGTGATGCTGGCCACCAGGAATCATGTATTCGCGGTAAATTTTTCCCAGAAGGTCGACTTCGATCATTCCTTCTTTATAATAGCTGCTCTTCAGCACATAGGATGCAGGCATGAGAAGATGACCGTTCTCCAGCTGGTGAACTCCGAGAGTTCCGCCAATATTGGTAAAGAATCTGATATCTCCGGCCGCATCTACTCCATACAGGGTTCCCATAGTGGAGCAGACAAAAGTCAGGTTCGAATAATCGTAACTTGCCTCGCTTTTCATCTCTGTCTGGATTGTACCGTAATCAACACCTATATCTTCTGTGGTTACTTCAAAGGTAGCAGAAGTCCCATCATCCAGAGTGATTACAACCTCTGTGGTATCATTGTTGTAAAGACCATAAATCGGGACGATATGCTCCGTTGCCTCCTCAAAAGTTCCCGTCACATCGTTCTCTGCGGATTTCCCTTTCACAGTAACAGTTCCGCCGCAGGCTTCCTCTGTGGAAAAAACGGCAACTGCACTTAAAGGGGACATTCCATATGGATTGACTACAATCAGAGCCTCATCAAGACTGTAGCCGTTTGATGCCTCCTGAAGAAGTGCTTCATCAACAGCAGTCTGCTGTGCAAACCGGTCAGTTACTTCCAAGGCTGTCGCCTGGGACTGGGTATCTGCTGTTTCTGCTGCCTCGGAATCTGCATTCTCTGCATCCTCGGCAGTTTCTGTTTCCGGCTCATCTGTTTCTGTCTCTGCTGTAGTTTCTTCCTCTGCTGTAGTTTCTGTTTCTGCTGCAACTGTAGTAATAGAACCCGCTGTCATTGTCATCATTACAAGTATTGCAGCCAGTTCCCGATATCTTTTATTCTTCATGCCAGCCTCCTGTGCAATTTTATGATTTCTCAAACACGATCTAATACAAAATCCGCATTTTCATACCACCGTCATGGCAGCTGACGGATTGTCTGCATTTTTTATCATCCTTATAATGCGCAGTGATATTCCTCTGCCTCAAATGGATAGCTAAGCTCCAGACCTTCTGCATTCTCGTCAATCTCAAATGCGATCCAGCCCTCGTTGGAACCGAAATTCAAAGTGGTTCCTGCCATACGTGTCATACCAAGCTCTGAAATGAATTCATCATCCATTCTGCTGTATTCATTTCCTTCACTGTCAGTCAGCTTCAGATTCGCCCAGTCCAAAGTCTCCTTGCTGCCGTCTTTCTCGATCTTCAGCTTAATCATACAGAAAGTCTTGCCTGCGTCAGCCTCTTTCTTGTAGTCGCTTGTCTCCACACCTGTATAGCCAAGTTCTACGCTTACATTCTCAAGAGAGGAATTGATCTCCACATCTTCTACTGTAATATTCCATCCTGCTGCAGAAACAACCTCGCCGTATGCATCACTGTTTGCAGTCTGGGCTGCTGTACCAGCAGAACTTCCTGCTGCTTCTGTCTCCTTGCTGTCGGCCACCTCTGCACTGTCTGTTTCTGTTGAATCACTACTTGCAGAATCCTCACCTGTACTCTCTGCTTCTGCAGCTGTGTCATCTACCTCTGCACTGTCTTCTTCAGCGGAATCAGTACTTGCAGAATCTTCACTTGTATCTTCTGCTTCCGTGCTGTCAGTCTCTTCCTTGGCATCAGCATTGTCTGCGGCAGCTTCTGTCTTGGTATTCTCTTCCGTCTTTGTATCATTTGTGCCACCACAACCAGCCATTAACCCAGCCACCAGAACGGCTCCCATTACCTGTAATAAAACTTTTTTCTTCATTTTTTTTTACTCCCTTTATTTTTCTGGTATAACTTCATTTACCTGGAGCATGTTTGAAATAAATATTCTGCCGAATGTGCCGGAATCATTTTTCAAACACGCTCTGGTCGTGTTATCAACTATTATAACATAGTTCCGCAATAAAGCAGAAACACTTTCTTAATATTGCCTGTAAAAATTTAAAGTTTTACTATTTCCACCATTCACAGCAACACGCTTCGCAGAATGTTACCAGTGAACAGCAGCATTAAATCACTTAATTTTTATATTTTGTTCCAAATCATAAAATTCGTTCTGATATACAACATAAATCTCATAATCATCTGCTTCCATTCCCTGCAGCGGTACCGGAATATTCTCATAGAACTTCAGGTAAGATTTCGTATGAAGACGGATGTCTGTAGTGTCATACACATAAGTATTTTTCTTTCCATGAAAAATAATCTGGGAAATCTGGTGATCATAAGCGCCTGCATAAAGCACCTGTCCGGTAAGATGTAATGTAATCTCGCCGTCTTCCAGTACCTGTTCCGGCTTCTTCTGCCAGAAGAACCAGGTCGCTTTTACAGGCTGATATAATTCCCCCATGATATAGTTGTCTTTTATTTCCATAGCTGCTGCCAGATCATTCCAGTCAATTTTCATCTCTGATGCACGGTAATAATAGCTTTTGATGCTGAACTGATTGATCAGCTCTTCTGTATCATAGTCAAACTCATAGTTCATTCCTCTTCGTTTATCTTCAGAATCCTTCACATGACCGCACATGCCGAAAATATGATTACTGTCAGCATCATAAATAGCAGAAGAAGTAATGGTAGACCATACAGTAGGAATCTTTTTAATCTGCTTTACTGTCTTTTCTGCTTCATTTACAGCATAAACCAACAGATAAGATTCTTTTTCACCATCAAAGTATTGCAATACATCGGACTTTCGTACTTTTACATAATGATTATCAAACATACTGACTTCTATTGTCTGGTCATCTCCATCCAGATCTGTTTCCATCTGGTAGGCAGTATGCTGCTGGAACTGATAAACAAAATCTCCTTCCGGCTGAAGCACATATTTCTCATATTCTGTGCCTTCCCAGAATCTCGGATCGCAGAGTATCCACTGGATTTCCTTTGTCGTCCAGTTCAATTTGACTACAGATTCCAGATTTCGCGGACTGATCACAATGGTATCTGTCTCCGGCTGATAAGACACGGTGTTTAAATGAGTCCAGTCAACCCGGTCCTCATATTTCCCTCCAAAAATATCTTCCATTATCAGTTCATTTACAACTTCTCCGGTCTGTCTGTCAATTTCCTGGATTTTATCCTCAATGTGACCTTCCAGGGAACTAGTCAGGACAAGAAGATTTCCGTCAGGCTCTTTTTCGATCACTTCATGGTGGTTTCCACCCGCCACATAGTACATGGTGTAGGCGCGTCCCAGATAATCCATCTCATAGAGATTGGTTGTCTGCGGTTTGTCCTGGGATGGCATAAAAGCTTCATTGGAAGCAACTATCATCCTGTTATTTGACAGCATGTAAATTCCAGAAGTAAATTCTCCGCTCATGTACCAACGGATATCTCCCATACAGTCATAAGCAAATGGAAAAGTTGTCCGCTGTCCATATACCATAGTCAGTTCAAATGCAGATTCACCGCTTGTTTTCACCGGTTTCACAGCATCATCCAGTTTATCCGGAAGTTCATCCGTTGTAATAGTGATTTCCTGGGAATCTGTAACCTTGCCTGATTTATCCAGAAGCTCCAGAACAACTGTATTTTCCATTGCCGGATAAAGACCGATCACCGGAATCCTGTGCGAAACGGCAGCTTCCACTTCTCCACTGATATCTGCGGCTTCCGTTTTTCCCTTAACCGTAAAACGCACCGCACACTCTTCTTTTGTATCGAAAATAACCACCGCTGTCAATGGGGAAGCCTGATAAGGATTCTGGATCACCATAGGCGCTTCCCAGCTGTATCCATTCTCCAGCTCGGTCTGCAGCTGCTGGTCAATTTCATAAGAGGAGGCTATACGTGAGGGTTCTTTTGGAATATCTGTTTCAATCTCATTTGCAGAATCGTCATTTTCAGTTATGTAAACCGGATTTTCCAGATTCATGGAAGCATTCAATTCCTGGTCATAATATCCATATTGTTTCATTCTTTTTTCCTGGACAGAATAAGGAATCTCCTGACCCGTAAGCTTCATATATGTATTATAGATTCCACGGCGCTTTTTCCAGCATAGAGCGGCAAACAGCACAGCTAAAATTAAAAATATAATAAATACTGCAATTTTTGTATTTTTATTCCATTTACTCATTTTCCCAACTCCCTGATTTCAGGAAACTGAAGCCAGAACAGCACTCCGTTCTCCATATTTTGGACTCCGCAGCTTCCTTTATGTTTATCCACGATCTTTCGGACCACAAAAAGTCCAAGCCCTATGTTACGGACTTCATTCTCGGACGTGACTGGTTTCTTCTTCTGGGAAGTTGTGTAAAAGCTGTCCCAGATATGCTCCATCTGCTCTTCTTTAATCCGCTCTCCATCGTTGTAGACTTCCATGCGTATCTGTTTTTTCTCTTTCTTCAGAGTGATCCGGATCCGCTTTCCCTGCTCTGTGTGCTGAAACGCATTCATCAGATAATTGTTTACTGCTCTTTCCAGATACATGCGGTTTCCATATGTGAAACAGTTCTTTTCGATTTCCTGTTCCACTTTGATCTCGTTTTTGCGGAACATGGCATCATATCGAAGGAGCAGATATTCTGTCATTTCTGATACATTCACCCGGCTCATTTCCATGGAACTCATCTGATTGTCCAACATGGAAAAATCAAGGAGTTCTCCTACCATTCTGGACATTTTGTCCAGCTCCTCATGAATGGAAGAATAATAGTAGGAACGATCAATCTTATCTCCTGCGATTTCCAGCATTTCCACCTGGCTGGACACTACTGCAAGAGGTGTTTTTAATTCATGGGAAATATTCGCCACAAATTCTCTCTGGCTTTCCAGAAGCTGATAGTCAGACTGCTTTGCTTTTTCCTCAGCACTTGCTTTACTCATTTTTTCCAGGAAACAGCTTAATCCCACCATCAGAAGCAAAACAATCGCCAGATATAATCTGGTTCCCTCAATCACTTCCAGAACTGACTGAACATCTTTCCGCAGGTAAACATAGAATGTATGTCCATCCTGTATAATCTTCCCACGAAACATCAGAATATGCCTGGATTCCATGCGACGCTGTTCCAGAGTTCCTTCTTCTGTGTACTGGGCAATTTTGTTTTCTATATACTTACGGGGATGCATAGTCTTCAGTGATGATCTGGACGTATAAATCTGCTCATAATTTTCATTCGCAATTATAGTTTTAAATTTTTCTTTCTGATAATCATCAAGGATTTCTTCGTCGTCCTCGCTAAGCTCCTCAAGATCCATGTCATGAATATCTTCATACAGCTGACGCATGATTCTGGCCTTTGATGAAGTATATATGGGATAACAGCACACACTATACAAAATGACTGCCAGCGCAAAAGCAATAATCTGAATCCACAGCGCTTTCCCATTTCTCCAGAAATCTTTTTTAGTTTTCATGGATGTCCTCCCCGAAGATGTAACCCACGCCGTAAACAGTCCGGATATAATTGCAGCCTTCTCCAAGTTTTTTCCGCAGCTGCTTCACCAGAGTATCAATGGTCCGCACATCACCTACATAATCGTATTCCCACACCGCATTCAGTATGGTATCTCTGGGCAGAACAATTCCCGGATGCTCCATGAAGTAAACTATCAGATCAAATTCTTTCCTGGTGGTGGGGATATGCTGCTCTTTGTAAAATAAAAGCTGTGCATTTACATCTGCCTGCAGATCGTTGTATTCCACCATAGTCCGCAGCTTCCCGGCACGCTTCAGCACCGCCTCAATGTGCATTTTCACAAGAGCCAGAGTAAAGGGCTTGGTGATATAATCGTCTGCACCTTTCTCAAATCCGCTCATCTGGTCTGCCACGGCCGACCTTGCAGACAAAATAATAACCGGAACCTCCGATATTTTCCTGATCTCTTTCAATACGGTATATCCGGAAATATCCGGCAGCATAAGATCCAGAAGGATCAGATCCACCTTCTGCTTATTCTGGCAAAAATATTCCAGGGCTTTGTTCCCGGTCAGTGCTGTCTCTACTTCATAGTTCTGAATCCTCAGAAAGTCAGAAATCGTCTGTACTAATTTCGGTTCATCCTCTATAACAAGAATCTCTATTTTTTTCACGGCTCTTTCCTCTCTCTTAAAGCCTGTCCCATAAGACTTTCTGTATTTCAAACAGGCTCTGGTAACCCATTGCGGTTTCCCATCAGACAGAAGCCGCAATTTATTTAATATAGTATCATGTGATTTTGATGGAAATATGAGAAAATAAGTTTTCTTTTGACACAGAAAAATAAAAATGCCACAAAATCACCACTTTCCGTGACTTTGCGGCATTTTTTTAAGCAACCACTTCCAAAATCCGTTTTCTCATGACTCCTAAAGAACCTCTATCTGGCAGGCTTTCATCGCTTCCAGCGCCCGCTCATGGCTCTCCGGCGTCACTCCGGCGCAGCAAAGAGAGTCTACCATGATCGGTACCTCCGGCAAAAATGCTTTCAGCAGCATGGCATTGGAAATCACACAGATATCTGTGCAAAGCCCTACCAGTGTAATACTGTCAATGGTCTCTGATTTATTAAATTCTTTCAGAACTTTTCCCAGGGTTTCGCTGCCAAAGGATGGCTTGTCAATGGGTCCGGACTCCAGAAGCTCTGCGATCTCCTTCCGGATCTCCCAGCCGTAGGTGCCGCGGATGCAGTGCTCTACAGGAAGCATTCTGCCCTCCTGGGTCTGCAGATAATCCCCACTGTGAGTATCCCTGGTCGCCAGCACAAGACCATTGAAATTCTTCACTCTGTCCACCACATTAGGCACAATGGCTTCCGCCTCCGGTGTACCAAGCGCTCCGTCAATAAAATCATTCTGCATATCGATCACAACTAAAATATCCATATTTTCCCCCGTACTTCATATGTTTTCTGACACAATTTTTCTCAACTCAACCCAAACGCCACATGTTTTTGTAAAGCTTATTTAGATTAACTATACCACTTTATTGGAATTTCGTATACCGAAACGGTCAGATTTCTGAAAGATTTTAAAAATTTTTCCAACCATTATGAATAATAATGTTTTGATGAATCTTTTCATATATAGTATAATACAATTGACAATCACAAAAATTTAACACCACTCACATACAAGGAGAATTACCATGACCAAGGAGAAATTCCCTGCCCGCCAGGGACCAAGATACATTTTCTATTTTCTGATGCTCGCCATTCTTGGATGGTTCATTTTCATGCAGTTTTTCGGTGCTGATGAAAGAACTGTCAGTGGAAACTCTCCGTCCCTCCTCTATCCCGGAACCTTTACCTGGGAAAAATCTGACGGCACCACTGAAGAAATCACAGTTCCCGGTTCCTATGATGTTCCCGCAGGCGAAACCATGGTCATCACATCTACCCTTCCGGCAGATTTTGATGCCTCATCTATAGCGATTCGTTCCTCCCTGCAGGACGTAAACATATACATAAACGGCACCTTAAGAGAGCAGTACAGCACCAGTAAAACCCGTCTGATTGGGAAAAATTCCGCCAGCCGTTTCATTTTTTGCTCCACCTCCCATGAAGATGCCGGAAAGGAGCTCCGCATCGAACTGATCACCTACACCTCCAACTATTCCGGTGTTGTGAACCAGATTTTCTGTGGAGATAAAGCGGACATCTGGCAGCTGATCTTCAACCATTACGGACTGGCCACTTACATCGCATTTTTCACCCTGTTTGCAGGACTGACCACCATCCTTTTCAGCCTTACCCTTGGTTTTGTGTACCACACAAGCTTTGAGATGGAATATCTTGGCTGGTGTATGATAATGGGAGCAACCTGGATGCTGGGCGAGTCCAAAATCCGCCAGCTGCTGATTCCAAACTCATCTGCCCTGGCTTCCTTATGCTTCGTTATGATTCTTCTTGGACCGATTCCCCTTCTGCTTTATGCAGACAATATACAGAATGGGCTTCACCGCAGACTTTATCATATTGTAATCGGAATCTCCCTGCTGGATTTTACAGTCTGCTCTATTCTGGCCATAGCAAATATTGCAGACTACATTGAAACCCTCCCCTTGGGGCAGATCATACTGATAGGTACCTTCCTGATGGTGTTTATCCATCTCTGCCTCTACATCCGCCACAGAAAAAAAGCCTCAGACCATCTTCTGCTCCTGGCTCATTTGCTCGTTTTGCTTTGCGTTGCTGCTGAATGTGTCTCTGTATATTTTGTCACATCCCTGTCTGGTCTTTTTATCGGCATTGGAATGCTCATTCTGCTGTTTGTCAACATTGTCCGGACTCTTCGAAGCATCCAGCGTATAGAGAATGAGCGCCAGCAACAGGAGCTGGAACGCAAACAGAAGCAGACAGAGATCCTATCCCTGCAAATGATGCAGACTTTGTCCACCACCATCGAGGCCAAGGACGAGTACACCCGCGGACATTCCCACCGGGTTGCAGAATATGCCGCACTTATTGCAGCCGAGCTTGGATGGTCTTCAGAGGAAATCCAACAGTTAAAGCATGCCGCTTACCTTCATGATATTGGAAAAATTGGTATTCCGGACCTGATCTTAAACAAACCCTCCAGACTTACAGATGACGAGTATAATCTGATAAAAAACATACCGTCATCGGTGCAGAAATACTGAAGGATATTACCTTTGTCCCTCATATTGTTGAAGTGGCCAGAAATCATCACGAACGGTATGATGGAAATGGATATCCAGACGGGCTTTCCGGTGTCGAAATTCCCATTCATGCACGCATCACCGCAATGGCAGACAGCTATGATGCCATGAATTCCCGCAGAATTTACCGAAATGCACTTCCTCCGGAAATGATCCGGGA
>OGPM01003418.1_pt1 | contig 9872 bp, 8 predicted proteins | sample 1552961 | NCBI WGS metagenome assembly OGPM01 (sample SAMEA2580304, study PRJEB22360) | human gut metagenome | biome: human gut; feature: human-associated habitat; material: faeces | place: Denmark | collected 2008/2010
ACCCAGAAGCTGTACGACACCATGACCGGGATGCAGTGGGGCAAGATCCCCGATACCAAGGGCTGGATCGTTCCGGTTGAGAAGAAGTATTGATCCTTCCCGCGCTTCTCTCTGTTCAGAATTTTTGCAAACGCCGCCGAGTGGGAATGCCGCCAGGCGGCGTTTGCCGTATCATAGAACCTCTCAGCCGCATACGGCGGCAGCTCCCCTGGTCAGGGAAGCCAAGTTTACGATACCGTTTTCTTGCCTCTCCTGCTAGGAGAGGTGGCAATGCGAAGCATTGACGGAGAGGGTTTGTTCCCCGATTGCTTTTCCGCCTGCACAGTGCTAGACTATGTGCAGAAAAAACAGAAACGAGAGGGAACTGGAATATGGTCAAAAAATGGAGCGTCAGCTATCCTGCGGTGAACGGCGTGGAGCAGCGCCGGGTGTATGTTTACCTGCCCACCATGTACGAAGCCGACCCGGAGCGCCGGTATCCGGTGCTGTATATGTTCGACGGCCAGAATGTGTTCTTTGATGCGGATGCCACCTACGGCAAGAGCTGGGGCGTGGCGGATTATCTGGACTACACTGACACCCCGCTCATCGTGGCGGCAGTGGAGTGCAATGCAGGCCCCAACAACGAGCGCCTTGTGGAGTATTCGCCCTACCGCTTCGATGACCCGACCTATGGCCACTTTGACGGCAAGGGGCAGGCGACCATGAGCTGGTTCATCCACCGGTTCAAGCCCTTCATTGACCACAATTTCCGCACCCTGCCGGACCGGGAGCACACGTTCATCGGCGGCAGCTCCATGGGCGGCCTGATGAGCCTGTACGCCCTGCTGCAGTATAACGATACCTTCAGCCGCGCGGCAGCCCTGTCGCCGTCGATCTGGGTGTCTCCTGAAAAGCTCAGCGGTCTGGTGGGCCGCGCAAAGCTGGAGCCCGGCACGGTGCTCTACATGGACTACGGTTCCCAGGAGATGGGCAACCACGAGGGAATGCGCAGGGAATTTGCCGAGATGTGCAGCAAGATCATGGTCCGGGGCATCCACCTGACCAGCCGCCTGGTGCCCGGCGGCACCCACAGCGAAGCCAGCTGGGAAAAGCAGCTGCCGTTCGTGTTCCATACTTTGATGTACGAGTTGGACTGAACCTCTCCGTCATCCCTTCGGGATGCTACCTCTCCTGGTAGGAGAGGCGCGGAGCGCCTGAGAGGTTTTTTATAGAGGAGGGAACTACATGGAAACACAATACTTCAAGGATTACAGCCCCGCACTGGGCCGGGAGATGGAGTGCAAGGTCTACGGCCACGCAGGCCGCCCCATGCTCTTTATCCCCTGTCAGGATGGCCGTTTCTTCGACTTTGAGGACTTCCACATGGCCGGTACGCTGGCACCGTGGATCGAATCCGGGCAGATCATGGTCATCTCCATCGACACCATCGATCAGGAAACCTGGTCCGACACCAACGGCGAACCCTACTGGCGGATCCGCCGCTATGAGCAGTGGATCCGCTACATCGTGGAGGAAGTTGTGCCCAAGATCCAGTATATCGCCAAGGAGCGCAACGGCTGGGACAGCCTCCCCGGCGTGATCGCCTTTGGCTGCAGCCTGGGCGCGACCCATGCCGTCAACCTCTACCTGCGGTTCCCCTATCTTTTCGATGGTTGTCTGGCCCTCAGCGGAATCTACACCGCAAAATACGGCTTTGGCGATTACATGGACGAGGTGGTCTACCAGAACTCCCCCGTGGACTATATGGCCAACTTCCCCACCGATCACCCCTATATGGACCTCTACCGCAGCAGGAAGGCGGTCATCTGCTGCGGTCAGGGCGCTTGGGAGCAGCCCGATACCACCCGGCAGCTCAAGCAGATCTTTGAGCAGAAAGGCATCCCTGTTTGGGTGGACCTGTGGGGCTATGATGTCAAGCACGACTGGGATTGGTGGTATCAGCAGGTCGTGTATTATATGCCTTATATTCTAGGATAAAAGAGGAATCATCAAGCTATGCAGAACTTTATCTTTATCTCCCCCAATTTCCCCACCAACTACTGGCAGTTCTGCCGGGAGCTGAAAAACGACGGCATGAACGTGCTGGGCATCGGTGACCAGCCCTATGATGAGCTGAAGCCGGAGCTGAAGGACAGCCTGAACGAATACTACAAGGTCGGCAGTCTGGAGAATTATGACGAGGTCTACCGTGCGGTGGCGTTCTTTGCCTTCAAGTATGGCCGCATCGACTGGCTGGAATCCAACAACGAGTACTGGCTGGAGCGGGATGCGGCCCTGCGCACGGACTTCAACATCAAGTCCGGCTTCCAGACTGAGGATATGCCCCGCATCAAGTACAAGAGCAAGATGAAGGAGTATTACCGGAAGGCCGGCATCGCCACCGCCCGGTACCACATGGTGGACGACCTGGAAAGCTGCAGGAAGTTCATCAACGAGGTGGGCTATCCGGTGGTGGTCAAGCCGGACAACGGCGTGGGTGCCTCCGATACCCATAAGCTGTCCAGCGATGAGGAGCTGAAGCGCTTCCTGCTCTACAAGAGCACCTATCACCCCGACCTCGCCTACATCATGGAGGAGTTCGTCCATGCCGAGGTCAACAGCTACGATGCCATCATCGACGGCAGCGGCAACCCCATCTTTGAGGCGGGCAACGTCAGCCCGGTGTCCATCATGGACATCGTCAACGACAACGATAACTCCATCTACTATATCATCAAGGACCTGCCCGAGGATACCCGCGCCGCCGGACGTGCCGCCGTCAAGAGCTTTGGCGTGAAGAGCCGGTTCGTCCACTTTGAGTTCTTCCGCATGACCGAGGATCAGGCCAGCATGGGAAAAAAGGGCCAGCTCGTGGCGCTGGAGGTCAATATGCGCCCCTGCGGCGGCTTTACCCCGGATATGATCAACTTTGCCCGCTCCACCAACGTGTACAAGATCTGGGCGGATATGATCGCCTTCGGCGGCACGGATATGCCGGTGGGCGAGCACTACTACTGCCCCTTTGCAGGCCGCCGCGATGGCAAGAACTTTGTGTACAGCCATGAGCAGATCATGCAGAAGTACCAGAAGAATATGCGGATGGTGGACCGCATCCCTGAGGCCCTGTCCGGTGCCATGGGCAACCAGATGTACGTTGCAACCTTCTCCACCCGCGAAGAGATGGAGCAGTTCTACTCCGATGTGCTGGCTGTGAACGATCCTGTCAACGTCAAGGTGCAGAAGGAGCTGGCCGAGGTGCTGGCACTGGGCGAGCCCACCACCACCGCCCTCACCGAAAAGCCGAACCTCTCCCCCGCTGTGAAGCCCACCACGGCTGTGACCAAGACCTCCACCAAGGCCGTGACCAAGACGCGCAGCCGGAAAAAGTGAGCGCCTGAAAATTTGATTTGAACCCAAAGCCGCCGTGCAGGAAAACACCTGCCCGGCGGTTTTTTGCTGCCCTGTTTCTCCACGGTGCACAAAAATCGGCGCATTTTTTTGGCCATCGTGCGAATAGACACAGCAAAGAACCTTTGGTATCATAAATGCGTAAAAACAAGACGTTACTCCTCGGAGGCGCTACTTGCATCGAATTCCCTTTCTAAAACAAGGGGAGTAGTGTGAGCTGCTGCATTCGGGGTTTTTCTTTTTGTCCGAAAATTCGATGCAGGGAGTAGAACGGTATGAAAATCATCCGACAGATCAACAACAATGCCGCCCTGGCACTGGACGGAAACGGCAAGGAGCTGGTGGTGCTGGGCCGGGGGGTCGGGTTCCCCAAAATGCCTTACGAGCTGACGGATCTTTCCCGCATCGAGCGAACGTTTTACGACGTGAACCCCAAATATTTTGGCATGGCGGCCGATCTGCCCCGCCCGCTGGTGCTGGCCTGCGCCGAGATCACGGAGCGGGCTGAGATCGAGCTGGACTGTGCGCTGAACCCAAACCTGCCCTTTACCCTGGCCGACCACCTGAACTTTGCGGCGGAGCGGCTGCGCAAGGGCATCGAGATCTCGACCCCGCTGGCTTACGATGTGCGCCACCTGTACCCCAAGGAGACAGAGCTGGCTAAACAGGCACGGGAGCTGCTGGCGCGGGAAGCCGGGCTGAAGCTGCCAGACAGCGAGGTGGTGAACATTGCCCTCCACCTCATCAACGCCGAGGCGGAAGCGGGCGATATGCACTCCATGATGATGACGCTCAAGGCCCTTTCGGACGTGGACGGCATCGTGGAGAAACAGCTTGCTATTACGCTCAACAAAGAGAGCTTTTCGTATTCCCGGTTTTCCATGCATCTGCGCTACCTCATCCAGCGGCTTGCCTCCGGCAGGCAGGTGAAGGAGCGGATCAGCGGGATGCTGGCCCAGATGCGGCGGGACTATCCGCAGGCATATCAATGTGCCCGCGCCATCGCGGACTATTTCCGGGCCGCCTGGAACTGGCAGTGCAACGATGAGGAGATCGTGTACCTCATGCTGCACATCACCCGCCTGCAGGAGAAGAACGAGGCCTGAACCGGCCCGCTTCCCTGCCCACCTTTTTGCATGAATCCACCCAATGGCGCGCGTTGGGCGGTTCAGAAGATATTGACCGAGAGGGAGGTCCTCTGCTATGGATCGTGAACAGTTCCTGGAGCAGCTGGCTGCTCCGGCCGGCGGAAAAGAAAATATAGGCCTGTGTGATTTCCGCAGCGGCTGTCTGTCCGTGACCGTAAAAGACCGCAGTGTGATCGACCTCAACGCGATCCGCGGGCTGCCCGGTGTGGCTGACGCAGAGCTTCTGCGCAGCAGGCTCCGGATCACCCTGGATCAAACCATCATGGAGGAATTGCAAATGGCAAAAAAAGAAGATTACGGCGCATTGGCAAAACAGATCCTCAGCCTGGTGGGCGGTGCCGAAAATGTGAGCAACGCCACCCATTGTGCCACCCGTCTGCGCTTTAACCTGAAAGATGAATCAAAAGCCGATACCGATGCCATCAAGGGCCTGGCCGGTGTTGTGGGCGTTGCCCAGGCAAACGGCCAGTATCAGGTGATTATTGGTGCCGAGGTCACGCAGGTGTACGAGAAGCTCAGCGGGATGCTGGGCACCGCCCCTGCCGCCGCAGCCCCCGCCCCCAAGGGCAAGTGGTACGACCGTGTCATCGACACCCTGACCGGCATCTTTACCCCCATCCTGCCCCCGCTGACCGCAGCAGGCATGATCAAGGCCGTGCTGGCCATCTTGGTGGCGTTCAAGCTGGTCAGCAATACGTCCAGCACCTACCAGGTCATCAACTTCATGGGCGATGCCACGTTCTATTTCCTGCCCATCCTGCTGGCTAACTCGGCGGCGAAAAAGCTGGGCTGCAACCCCTACCTGGCCATGATGCTGGGTGGCATCCTGATCCACCCCAGCTTTGTGAACCTGGTGGCTGCCTCCAAGGAAAGCGGCGAGGCCATCACCATCTTCATGCTGCCCATCTATAACGCCTCCTATTCTTCGTCCGTGATCCCCATCATCCTGGGCGTGCTGCTGATGTCCAAGGTGGAACCCTGGGCTACCCGCATCTCCCCCAAAGCCATCCGCTTCTTTACCGCTCCGCTGCTGACCATGTTCATCTGCGGCATTGCCACCCTGTGTGTGCTGGGCCCGGTGGGCTATGTGGTCTCCAACGCCTTGGCCGCTGTAATCAATGGCCTGAGCACCCTGGCACCCTGGCTGGTGCCCACCATCGTCGGCGTGTTCCTGCCATTCCTGGTCATGACAGGTACCCACCACGCCCTGACCCCCATTGGCATCAACAACCGTATGACCATCGGCTTTGACACCATCATCTATCCGGGCCAGCTGGCCTCCAACGTGGCACAGGGCGCTGCTGCTCTGGCCGTTTCCATCAAGACCAAGGACCCCGAACTCAAGCAGCTGACCTCCGCCACCGGTATCACCGCTGTCTGCGGCATCACCGAGCCGGTCCTGTTCGGCGTTACCATGAAGATCCGCACCAACATGATCGCAGCCATGGCTGGCGGCGGCGTGGGCGGCTTCTTTATGGGCCTGATGAACACCAAGAACTACTCCGGCGGCTCTCCCGGTCTGCTGACCCTGCCCAGCTACATTGGCCTGGATACCCCCATGGCCAACTTCTACTATGCCTGCGCCGGTGCAGCCATTGCCTTTGTGGTGGCCTTTATCGTCTCGTTCGTCCTGTTCCGTGACGAGAAAAAGAACTGATCCCCGGACGCTGCAACATTAGGGAGGAACCTGTATGTATTTCCCGAGAAATTTCCTCTGGGGCGGCGCAACGGCCGCAAATCAGTGCGAGGGTGCCTATCTGGAAGATGGCAAGGGCCTGTCCATCCAGGATGTGCTGCCCAAGGGCTTCAAGGTCATCACCGAGGAGCCGACCCCCGACAACCTCAAGCTGAAAGGCATTGATTACTACCACCGCTACAAAGAGGACATCAAGCTCTTTGCGGGCATGGGGTTCAAGGTCTACCGCTTTTCCATTGCGTGGAGCCGCATTTTCCCCACCGGCGAGGAAGCACAGCCCAATGAGGCGGGCCTGAAGTTCTACGATGATGTCATTGACGAGTGCCACAAGTACGGCATTGAGCCGCTCATCACCATTTCCCACTACGAAACGCCCCTGGCCCTGGCCCGCAAGTACAACGGCTGGAGCAACCGCATCATGATCGACCTGTACCTGAAATACTGCCAGGTCCTGTTTGAGCGGTACAAGGGCAAGGTGAAGTACTGGATCACGTTCAACGAGATCAACTCCATTTTGCACCAGCCCTTTGTCAGCGGTGCCATCCTGACCCCCAAGGCCCAGTTGAGCAACCAGCAGCTGTATCAGGCCATCCACTACGAGCTGGTGGCCAGCGCCAAGGCTGTGCAGCTGGCCCACAGCATCGACCCGGAGTACAAGGTGGGCAGCATGATCCTGGCCGTTACCATCTACCCGCTCACCCCGAACCCCGATGACATCATCGAGGTGATGGAGCTGGACAACGAGGTGTACCTGTTCTCGGACGTGCAGGCCCTGGGTGCCTATCCCTACTACGCCAAGCGCGTGTTTGAGGAAAAGGGCGTGCAACTGGAGATCAGCGATGAGGACCGCGAAGCCCTGACCCACACTGTGGACTTTGTTTCGTTTAGCTACTATTCCAGCAACTGCGCCGCCGCCGACCACTCGCTGGGTGAGCCCACCGGCAGCAACATGGTCCCCACCCTCAAGCGCAATCCGTATTCCAAGGTCAGCGAGTGGGGCTGGCAGATCGACCCTAAGGGCTTGCGCTACACCCTGAACCGGCTGTACAGCCGCTACCACAAGCCCCTGTTCATTGCCGAAAACGGCCTGGGTGCCAACGACACCCTGGTGCCGGACGGCCACGGTAGCTTTACGGTGGAGGATGATTACCGCATCCGCTACATGAACGACCACCTGGTGCAGGTCAGCGAAGCGCTGCACGACGGCGTGGACGTGATGGGCTATACCAGCTGGGGCTGCATTGACCTGATCTCCTGCTCCACGGCGGAGATCAAAAAGCGCTACGGTATGATCTATGTGGACCTGAACAGCGACGGCTCCGGTACGCTGGAACGTTACAAGAAAAAGAGCTACGAGTGGTACCGCCGCGTGATCGAATCCAACGGCGAAAACCTGGAGCTCGACCCGGAGAAACCCATCGTCCTGTAACACACGTTTCTCATAAGGTACCCTGAAACGGCACTTCCTCCTTTCAGACCCGCTGTGTGGCGTATGCTGCTCGGCGGGTCTTTGTTGTGCACAAAAATTTGTCCCCTGCTTCAGAATGTGATATACTGTTCCCAAAGAAAGAGAACGAGGTATTGCTGTTATGAAAATTCCTGCAAATGGCTTCACCCACGCCGGCAAGTTCCATGCGGACGACGTGTTTGCAACGGCGCTGCTGCAGATCATCCGGCCGGACATCAGGATCACCCGCGGCTTTGTGGTGCCGGACGATTTCGACGGCATCGTGTATGATATCGGCTTTGGCATGTTCGATCACCATCAGGAGCCCCGAGAGTACCGCGCCAACGGCATCCCCTATGCGGCCTTCGGCCTGCTGTGGCGGGTGCTGGGCCCGGGGCTGGTGGGGGAGCGTCAGGCCCGGCTCATCGATGAAAACTTTATCCAGCCCCTTGACCTGAACGATAACACCGGCGAGCAGAACAGCCTGTGCGATGCCATCGGTTTCTTCAACCCGGTGTGGGATTCTAAGGAGGATCAGGACACCTGCTTCTTCAAGGCGGTGGCTGTGGCAAAGCAGATCCTGGAAAACCAGATCGAGAGCGCGAACGCCGTGAACCGCGCCGACGAGAAAGTGCAGCAGGCCTATAAGAATTCCCGGGACGGCATCGTGATCCTGCCCTGCTATCTGCCCTGGAAGAATGGCCTGTACAAGACCGATGCCCTCTTCGTCATCTACCCCAGCCAGCGCGGCGGGTGGAGTGCCCAGTGCGTGACCGACCACAAGACCAAAAAGCCGAAGCTGCCCTTCCCCCAGAGCTGGGCGGGCCAGCCGCAGGAGATCATTGAGCAGAAGAGCGGCATCGAGGGCATCAGCTTCTGCCACGCCAGCCGCTTCCTCATCACCGCAAAGGACAAGGAGACGGCGCTGGCCGCCTGCCGTCAGGTTCTGAAAAACAACGGGAGACTGTGATATGAGCGGGGAAGCGGAGAAAACGGAGCGGGCCTATGCCTATATGGTGCGCTGCGCAGGCGGCCAGCTCTACACGGGCTGGACAAATGACCCGGCTAGCCGCCTGCACGCCCACAAGAGCGGGAAGGGAGCCAAGTGCACCCGTGCGCTGGGGGCACAGCGGTTCGCGTATCTGGAACGGTGCACAGACAAATCTGCCGCCCTGCGCCGGGAAGCAGCCCTGAAAAAGCTGACCAAGGCGCAGAAGGAAGCCCTGTGCGCCGAATGGGCTGAGAAGAACCTGCCCCGGCTCTCGCTGGCCACCCGGGCCGATGCGGCGGAGATCCTGGACATCTACAACTGGTATGTCCTGCACCACACGGCAACCTTTCAGGTAACGCCCTCTTCCCTGCCGGAGTATGAGGACTGGGTGGACAGCACCCGTGCGCTGATCCCTCTGCTGCTGGCCCGGGATGGGGACGGTAAACTGCTGGGCTACGCCTGCGCCCACCGCTACCACCCCCGGGAGGCCTACGACTGGGCTGTGGAGAGCACCATCTACTGTGCCCCCGATGCCCGGGGCTTTGGTGTGGGGGATACCCTCTACCGCGCCCTGCTGGATATTCTGGACGGGATGGGTTACTGGAACGTCTACGCCCTTGTGGCAGACCCAAACCCTGCCAGTGAGCGTATCCATGCCCGCCTGGGCTTCACCTGCGTGGGCCGTGAGCCCCACACCGCCTATAAGTTCGGCTGGCTGGGCCTGTCCACCTGGTGGCTGCCCCTGCGCAGGGGCAATGAAAAGCCGGAACCCACTCACCCGCTGACACAGGAACAGGTGGAGGAGATCCTGGGAAGATACCAGGCATAAAGAAAGCGTCCTTCGGGGCGCTTTTTTGCATTTCATATATACATTTTAACTGCATAAAATTTGAATATAAACAAATAATGCTGCATAAACATACAAAGTGTAACAAATCCTGCTGCAAACGCGCGGCATGTTTGGCAGTTTTCAGCATTGACGAAAAAGCCGCGCTGTGTATAATAAAAGCATCAACCGCGAATCAAAGACAGAGGATGCGAAGGGAAAGTGCGCATCAGGGTACAAAAGTGTATTTTTATTAAAAGGAGCGCGTTTATTATGAAAAAGGAAAACATCAAAAAAGTCGTGCTGGCCTACTCCGGTGGTCTGGATACCTCCATCATCATTCCCTGGCTGAAGGAAAACTACAACAACTGCGA
>OGPM01003423.1_pt1 | contig 9866 bp, 7 predicted proteins | sample 1552961 | NCBI WGS metagenome assembly OGPM01 (sample SAMEA2580304, study PRJEB22360) | human gut metagenome | biome: human gut; feature: human-associated habitat; material: faeces | place: Denmark | collected 2008/2010
CGTCCGTGTCGGTCAGTGTAAAGTGCAGCTCGGTGCCGTCCTCGGTGCGGCCCTGTGTTCCCTCGGCGGTGCCGGTGAGAATGCCGCTCCATCCGTCCCATTCCACATTCATGCAGCAGCTGCCGTCCGGCAGAAAGGTCATCCAGCGGATGCCCTTTGCGGCCTCGTCTCCGGCGCGGTATGTTCCCCACAGCCTGCGGGGGATGGCGGTGTAGCCGATGTCGTCCCACGCCTCGGTACGCTGAAAAACGTACCAGACCTCACTGCCCTTTTTGGGGCCGGTGGACTGCATCCGCAGCGAGCGGTCCTCCATCATGGAGATAATCCAGCGGCTTCTGCCGTCCTCGCTGAGGCAAGTCAGGTTCCAGCCCTGACTCTTTTCCCCGTCCCAGCCGGTCACAGCACCGGCATTCAGCTCTCCGGTGCGGGTCTCGGCAGCGGACTGGATCTGCGGGCTGACGTATGTTTCCCGGATGAAGGAGACGGTCACCGTGCCGGTGATCTCGGCCTTTTCCAGCCGCAGGGTAAAGCTTTCGTTGCGGTCGGCGGGGGCAAAGCCGCCCTCCTGTGTCACCGCATTGACTGCCATCCACTCGGCCAGCACCTGCCACTCCCAGTCCGGTGGCAGCGGCTGTGCATCCAGTGGGATGGTCACTTTGTCGTCTGTATACTGCTCCTGCGCTGCGCTGGACCGCCTGACCACGAAGGAAACGTTCCCCTTGCCGTCCAGCGAAAAAGGCAGTTCGTCCAGCGTAGTCCACCATGCAGTGTTTCCCGCTTTCACCTCGCCGGGGGGCAGCAGCCCCCGCTCACAGGCGGCTTGCCGGTCCTGTTCATCCCGGCGCTTCACGTCACGGTACAGCGCTTCTTCCAGCGCGGCGGGGTCTGCCCCCATACGCTCCAGCAGCTGGGTGGCGGTGAGCTGGTTTCCGCTTTCAAAGTCGAAGCACCAGCCCTGATAGAAGGGTGCATCGGTACCGCCGTAGCAGCTGCTGACCACAAGACTTACGCAGTCGCCGTACCAGCTGGCGTTCCAGTTCATCTCAATGCAGATGTCCCACGATTCCGGGTCGGCTGCCGCCGGGCAGTCTGCGTACTCCTGCACGTCGTATTCGTAGAGCCGGGCGATCTCGGCGTTGATGCGGGCGGCATCGGCACTGTCGCTTTCCAGCCGGGGCAGATGGATGTTCAGCCGGACCTTGCCACCGTTTTCTGCCTGCACCACCTTTTCAAGGGTGTACTGCTCGGTGATCATCACGGTGGCGTGCATGGAATCCGGCGGGGTCGATTTCAGCTCCCAGCTGCCAGCCGGGCGGGCAGAGGCTGCGGTCTTTGCCCCGCAGCCTGCCAGCAGCGCCGCCAGCAAAGCCGCCAGCGCGCCGCACAGTGCCAGGTGTTTCATCTTGCACCTCCTTGTCTGCGGGCTCAGCTGCGCCGCAGGTCCATCCAGCTGATGTAGCTGTACTCGGCATTGCCGCCCATATTCGCCATGGTCATGGTGCCGTCATCCCGCAGTGCGATGGCCCACTCGTAGTTTTTGTCCTCCGGGCGCAGGCAGCGGAGCTGCCAGCATTCGCCCTCAAAGGCAAAGCCGATGCTGCCCCGGGTCAGCACGCCGGTGCGGGTCTCGGTGGTGGTATCGCCGTATTTTGAGATGCGGGTCAGGGTGGCACGGACGGTGTCCGGGCTGTCGCCCGCTTCCAGCTTCAGGGTGTACTGTTCGCCGCTCTCTTCGGGGTAGGACACATCTTCCTCCACCTCGATGCGGTAGACTGTCCACTGGCCCAGAACACGCTGCTGCCAGTCTGCGGGCACCGCCACGGTGTCCAGCGGCAGGTCGAACCGGGTGTTGCGGTACTGCCGGGTGTCGGCGTAGTAGACCCGCACCAGAACGCCCACACTGCCCTCAGTGTCCAGCAGCAGGGGCAGGTCGTCCAGCTGGTCCGGTTGGCTGACCGAGATCAGCTGCTTCCACCGGAAGTCCTTCTGCGCTTCCGGGGTGTAGGGCCACTGGGTGCGGTCCGTTTCCGGGCCCAGCCGATCCCACGCGGCATCAAAGGTCTGCATCACCTGACGGCGCAGGGCGTTTTCCAGCGCGAGAGGGTCTGCGCCCATCCGCTCCAGCAGCTGGGTGTTGGTGAGCTGCGTTCCGCTTTCAAAGTCGAAGCACCAGTGGTACTGTTCGCCCCAAGTGGGGTCGTCCTCGGTCACCACGATGCTGACACAGTCGCCGTACCAGGTGGCATCCCATGTGTAGAAGCATTTTTCCAGGATGGCGTTGGGGTCCTGCTCCAGATACGGCGCACCCATCTCCCAAAGCTCCTGATTGATGCGGGCAGCATCGGCGCTGTCGCTTTCCAGTTTGGGCAGATGGACCGAGATGGTGGTATAACCAATGTCGCACTGCTTTTCCAGCGAGATCTGCTCGGTGATGCGCGGGGTCTCAGCGTTTTCCGTTTCCAGCACCGTTTCCGGTTCCATCATGCTGTCCGGTTCGGCGGGGGCGGCAGTCAGTGCGGCAGGCTGTTTGCTGCCCGCGGGCTTTGCCGCGGCACTTGCCGGGGGTGCGGTCTCTGCCCCGCAGCCCGCCAGCAGCGCTGCGGCCAGCAAAGCCGCCGGGATACACCGCAAGGGGATGTGTTTCATCTTGCACCTCCTGCTCGTTTATCAGCCGTAGCTGTGGGTCAGCACCAGCGGGACCGTTTCGTTCGTCAAGGGGTTCTGCCCGCTCAGAGGGGTAAAAATCAGGTAATCGATGCTATAATCAAGCTTCAATGCAGCGCTGAACGCAACCCATTCCGGGCCGTTTTCGGTGTCGCGGATAAGAGAGAAGCCCAGCGCGGTGCCGTTCGGGGTAGCGCCCAGATAGGTGACAGCACCCTGATAGAAATAGCGGTTGTTGTGGGTAGCCAACTGGCAGCCGCCGCCTGAATTCAGGTTCAGCCAGCACAAGTTTTCCCCTTCCCCAAGGGTGAAGTTGCCGGTGGAATCTACCTCCTGCGGGCTGTTCCACTCAGCGGTCAGGGGGGCAAGCTCTGTTTCCGTACCGTCTGCACACAGTAGACTGACCTCGGCGTCCCGCAGCGCCAGCGCAGTGCCGTTGTTGGCAATATAGATGGGGTCGGCACAGAATAGGATCTGCCCATACAGCAGACAGCGCAGCACATCCACGTACTCCACAAAACCGTCCTCGGTAAGCAGGTAGACTACGGGATGGAAGGTCGCGCCCAGCTCGCCGATGCACACATCTACATAATTATTATAGGCGTTGCGGATGGGCAGGGTAACATCGCCGTCCAAACGGATATCATACTCCTCTGCCCATGCGATAGTCTCAGGGGTGCGTTTGATGGTAACGGTGCGGGTGTCGCCGTCCAGCAACACCGAAACGCTGCCGTAGGTATCGGTAAGCACCGGCGTTTTGGCAGGGGCGGCCGGGGTCAGCGGAAGTTCCACCTTCAGCGGACGCCAGCCGCTGCCGGCGGTGGTGTGGTATCCGCCAACAAGGGTGACGGTATTTTCGTTTTCCAGCAGAACGGTCAGGTTTTCCAGCCCGTTGTCCCGCAGGGTGTCGGCGCGCATCCCGGAGAGCATGCCGCTTTCCCGCAGGAAATCGTAATATTCCTGCTGCACCATGTTGCGGTCAAGAGTCTGTATGGCAGCGCGGTATACCGCAAGCTGCGCCTCGTCCGGGTCCAGCCCCATGCGCTGCAGCATTTCCGTCACGAAGATCAGCTTTCCGGTGGCAAAATCGAAGCACCAGCCCTGAGAATAGATGGGGTCGGTACCGCCGTAGTAGCTGCTCACCACAAGGCTTACGCAGTCGCCGTACCAGTAGGCGTCCCAGTCGATGTAAGTCTGCGAGCACCATTCGTCCTGCGGCACCTCAGCCTGCGGATAGCTTTCATAATCCCGATATTCCGCCGCATACTTGGCGGCAAGCTCATCGTTGAGATAGGCGGCGTCCGGGCTGTCGCACACCAGCTGCGGCACATGGATGGTCAGCTTCTGTGCGCTGCCGTACTCGTCCCGGAAGGTTTTTTCCAGTGTAAACTGCTCGGTGATGCGGTCTTTTTGTGCTGTCTGCACCGCCGTGTCTGCGGTGCTTTGGGCAGCTGTGCCGGAGCCTGCGGGGGCAGCGGGAGCCGCTGCGCTGCCGCAGCCGGTCAGCCAGAGAGCCGCCGCCAGCACCGCAGCGGCAAGGCGTTTGTGTTTCATGGTCGTTCTCCTTGTTTTCTCAGCCGCAGCTGTAGGTCATTTGCAGCTGGGTCTCCCCCTCGGCAAAGGGGTTTTGCCCGGCGATCATGGTCAGGGTCAGGTTGTTGTACATGTCTATCTTGAACGCCGCCACAAACTCGATGGACGACTGCCCGGCTTCGGTCTCGTTGGCAGAGATGCCCAGCACCATGCCCTCGGGCACCACGCCCAGATACGCGGCATTGCCCCGATAGATGCGGCTGTTGTCCTGCACGCCCAGCTGAACGATGCTGTCGCTGCGCAGATCCAGCCAGTTCCAGCCGGTTTCGCCGGTGTAATCGTAGGCGCCGGCGATGGAATAAGGGATACCCTGCTCGTTCCACTCTGCCGACAGGGGAGCCAGCTCCAACACAGAGCCATCCGCCCGGCGCAGGTTCACCTCGCTGCCGCTGCGTTCCAGCGCCACGCCGTTGTTGGCAATGTAGATGGGGTTCTGGCAGATCATGGCCTCCCCGAACAGGAGGCAGCGCAGCACGTCCACGTACTCCACCACGCCGTCTTTGGTCAGCAGATAGACCACCGGGCGGAAGAATCCGTCCTCCTGCTCCCCGATGCACACGTCCACATACTCGTTATAAGCGCCAAGGATGGGGTAGGTGCGCGTCTGTTCCACCCGGATGCCAAAGTCTCCCCATTGGTCGGTCTTTTGTGCAGGGCGGAGGGTGATGGTGGCCTGTGTTCCCTCCAGCTGCACCTGCACACCGTCATAGGTATCGGTCAGCACCGGGGTGTCGGCGGGGGCGGCGGGGGTCAGCGGGATTTCCACATCCAGCTGCTGCCATTCCCCTTCGGACGCGGAGCCGTATCTGCTCCGGATCACCAGCTGATTTTGCTCCGGCAAAAGCAGGCAAAGGTTTTCCAGTTCATTGCATTCCAGCGTGTCCATCCGCATTTGCGAAAAATCTCCGTCGAGACGCCAGCTCTCGTAATATGGGCCCTGCGCCATCTCCCGGTCAAAGGTCTGCATGGCCTGCCGCTGCATCTGCTGCTGCACGGTGTCCGGGTCCAGACCCATCCGCTGCAGCATCTCGGCCACGGTGATCTGCCGGCCGGTGGCAAAATCGAAGCACCAGCCCCGGGAATACCACGGGGCGGAGCCGCCGCTATAGCGGTCGCGCACCACCAGACTGACGCAGTCGCCGTACCAGTAGGCATCCCAGTTCACACCGATCTGCGGGTACTCACTGCCCGGCTGTCCGGCCTCCTCGTAGGTTTCATATTCCCGGAAATCTGCCGCATAGATGTCGTTCAATTCATCGTTGATGGAGGCGGCATCCGGGCTGTCGCATTCCAGCTGCGGCACATGGACGGACACATGGACGGAAATGTACTCCCCCGTGTCCTCCTCCCACACGCCCGAAACGTTCTTTTCCAGCGTGTACTGGTCGGTGATGCGCTCCTTCTGGGCTGTCTGCACTGCCGCGGCTGCGGTGCTTTTGGCAGCTGCACCGGAGCTTGCGGGGGCCGCGGGGGCAGCTGCGCTGCCGCAGCCGGTCAGCAGCAGCGCCGCAGCCAGAACCACAGCAGCAAAACGTTTGTGTTTCATGGCTGTCTCCTTTTCGTCATTCATCGTCGGTGGGGTTTTCTGGCGTACGCATGATATAGGCCGCCCAGTAGGTCTTGCCCTGAACATCCGCCACAGTGATGCCGATGTCGTATTTCCTCACTTCCGGAGAGTCCAGCATATTGGGGTCCGGGGCGTGATTGAATTTTCCCTCCAGCTCATCCATCAGGGCCTTGAACTGGGCCTGATTGGCCGGGTAGGGCCGGTCCAGATAGTAGCGTTCCTCTTTGTAATCGTCCAGCTGGATGCCATAGCAGTCGTGGTGGATGCCCCGGATAAAGGCGGTGGAGCCTTTGCCCCATCCATAGCCGCCCTCATCAAAGCCGGCCCACATTCCATCCACATAATCGCCGTTCATCCGGGCTTTCAGCCCCTCCTTTGCGGGGAAGGAAGGGGTGTCGTAGTCCACAAACATCTGCATTTCGGACTGAATGGAGTGTTCCAGACCTGCATTGTACTGCAGTTTGAAGTACTGCACCTTCCGCCGGGTCAGCTCAGCATTGATGATCTCAAAGATCTTTCTGCCGTCCCGGATCACCGGAATGGGGGGCGAATCGGGAGCTTCCGGAAGCGGCGGGCCAAGGGTGGTGATATCCCCACTGTGAAAGGGGTCGTAGGTAGAGGGGTCGATGGAGCTGCTGGAGTCCGGGGTTCCCGGAGTACCGGAACCGCCAAAGCCCTCGTCCTCACAGGCGCTCAGGGCCAGCATCACCGCCGATGCGCCGGAGAGCTTGAGGAACGTCCGTCGGTCGTATCGTTTCATGGGGGTGCTCCTTTCTATAAAGCCCCGGACACAGGGGGAGTGTGCCCGGGGCAAAAGGGGGAAGTCCGAATCAGAGGGGGCGCTGTGGTCAGGTGGTCACTTTTTTGCTTTCGGCAATCAGTGCGACCCAGTAGGTCGTGCCGCTGTACTCGAACGTCTTAATGTTCACCAGCTTGATCGCAGGCGACTTCAGATTTGCCTTCGCGCTCTCGTCCAACTGATTATCAAGATTCTGTGCCATCAGCTCTGCGTTGTCCGAGTATACACATAGCGGAGTTACATGCGTACCATCGTTGTCCGCATGGACGCCGATCGGGGCGCAAAGTCCATCATAGTAGGTGTATGCTGCACTGAGCGCCTTCATATTCTCCGGATTATATTCCATCTCGCCCTTTGCGATCTTCGCCACTTCTTCTGCTGCTTTGTTCAGGCCGCTATCCAGCGTAAGCGGGGACAGCTTTCCACGGTAGAGGTTGAGTGCCTCCAGCACTTTGGCATCCTTGGGCGTAGCGGGTGCGGGAGGTGCGGGAGGTGCGGGAGGTGCGTAGGGCCCGTCGTCGCAGCCCGCCAGCGAGAGCGCCACAACGGCTGCGCCGGTAAGGGCGAGGAATTCGCGTCTGTTCAGTTCTTTCATGGGGTGCTCCTTTCTTCTTATAAAGCCCCCGGACACAGGGGGAGTGTGCCCGGGGCAAAAGGGGGAAGTCTGGTTATCTTATGCCTTGTCGTTCAGGAATATAGCAGCGGTCATGTAGGTCGTGCCCTGAACCACCGGGAAATAGAAGCTGATGAACTCTGCATTGGAGCTATTAGAATTGCTGTTCAGCAGTTTATCTACAAAAGCCCGAACGACAGTATCCTCGCAAGAATACTTATACTTCAGAGCCACCTTACCATTGGTATCCTCGTCGCAGACCATACCTGCGAAACTGTACTTTTTCATTATCTCCCTAATCTCAGGGACTTCATCCGAAAGTATATCATCGTCAGTTGGTTCCCACTTATGCGGTGTCTCGTTGGCCGTTTCAAAAACACGTCCGTAGCCCCTTACGATGCACACCGCATCCTGATTGAGGGTCAGCTGCTCGTGGACAACCGCCCCTGTATCGTGCTTTTCCTTCCAGACCTTGTTGATGGCTGCCAGCAGCTCGGCTTCTTTGGGCGTAGTGGGGGCGGGAGGTGCGGGAGGTACGGAGGGCTCGCCGTCGCAGCCTGCCAGCGAGAGCGCCACAACGGCTGCGCCGGTAAGGGTGAGGAATTCGCGTCTGTTCAGTTCTTTCATGGGGTGCTCCTTTCTGTTGGTCCCCCCTGTTTTTCCGGGGGGCTTTGTGGGGCGTGGGGTTCTCGGTACTTGCAGTCCGCTCCATCTTATGCTATTCTTATGAATAGAATCCGCAGTTGCCCGTTGACACGTTTTGTGCACAGCGACAGGCTTTCTGCACCGGTGCGAGACCTCTTCTGTTTGTACTGTACCATACCCGGAAAAAAATTGCCCCCCCAGAAAAGCCGTTTTTGGGGGGCAATTTGAAAATAAATTTTGGGGATTTTGGGCCTTCCCCGCAAGGAATCCCCCCAAAAAGCCCAAAATTGGGGGGATTTGGGGCGGCTGCCCGCCAAGGCAGGCCGCTGCGGCCCTTCTTTTGCCGGTTTTCCCCTTGGCTGCAAAATGCGGAAAGGAATCACGAACATGGAACGAAGGACATTTTTGAAGCTTGCGGCAGTTCTCCCCGGTCTGGCTCTTGCGGGCTGCGGCGGCAGCAAGACCCTGCTCTCTGCCAAGGACCCCACCATGCTCAGCATCTGGCATGTGTACGGCGAACAGGCAGACTCGCCCATGAACCGCCTGCTCACCGAGTTCAACGACACCGTGGGCAAGGAGAAGGGCATTCTGCTCAATGTGACCAACATGACCAACAGCGCCGCCATCGGCGGCCAGCTGCAGGACGCCAAGGCCGGCAAACCCGGCGCGCTGGACCTGCCGGACCTGTTCTCGGCCCACCCCTCGGATGCCAGCGCACTGGGCATTGAGACCCTTGTGGACTGGAACGACTGGTTCACCGCCGAGGACATGGCGGCCTATGTGCCCGGCTTTGTGCAGGACGGCATCATTGAGGGGCGGCAGGTGGTGTTCCCGGTGTCCAAATCCACCCAGCTCATCTTCCTCAACGGCTCCCAGTACGCCCGGTTTGCGGCGGATACCGGGGCACAGCTTTCCACCCTTGCCACATGGAACGGCTTTTTTGAGATGGCCGCCGCTTACCGGCAGTGGTCGCAGGGCAAGCCCTTCTGCGCGCTGGACTACCCCTTGCGTCTGGTGGAGCTGAACGCACTGGAACAGGGCAGCGGCGAACTATACAAGGACTGCTGGTACGACCTGACCAATGAGGTCTTCCGTGCCTCGTGGATGGAGTTTGCCCGGGGGCTGGTGCAGGGCGATATTCTGATCTCGGACCTGTACTCCAACACGCAGGTAATGACCGGCGAAACGCTGGCGGGCCTTGGCAGCTCCGCGGCCATCCTCTATTACAATGATTTCGTCACCTACCCGGACAACACCACCGAGCCCACCGACCTGCTGCTGGCTCCCCTGCCCCACGCCGCCGGGACCACCACGCCCCTGATGCCGCAGGCCGGTGTGGGCCTGTGCGCCTTTAAGACCACCGACCAGAAGGCCGAAGCCGCCGCCGTGTTCCTGCGCTGGCTCACCGAGCAGCAGCGCAATCTGGAATTTGCCGCCGACACCGGATATATGCCGGTGTCCAGCGCCGCCTTTGATGCCATTGCGGACTATCCGTTCGAGCAGCAGAGCTACCAGCAGCTGTACGATGTTTACAACGAGATGCGTCTCCAGAACACCCCCCTGTCCGAGCCGGGCATCGTGGGGTACCACGCCAAGGCAAAGGCCTTGTACGACAGCCTGCGCCAGCGCCAGAAGGACTACCCCCAGCGGCTTGCCAACGGCGAAACGCTGGAAGCCCTGACTGAGGAGACCTGGCAGCTGCTGTGTGACAATGCCTGAACCCGCAGCACAGCCAAAAAGGGGGAACTTTGATGCACTTTTTTGCCCGGCACCGTGAGAATATCCGCCAGAGCTCCATGAGTTCCCGGCTGCTGTGGCCCTGCCTGCTGCTGGCTGCGCTGCTGCTGTTGACCTTTGGCGCGGCGCTGTTCCTGTTTGCCAGTCTGCACAACACCAAAAAAGACACCACCCGCAGCCTGGAGATCCAGTATTCGGTGTTCCAGAACGATATGGAGCGCTATTTTGACCAGCTGGCGGTCATGGGC
>OGPM01003429.1_pt1 | contig 9848 bp, 5 predicted proteins | sample 1552961 | NCBI WGS metagenome assembly OGPM01 (sample SAMEA2580304, study PRJEB22360) | human gut metagenome | biome: human gut; feature: human-associated habitat; material: faeces | place: Denmark | collected 2008/2010
GTGCAGGATTTTGAGAATATCACGACCTATGTGCGTGCCGGTGTAACCTCAGACAGCTGGCTGGTTTACGCGCTGGCTGATATCAAATTCCACTCTGTAAAAACAGCGGCACCCATGATCATGTGGTGCTATGTAGAGAAGGATAGCGAGGGAAACTATCACATCATCAATGACGCGGATCTTTCTGAGGATGTTCTTCAGTTTGTAGATACCTCGAATCATTCGGAAGAAGTGCGCAAGCTGGCTTCCAGTATCAACGTGAAATTAAAAGAAGCGCTGAATTCCGATGAGGATTTAAACAGCGTTTACGGTGTACTCCGGGATGGTTCTCCGGTTTACGACAATGGAGATGAACCGGAGGTTGTGATCGGAGATGATGAGACTTCTGAGAGCAGCGAAGCGGGCGCGGAGAATGGGGAAAGCGCAGCAGACGGTTCCGCAGAAAATGGCAGCGCGGCTGCTGAGGCAGGACATGGCGCAGGAGCAGAAACACAGGCGGCATCCACAGAAACGCAGAGTGCGGAGACAGCCGCTGCGGCAAACTAGACCAGAAACGATGACCTGGCTGACTGCGCAGATTCAAAAAACAAATACACAGAATTCACAGATAGAAAAGAAAGAAGATAATACAATGGAAACCATGAATGTAAAAGACTTTTATTTTGATCTTCCCCAGGAGCTGATCGCACAGGATCCGCTGGAGGACCGCAGCAGCTCCCGGCTTATGGTACTGGATAAGAAAACCGGAAACGTAGAGCATAAAATCTTCCGCGACATCATCGACTATCTGAACCCGGGCGACTGCCTGGTGGTCAATAATACAAAGGTCATCCCGGCCCGCCTCTTAGGCGTCAAGGAAGACACCGGCGCGCACATCGAAGTGCTGCTTCTGAAGCGCAAGGCAGACAATGTCTGGGAAACCCTGGTAAAGCCTGGAAAGAAAGCCAGACCCGGCGCGCGCATCGACTTCGGCGGCGGCCTGTTGAAGGCAGAAGTCATCGATGTGGTAGACGAGGGAAACCGCCTGATCCGCTTCGAGTATGAAGGTATCTTCGAGGAGATTCTGGATCAGCTTGGCCAGATGCCATTGCCGCCGTATATCACACATCAGCTGAAAGACAAAAACCGTTATCAGACAGTATATGCAAAATATGACGGTTCTGCCGCAGCACCGACTGCAGGGTTACATTTTACACCGGAACTGCTTCAGAAAGTAAAAGATATGGGCGTAGAGATCGCAGAAGTAACACTGCATGTCGGACTTGGTACTTTTCGTCCGGTAAAAGTGGACAACATTCTGGATCATCATATGCATTCAGAATTCTATATGGTGACACAGGAAGCAGCAGACAAGATCAACAATGCAAAGAAAAACGGACACCGTGTGATCTGTGTCGGAACTACAAGCTGCCGTACCATTGAGTCTGCCGCAGATGAAAACGGTATGTTAAAAGAGAGCAGCGGATGGACAGAAATCTTCATCTATCCGGGCTACAAATTCAAAGTGCTGGATTGCCTGATCACAAACTTCCATTTGCCGGAATCTACACTTCTGATGCTTGTTTCCGCGCTTGCCGGAAGAGAGCATGTGCTGGCGGCTTATGAAGAAGCCGTGAAGGAAGGATATCGTTTCTTCTCCTTTGGAGATGCGATGTTTATAGAATAACATCCAAATCGTACAATTGTAATCAGAGAAAGATAAGAAAACCGGGGGTTTTATGCCTCCGGTTTTTCTGCGTATCAGTATAATTTTTGAAACTTGACACCGGAATAAGAATTTGAGAAGATAAAAATAAAGAAATCAAATATGTATGAAGGAGCGGTGGTATGAAAAAAACGGCGAGCTGCATTTTACTTATATGTGGAACACTGGTTATGTATCTGACGGGATGTGGAAAAAGTATATCACAGCAGGAGGCTCTTTCCAAAAGTTCAGAAGAATCTTATGTGACCTTAAAGGCACTTACGATAGGAGTTCCGCCAGAAGATGGAATGGATCAGTATTACGAGGAACTGGATAAGAAAACAGAAGAACTGGGGTGCCATCTGCGGTTTGATTATATTCCATGGGGGGATGAACGTTCACAGATTAATATGGCAATTGCTTCCGGTGAATATGATTTTATTTCAAATGGCAATTTTTCAGATTACTATCAACAGGCAGCAAAAGGTGCATTTCTGGATTTAAATAAGTATCGGACTGTAGTGCCGGAGCTGTTTACACATTTTGAGGATTATCGGGCTGATTATCTGACAAATCTGGAATGGAATGGTGGGTTGTATGGGATTCCGCAGTTGAAGAAAGATACAATCAGTGATACAGGAGGAGGTTTTTTTTACAGAACAGATCTGCTGGATGATTGGAACCTGCCTGAAGTAACGGATTTTGAAACTATGGAAAACTATCTGTATACAGCGAAGATAGATGCTCGTTATCAGAATGAAGCTATGATTACAGATAATCGGGTATGGTCTTCTCTGTGGCACATATTTGGAACAAATTATGGAGAAATCGCAAGTGTTGAGATGCTTCCGTATGTTGTGGTAGATGCGGACACCGGAAAACATGTGATCAGTCGCTTTGAGACACCGGAATTTCGTCATATTTTAGACATTGTACATCGGTGGTATCAAGATGGAATTTTAACTCCTGGAATTCTGGCTTCCTCAGATAATGAAGGAATGACTGCTCTGGAAATGATGCAGGATAATGAAAAACCATGTGAAATGAATTTACCCATCTGGTCATTAAATAAATTTGTTGTCCGGACCTTGTATGAAAAACATCCGGAATGGGAATATGGATTTTTTGATTATGATATTTATGCAGGAAATATCACAAAAGTCAGAAGCGGAAAAGAACTTTCCTGTATTTCTGTCTCTGCGAAATGTCAGTATCCCGAGCTGGCGGTGCAAATTCTGGAAAAAGTACATACGGATCAGGAATTTTACGATTTGATCTCTTACGGTGTAGAAGGAATTCACTATCAACGGAAGGGAGAGCAAATTTCATATGAAAGTATTCCAAGCAAAGATATTTTTACTTATTGGGTTGGAAGTCCGGATGAACTGCTGGATCGGGAAAAATACATGGAAGATCAACAATGGGCAGCGGTATGTCAGGAACTTGCCAAAAAACAGGAACTGCTGGCAGAAAGTGCACCGGAGAACGCACTTGTTGATTTTTCGTGGGAAGACAATGGATTAAAAGATCTGGAAAGCCGCCTTGAGGAAGTTCGTAAAGATTATCTGCTTCCGCTTTGCTGCGGTGTCTCTGACAATATAGAGGAGGATTATGCGCTTGCAATAGATAAGCTTTATGAAGCCGGCTTACAGGAATATCTGGATATTTTGCAGGAACAGATTGACAACTACTGGGAGGACAGATCATGAAACTGCTGATCGTAGATGATGATATTTATACAAGAGAGGGACTGGCAGAAACAATTCCCTGGGAATTATATGATGTGGAAGAAGTGATGCAGGCAGAAAATGGAAAAGAAGCGTTACATACCGTATCCTGGTATCTGCCGGATCTGATTATTTCTGATATCCGTATGCCGCAGAAAAATGGAATTGACTTTTGCAGAGAAGCAGTCAGACTGGTGCCGAACTGTAAGATAATATTTATTACCGGATATACACAGACCGAATATTTAAAAGATGCCATTGATTTATCCGCGGTTGCTTTTATCGAAAAACCGATTCAACCGGAAGCAGTGCTGGAAGCTCTGGAAAAAGCAATCGGAAAAATACGCACACAATATAAAACAGAGCAGTTACAGAAAGAAAATCTGTCTTATCAAAAAACAAAATTGTTTCATTTGTTACAGCAGAGACATACAACAGAAGAACTCTTGCAGGAAGTCTGTGGAAATTGTGGATTTCATTGCTCAAGAGATGAGATTTATCTGAGCCTTGAACTCTGCTCGGAGCAGGAAAATGAAGACTGGGAAGTATGCAGGGAATTGCTGGAGCAGTATTTGAAAGACAGTATTGATTTCCTGTTACTGGATTCGGATCAGAATGCGGCGAAAGCGGAAGTTGTGATTGCATGTAGGGCAAAAAAACAGGCTGAGATACGCAGAAAGCTGCATTCCTTTGTGGTGAAATATCCGAATTATACAATTGCGCTGGGATATTTTGTGGAACGGATGTCTGAAATCTATAACAGTAGCCATATGGCACATCTTGCGATGGAACAGACTTTTTTTTCACCGGACGTTCATTATATTGAACTGAAGCATCTGATCCGACGGGAGTTTATTGATCCGGGGATTTATCAGGTGTTTTTACAGGTTTACCGGGAAAATCCGTGGAGAATCTATGACTGGTATAGGGAAGAATTGGCGCGGTTATGCGAGTCGGAGAATTGCATGCCGGAAGGAACACAGCTCATTGCCCTGACAAAAACATTTGCCAGTCAGATTTTAAAAGATTATCCGGATAGTCTGGGTGATACCGGTTTTGATTCCATTGAAGCATATATGGATCAACTGGCAAAATGCAGACATCTTCAGCAGATGGAGGAGATGTTTTATCAACTATGTCATGGAATGGAACAGTATCTGGAAAAACAGAAAGATTGTAGTCGGATTGTAAGCGATATACGCACTTTCTGTCTCAGACACCTGGATAATGTCGGACTTGGAGGTCAGATGGTTATGGATCATTTTCACCTGTCAAGTACTTATCTGAACCAGCTGTTTAAAGAAGAAATGGGAAAGACTATCCGACAGTATATCAGTGAGATGCGTATGAAACGGGCAGAGGAATTATTATCGCAGACATACGAAGCGGTGGATGAGATCGCTACCAGATGTGGATATTCCAATGGAAATTATTTTGCAAAGGCATTTCGGGAAAAACATGATATGTCTCCGACGGACTATCGCAGGATGATGGAGAAACATTATGAAACAAAAAAGCAATAGCAGAAAATCATTTTTTTATCATTGGAAGCTTTCTCAAAAACTGTTTCTGCTTTTTCTTGCAGTTGGAATTTTACCTGTAACGCTTATATTCGGGATTACATTATATCGAATTGTACAGAAAAACAGTGAGATGATGCGTTATGCCATGGATAAAAACTATGACCGTGTGGAACAGATGATGGATAATGTACAGGAAAGAATTATCCGTATCGGTTCTCTGATCACAGTGTCCGACGAAGCGGGTGCAGCATTGCGCAGGATAGAAGGAGAAAGTTTGGTACAGGAACTGAAAAAGTTTGATGAATTGTCAGAGTATACCTATCAGCTTGAATTCAGTTCAGATGATATTTCCATTCTGTATTATATTCCGGAGGAGTTCCTGATTTCAGAAAGTGGAAATACCTGTTATCGCCCGATGGAAGAATTAAAACAATGGAACATTGATGTGCCAGACAGTTCGGATAAAGCACAGGATTATTGGAGAGTGATTGAGGAAAAAAACCGGTACGGTCAGAAAAAGAAATATCTGGCAAACTTCCGGATGATCTGGAACACAGAGCGGTATTCACAGTTGCTCGGAGTTGCAGGAGTGATGATTCCGGTTGAAGTTGTGGAAAATAGTATGAGTGGTCTGATGGATCAGCAGATAATCTACCTTTTGAATGCAGAAAGAGCCAGTATATAAAGAGCGTACAAGTATTTTGAGAAAAATGGAACTTCAGAAAATAAAATAATATTATCCAGCAATGATGAAGGGACAGATTCTAAAGTAGTATTGTCGGAAACAGGTATGTCATCGAATACTCATACGGAAGACGGAGAATGGCTTTTCAGAAAGAATGCACTGAACAACGGAAAAATGTTGTTGCTGTCTGTGGTCCCATGTACAGTACTGGCGCAGGGATGCGGAAAGATTATTCGGGAAATGCTGCTGTTTTATTTCGCAGTTTGTTGCCTTGCATATCTGTTTCTGCGACTTGGAACTCGACCGTTTCTTATGCGAATTCATAAATTGGATTCTACAATGGAAGCGGTGGACCAGGGCATTTTGAAGCCGGTAGCGATACTGGAATATCAAGATGAACTGGGAAAACTGACTGTCCGTTACAATAAAATGGTTCAGCAGATTCAGTGTCTGATGCAGGAACAGTATGTGCTTGGTAAGGCTAAGTCTGAGGCTGAACTTTATGCATTGCAGACACAGATTAGTCCGCATTTTTTATATAATACACTGGATATGATGAACTGGATGGCAGTAAAAGGAGAAACAGATAAAATTCGCAGTGTTCTGTCTTCTATGTCCCGCTTTTACCGGATGGTTTTGAGTCAGGGAGATTATATTATCACGATTGAAGAAGAAATTCGGATGTGTCAGTCCTATATGGAGATTCAGATGATGCGTAAAAAGGAGAAACTGCAGTTTCTGCTGGATGTGGATGAGCAGGTGTATCCTTATCTGATTCCCAAAATCACACTTCAGCCATTGCTGGAAAATGCGGTCTGTCATGGAATTGATGAAAAGAACGGAGGTGATGGAACAGTTAAGCTCTCCGGATACATAGAAGATGACAGGATTGTTCTGCGTATACAGGATGATGGAGCGGGCATGAATCCCGAAAGTATGAAACAAATATATGCAGAGGATGACAGAAAACATTATGGGCTGAAAAACGTGAAAACACGCCTCATGATTTTTTATGACAATCAGGCAGAACTGTTGTGTGACAGTGCTCCTGGAATAGGGACGGTGATCACGCTGAAAATTCCGAAGAAAGAATGTGTGGAAAAATAGAAGGGTAAAAAGAATAGAAAACGGGTAATTTTTGAAAGTACATGGGAAAATCTGCAAATTCTCATGTGCTTTTTTTGTTGGAAAAATGGCAGAAAATACAAATAAATCACTCTTAAATTGTGCATATCTGATGAAATATAATAGTCTCAGAAAGAAAAACACATATGAAAAATGAAAGAAAACGCAAATAACTGTGAAGAATATAAAATTAACAGGCAAAAGAAAATTGTTATAATCGGGACAACTCAAGAATTGATGCAAAGAAAGCAATTTACATAAGGGCAGCAGATGTTTGCAGAAGGTGGTGTATAAACATAAAGAGTAAGGAAAGAATAATGGAACACGCTGAGAAAGAGAACGTAGAATTTCGATATTATGAAATGCCACAGGGAATGCCGGTGCTTGCATTATTGGGAGAGAAATGGATTACAGAGTATGGGGCAGATCCAATGCATTTTCACAATTATCTGGAAATCGGATATTGTTATTCCGGAAAGGGAGAAATGTATTTTGGAGAAGAAGGTGTCCCTTATCGGGCAGATACCGTTGTAGTGATTCCACGAAACTATCCACATCGTACTCAGGGGATTCGGGGTCAGATTCAAAAATGGGAATATCTGTATGTGGACAGTGAAAAATTTTTAAAGGAGCAATTTGCAAGAGAGGGATATGTTGCAGATGAGCTGATTCGGCGTTTGCACAGTCGAATGTTTCTGATTACCAAAGACATGGATCCATATGTTGGCAGAAAAGTGAGAAACCTGTTAGATGAACTCAGAGAGAAAAAAGAATTTTACCGGGAAGCTGTTCAGGGAGAATTGCGATCACTGCTTTTGTCATTGATCCGATTTAACCCGGGAGACAGCGGCCAGAGGGAAGTTATTTATCAAAACCGCTATCTGGGAGAAATATTGCAGATTGTGGAATATATGGATGGCCATTATCAGGATGATATCCGGATGGATGATCTGATGCAGATCTGTCATATGAGTGAAACACATTTTCGGAGAAAGTTCAGTGAGTATATGCGTATCACTCCGGGAGATTATATCAATTTACTTCGTGTGAAAAAAGTATGTGAATTGCTCCACTATACGGATTGCAGTATAGGGGATGCGGGAATACAGGCCGGTTTTCAGACAGACAGTGCGCTGATCCGCAATTTTCGTAAATTTACAGGTACAACGCCGCGAGAGTGGCGCAAACAAACTCAAAAAGAAATCGATAATCCGATGAATTATAATATTTCAGTTCTGAAAGGATGGTGAAGAAGAGACAATCCATTTATATGGGATAAGAAAAAATTTTTTCAGTGATGCGGAAAATGATTGGAGGTAACTTAGCAAGAGAAAACAGTAAATTCTCAGAAAATTCAGACTTGAAAATGAGAGTACATAAGAGAAAAAAGGAGGAGAATGATGAATCAGAACAGAAAAATCAAATCAAAAAAAAGAGCTGTGAAAGCAATGGCTTTATCGATGGCAGCAGCCATGTCGATGACACTGTTTCCGGTATCTGCGTTTGCGGAGAAAGCAGAACAGCCGGTACAGGAACAGCAGGCAGAAATTGTGAAAGTGGCAGATAAGACCGCAGGAAACATTCATGATTATGGAAAATCGGGGGATGATCCAACGACACCGGATGTGGATGAATCTGCAGTTGTAGCTAACAGTGATGTGTTAAAATCTGCACAGTATCAGGAGTCAACAAAGTATGAACTGAAAGTAAATGGAACACCTGTTTCTGTTTATAAATATCAGAAGCAGGAGGATGCAGGTCAGTTTTATCATATGGATGTAGCAAGATTTTCTTCGGATGATGCAGAACCGGTATTTGAGATTACCATGAAAGACGGTTCTACGATTGACAGTGTGTATGTTAGTCCGGAAAGATATTATCCGCAGGATTCTTTTGAAATCAGCGCAGATAAAAAGACGTTAAAATTTAAAATGTCAAGTGGTCTGCGTTATTGCATCGTCAATATCAACGGAAGCATCAATGATACCAGTGGAAAACCGCAGCTGGCAATCATCAACGATCCGACAGAGACGAACAAACCGGATGTGGCAGCAACCAATGTGCTGAATTTCAAAGAATTTGCAGAAAAATATCTGCAGGAACATCCGATTACGGATACGGTGGGGGAAGTTTGTACGGAGGCCGGAACTGTTACAGACACATCTATGAATGATGGAAAAGAGTATACATGGTCTTATGGACAGGGAGTATTTCAGGATTATAATGCAAAACAGGTTGTGTTCCCGAATAAACGTGCACGGCAGAAGAATGATATGTCTGAAGCATTTCAGGCTGCACTGGAAGAGGTAAAAAACAGTGATACACTGGATACGATTTATTTCCCGGCAGGGACTTATCTTTGGTCAGGCTTATCGATTAAAAACTGGGATGGAAATGGAAAAGACGGGAAGTTAAATATTTATTTGGATGAGGACGCATTGCTTGTCAACCGTCTGCAGGAATGTACACAGGCGATGGAGCCGGCCATCGGCATCTGGGATTCTTCCAATATCACAATTTCAGGTCGTGGTATCATTGACGGACAGGGTACATATGGATATACCTGGGATCAGGCACATGCAGCACTGAGTGGACATCAGGGGGGCAGCATGGTAGTACGTTCACAGGATATTACCTTTAACGACACTTATGTTCGCGATGTGAAACAGTGGAACTGGGAGTGCCATACAGTAAAAAATATTACCTATAATAATATTAAGGGGTTATCGCCATTCCAGCATTCCTGGGTAGACGGACTTGATCTGACCAGTGGACAGGGAATCACTGTAAATGGTGCGATCACAATGGGAAATGATGATACGTTTGCATCCGGACATTATAATCCAAGTAATGAGTTCCCGGAAAGACAGCTAAAGGGAAAAGATTTGAATAATATGTCCACAGAAGACCAGAATATTGCTGCAGCCGCTGCCATTTATAATAAAGACCGCCTGAACTGGGATATCGATGATACGACCGATGTGAATATCAATAATACACTGGGATGGAGTACGTTTGCGAATGCCATCCGCCTGGGACATAATACTCATTTTAAAGCGGATGGCGGGAGCGCTAATCTGCGGGGGTATAAAATGTATCTGCAT
>OGPM01003431.1_pt1 | contig 9839 bp, 5 predicted proteins | sample 1552961 | NCBI WGS metagenome assembly OGPM01 (sample SAMEA2580304, study PRJEB22360) | human gut metagenome | biome: human gut; feature: human-associated habitat; material: faeces | place: Denmark | collected 2008/2010
TGAAGAGATCAAGAAAATGCGGGCCTATGGTCTTGGTGGATTTACCCATACATTCAGCGGAATGAAGGGATTTCACCACAGGGAACTTGGAACTGCAGGAGCAGCTTTGTATTTTGATGATATGATCTGTGAGTTTGCAAAGCAGACAGGAATGACGGTGTCCCATGAAGCTTTTGAGCTGGCTTACAGGATCAAGGGAAGCAGCCGTATTGTGCTGACAACAGACTGCTGTGGTCTTGCCCAGACCCAAAGCTGTTTTGATCATTACGTAAGAAAGATCCGGTTTGTAAAAGACCGGGATCAGGTGTGCTTAGAGCACTATGACGGAAAGAAAGAATGGATCGATCCAAGGGATTATCAGGCAGTAAAACAGGTGGAGATGAGTTATGCCCAGTCGGTGAAAAATATGGCAGATCACACAAAAGTGGGGCTTTACGATATCATGTTGATGACCAGCTTCAATCCGGCTCATTATATCCATGCAGATGACTGCAAAGGCAGCATCCGGCCTGGAATGGACGCAGATCTGACTATCATGGATCAGAACCTAGATCTGATCTGCGTTTACTGTCGAGGAAAGGAAATACGGGAATGAAATGTGCAGTCAGTGATTTTGACAGAACCTTATATGTGGAACGGATGATCGGTGAAGAGGATAAGAATGCGGTTTTAAACTGGCAGAAGTCCGGAAATCTCTTTGTGATCGCCACAGGAAGGAATTTAGGGACCATAAAGCCTATTTTTGAGTCTTATGGCTTTTCGCCGGATTTTTGGATCTTAAATAATGGTGCCATGATCGCAGACAGGGATGGAAAGACTCTGTTTACAAAGCTGATCCCAAGGGAAACGGCATTAGCAGTATTGCGCTATCTGCAAAGTATAAATGATGATGGAAGCGGTGTATCCCTTACAGACCGGAAAGTATGCCTCCTTTCTGAAAAAGGGACCAGTACCCAGAAAGCTTGTGATGGCGGAACGATCACAGCCGATCAGTTGGAAAGTCTGGATAATATTGTACAGATCCACAGAAGAAATCTGGACCTGAAGCATATAAAAGATCTTTGTAAAGACATTGAAGAGCGTTTTCCGGAAGTTTCTGCCTATGCAAATCTGTGGAATGGTGATATTGTAGCCAGAGGTGTAGATAAGGCAGTTGCTGTAAAATGGCTGAAAGAACATTTTCCGCAGATCGAAAAGATCCGTTGTATTGGAGACAGTGTCAATGATCTGGGAATGGTACGGGCCTACCAGGGAGCAGTTCCGGATGTAGCAGATCCCGAAATCAAAAAAGAGGCAACGCAGATCGTAAAGAGTGTAGCAGAGTTTCTTGAGAATTTTTAAATAAAGATCCTGATCAGAATTTCAGATCAAAGTTTAAACTAAAAAGCCGTTTCCGGGTTTGAAAGTAAAACCAGGGAAATGGCTTTTTGCTATGTTGTTTGTTATATTAGGAATACGTCACCGCCAGGTGACAGCTCCGTTGGAAACAGATCTTTATTTCGCTAACAGATTTTCTGCAACGACTTCCAGGTTCTTTCTGATGGCAATGTGCTGCGGGCATACAGACTCGCATTTACCACACTTAATACACTGGTCAGCAGCTTTGCGTCTATGACCGCCTACCAGCCACTGTTCCTGATGAGCTGCCATTCCCTTATCTTTGTACAGGGTCAGGTAGTTCATAGCAGTGAAGGAGCCGGAGATACCGATATCCATTGGACAGACTTTTGCGCAGTAGTTACAGGTAGTACATGGGATCAGAGGGATGCGGGCTAATTCTTCCTGAGCCTTTTTAAGGGTATCCTTCTGAGCGTCAGTTAAGCCGGTGAAACTCTTCATATAAGAAAGGTTGTCAGCCATCTGTTCTACATTGCTCATACCGGAAAGGACAGTGATCACACCTTCCAGGTTGGCAGCAAAACGTACAGCCCAGGATGCTACGGAAGAGTCAGGTTCAGCAGCCTTTAAGATATTTGCAACAGACTCCGGAGGATTTGCCAACATTCCGCCTTTTACAGGTTCCATGATGATCACAGGTTTTCCGTGTTTTCTTGCTACTTCATAACATCTTCTGGACTGAACAGCCGGATTTTCCCAGTCAGCGTAGTTGATCTGCAGCTGTACAAATTCCATTTCAGGATGTTCTGTTAAGTTTCCGGTTTCTTTATGATATTTTTACCGTCCGGTCACTGCATCCAGGGAATTATCTGTATTAGAAGAGATAAAACGGATGCTCAGTTTATGAGGCAGGCAAACGATGGGTTCCGGCCCATGGGAGTGGATCCCCTGTTTGACGCAGATCTGGTCTCTGCAGTCTGCTTCAATCACACCGATCCCTTTTGGGGAGATCTGGATGGTATTCTGTTCTCCAGGTTCTCCAAGGGTAAAGGTTTCCGTTTCCTTTACCGTACTTAAATCTACGGTGCGGATGTCTTTACCCTGATAGGTGATGACTGCAACTGCAGCGTCGTTTTGCCGGTTTTGCCGGGCTGTCCAAAAACTGGCAAAAGCGGCACAAAGCAAAAGGACAATGACCAGAATAAGAGTCTTTTTACGGGATGGGTTCATTTTCATTCCTGTATCACCTCAACATTTCCGCCAGTAGTAACGCTGCAGTGGTCTGCAAGACCGGCGGTTACCATAACAGTACCATCCTCTTTCATCATGATCGCATCAAAGGTGTCTCTGTGTTTTTTCCAGAAACTGGAAGCCTCTTCCGGCCCCATGATAAAAAGAGAGGTGGAAAGGGCATCTGCCAGAGTTCCGTCAGCGCTGATAATGGTAACGGAGATCAGTCCGTTTTCAGCAGGATATCCGGTCCGTGGGTCAATGATATGGTGGTAGGTCTGTCCATTTTCCTCAAAATAGCGCTGATAGCCGCCTGAGGTGATCACTGCCTGGTCAGCTACTTCTACTACAGCAAAGGTAGAGTTCAGATCATGTGGATCCTGAATGCCTACGCGCCACATATTTCCGTCCGGTTTGTGTCCTAAAGCCTGTACGTTTCCACCAAGGGAGATAATGCCGCTGGTAACACCATTTTCACGGAAAATATCCATTACACGGGAAGAAGTAAAACCTTTGGCAATACCTCCAAGATCCAGGCGGACATCTTTGGGAATGGTTACCGTAGAATTTTCCAGATCTACCTGTTTATAATCCACGTGGGATAAAAGTTCCTCCAGTTCTTCTTCAGAAGGGATACGGAAATTCTGGGTGGTAAAGCCCCAGGCTTCCATAACCGGTTCAATGGTACAGTCAAACAATCCGTCTGTCATCTGGGAAAGTTCCAGGGAACGACTAAGAAGAGCATTTACATCTTCTGAAACAGTTCCTTCTTTATCTGCATTGATCCGGTAGATCTCTCCCTTTTCACTGGAAATGGATAACAGACTGTCCAGGCGGTTGATCTCAGAGACAGAAGCCTCTAAGGCAGCAGAGGCGTTGGGACCATAGGCAGTCAGGTTCATAACGGTATCCATAGCATAAAGCTCGCGGGAAAGGCTTTCGTCTGCTGCCAGATCTTTGCTTTCCTCCTGTTTTGAACCGGAAGCTTCAGAAACAGAAGTTTTGGAGCCGGAAGAGGGAGCAGAAGCAGGATGGCAGGCCGATAAAGCCAGGCAGACAGTTGTAAGCAGGATCAGATTTCGTTTTTTCACAGGTTGCACCTCATATCAGTATGTTAATTACATCTAAATCATAGATTTAACAAAGATTAGCAAATGCTAATCTCTCTGTGTCACATCTTAACATTGAGCAAAATGGTTGTCAATTCATTACTTTGCAGGGACAGATACTTTTGGAGTCTTTAAAAACAGGAAAATCTGACTTTTTTTTTCAACAACTTTCTAATGAGAAAAAAACAACAATAAAGAGGGGCAGGAATGGGGACGGAATATTGACTTGTATTAATAAAAAGTTTATTTTTTATAAGAAAGTTAGCAATAACTAACTATAACAGGCATGTTTTTATGCCGGGGAATGGAGGAACCTATGAAAAAGAATATTACGAAAAAAGCAGCCGTATTTCTGCTGTCTACCATCGTTGCAGCTCAGTCAGGACTGTCTGTACAGGCTGCAGCTTTAACAGAAGGAAGCTGGGAACAGACCAGTGCCGGATGGAAGTTTTTAAATCGTGACCGTCAGCCATATACAGGCTGGATCCACACAGCGTCAGGCTGGTATTATCTGAATATGGAAGACGGAAGTCTGGTAATAGGCTGGAAGAATATCAATGGTCTGGATTATTATTTTACTCCGGCAAATGAGGGGATCGAAGGCCAGATGAAGGTAGGCTGGTATCAGTCACCACAGGGAGACTGGTATTTCTTCGATAATACCACAGATACTCATGAAGAAGGAAGCGCTGTCACAGGATGGAATTGGATCGACGGCTATTGCTATTATTTTGCCCGTACAGAAGCTGGAAAAGGAGCAAAAATGGCAACCAACACTACTACACCAGACGGCTACAAAGTAAATGCAGATGGTCAGTGGGTAAATGAAGACGGCGTTGCACAGTACCGTCAGTCTGGCGGATACCGCACGAAAGCAAACAGTACAACCACGGTTACTTCCAAGAGTTCCGGATCAGGTTCCGGCTCCAGTTCAGGTTCCGACAGTGACTCCGGTTCTACTACGCCTGCTACACCGTCCACTCCGGATACCCCATCTACTCCAGACACCCCATCAACCCCGGATACTCCAGATGTAACAGAAGAATATCAGTATCTGTTGATGAACATTCCAGACTTTTATGACAGTGAAGTAAAAGGAAACGATGAGGATGTAGATGCCGTTTCTTCTGCAACTTTAAATAAAACAAGAACAGGAAGCCTGGTTGGTGGTTCCTATCATGAAGACCCAGAAGGAAGCGAGATTCGCGGCGTTACATTCCCTGTAAGAGTAAAGAAAGGAACCGATCTTTCAAGTTTTAAGAAAGTAACGGATGAAGACTCTGTAGATATTACTGTTACAAACCGTGGACAGACAAACACTACAACTTACAAAGGAAAAGATGCTTTATTTGAAAACGAGGATTTTGCTTACTATGAATTAAATGAGGTTCCTTCCTATTACAAAGAACTGACAGTTTCCGGTGCTGTACTGACATTCAGCGAAGTAAAGGGTACGGCTAAAAATGTAAGCGGTGTAAGTGCAACTGTATCAGCCAGCAGCTCTTATGGCGATTATCAGCTGTATATGACCGGACTTCCGGAGTCTCTGTCTAATGACAGCACAACTGTATATGGCGTAGTGATCCATACAAAAGAAGGTACTGATTATGGTATGCGTCATCTGGAAAATATCTGGCGTAAGACCAATATTGCCTGGGCAAGCGGTTTTACAGAGACAACTCATGGCAATGAACTGTCACCATATCACTATGAGTCTATGATGGGACAGAACATTACAGGTGTTACATATTATACCAGTGAAGGAACAATGGAGATCACATTTACAGATGCTGTGTATGTACCTGTAAAATTTGAACAGGAAATCTCTGTAGCAGAAGGCGCAAAAACAGATGATATTGATGTAGCTGTAAATGGACTGGATGCCCTTCCTGTGGACTATGACGCAAGATATACTGTTTCCGGACAGGACAATGATGACAGTGTCATGTTTACAGTAGTAAATGGAAAGATGACATGGACCGGCAGCCCGGTTGCAGGAAAGTATACTTTGAAGATTGAAGATCAGTCCGGAAAATATGCATCTGTAGAAGTTTCTTTTGTTTTAAGCACAAGCAATGTTCCGGTTCAGGTTCAGGCAAATGAAGATGGAAGCTATCAGCTGGCTGCAACAGAAAATGTAAGTGAAAATCAGGTTAAAGCATATGTAAAATCGATTACAGCCGTGAAGGTAGGAGATACTACCTATGCAGCGACCGGAAGAGGAGCTGTTAAGATCATCAAAGATGACGGTACCATTGATCTGTCTGCAAAAGCAAATGGTAAATATATCTTTGAAAGTGAAAAAAATACCAACATTTCCATTACAGCAACAGGTTATCCACAGGTTGACGGAACGGTAACAGCGCCGATCCGTTATCAGTATGTACTGATGAACATTCCATATGCTGAGTTCTATGCAAATGAGTCAGAGAACAATACTATTGAGGCAGATGCAGTATCTTCTGCAACAAAGAAAAAGCCTTTAAATAAGAGTATGACAGCAGGAACCTACCATACAGAACTGGATGGAAGCGTTATAAGCGGCGTTACCTATCCTGTAAAGATCAATGAGAAAGCACTTGAGTCCTTTACAAAGGCTAACAACGAAGATGACTTGTATGGAAATGCAGATCATGCATATTATGTACTGGACCAGGAGCCATCTTATTATAAAGAAGCAACAGTTGAAAATGGTAATGTTTCCTTTGGAAAGAATGTAAATGAAAAAGAAGTAAAAGAATATACTTCTGATGCAAATGTAAGCATGACACTGTTAGAAGGTAATCACAATATGCATGGAGATTACGAAATGCGTTTCAGTGATCTGCCAGATGACTGCATTTTAAGAGATACCAATACAGTTGTATATGGTGCTGTTCTCCATACTTCTTTAAATGGTACAAGTAAAGATTATGGCCTGCGTTATCAGGAGAATATTTTCCATCATAAGAAAAATAATTTTGAGATCGCTTGGGCAACAGGAAGCGGTGATGGTTTCCAGACAACTGTTAAAGGGGCAGAACTTTCTTATGAGCCTTATGCAGATATGATGGGACGCAGCTTAACCGGTCTTACTGTATATACCGATCAGGGAATTATTGAGATCACTCTTCAGAATGAGAAATATGTACCGATTAAACAGAATTACGATATTACAGTAACTGCTCCGGAAGTGAATGCAACAGAAACCACATATGCAGGAACAGAGCCGTTTGCAAATGCACAGATTACAGTAACGGATGCTGATGATCAGGAAGTAGAAGGAATTACAGTAGATACAGTTAATAAAAAGATCAGTTGGACAGAAGATCTGGCAGCAGGAACTTATAAGCTGGTATTTACAGATCCAAGTGGAAAATATGCGTCTATCTCTGTTCCGTTTACCGTTAAGTTCAGCACTGTATATGTACTGATGAACATTCCTTATGCAGACTTTTATGATAGTGAGATAAATGGAAATGATGAAGATGTAGATGCCGTTTCTTCTGCAACTCATGCTAAACCTAGAACGGGAAGCCTGGTTGGCGGTTCTTATCATGTAAATTCAGATGGAAGTGATATAAGCGGTATTACATTCCCTGTAAAAGTATCAGATGCTGCAGAACTTGCAGGTCTTAAGAAAGTAACAGATGAGGACTCTGTAACGATCACTGTAACAAATCGTGGACAGACCAATACTACAACTTATACAGGAAAAGATGCTTTATTTGAGAATGAAAACTTTGCTTATTATGAATTAAGTGAAACTCCTTCCTATTATAAAGAACTGACAGTTTCCGATGGTGAACTGACTTTCAGCGAAGTAAAGGGTGCAAAAGAAGATGCGGATAATGTAACTGCCCGCTTATTAACAGACAGCTCATATGGTGATTATCAGTTATCTATGTCAGGACTTCCGGATTCTTTATCTGAGGATAGTACAACCGTATATGGAGTAGTACTGCATACAGAAGAAGGCAGTGACTATGGTATGCGTCATCTGGAAAATATCTGGCGCAAGACAAATATTGCCTGGGCAAGTGGATTTACAGAAACCGTTCACGGCTGCCCGTTAGCACCGGATCATTATAAGTCCATGATGGGCAAGCATCTTACGGGTGCTACTTATTATACCAACGAAGGTATGATAGAGATTTCATTTGAAGAAAAGGTATATGTACCGGTAAAATTTGAACCGGTTATTGAAGTGCCGGAGGTTAAGGCAAGCAGCAAGGAAGCAAAGATCAATGGACTGGAAACTCTTCCTGAGGGTTATGTTCCGGAATATGTTGTAACAGATGCTAATGGTGAAGAGGTCTCTGAATTTAAGGTAGATAATGATACGATCACCTGGACAGACGGCATAGCAGCAGGAAGCTATACTTTAAATGTAAGCGACCAAAGCGGTAAGTATGCATCCTTTGAGAAAGATTTTGTATTATCCAGTTCCGTTGAGAGCGTTACGATCAAAGGAAATAAGATCGTAATAGACGAAGATGAATTAGATGCTTACCGTAATGCTGTTTCCACTGTTATTGTGGATGGAAATACAGTAGCAGGAGTCAAGGGAACAGAGCTTATCAATGAAGATGGATCTATCAATTTTGATGTAAAGGCAGGTACTCATGGAAAACCTTCAGCAGTATTTGCAGAGGGAGCAGAGGACAATTACAAACTGGAGATCAAGGCTAATGGATATCCGGATGTAGAAGCAACAGATGTTGGCAAAGATTATGGACCAGATGTGGAAATTGAAGCCAGCGCAGAAGTAGAAGACTTTGAGTATACTGCAAAAGTAAAAGTAACTGTAAATTCCAGAGGCGAAGTTGTATCTGTAGAAGATAATGATACAGACACAGATGGAAATGATTCATTCTGGAAGAGAGCAAAGAAAAAATTTGATATCTTTAAGGGTGCAACCAAGGATACGATCAGTGATGTGGATGTAGATATCAAGAGTGGTGCTACATATTCACTTACAGCAGTAAAGAAGGCAGTAGCAAATGCTCTGGGTGCAGATATTGATACACAGCTGGCAGCAATCAATATTTCCGCTGCTCCTGCAGAAGTTAAGTTCTACAAGAACGAAGAAGTTGTAAAGACCGTAGAAGTAGATGCAGATGAGTTAGATGCACTGGGAAGCCTTGAGATCCTGGATGTAGCTCTGGATCCTAAGTACGAGAAAGACTGGAATGAATTTACAGTAGTTGTTGTAGATGAAGAAGGCAACGAACTGGAGAACGAAGCAACTGTTGTAGATGATACATTTACAGTAATCTTTGCAGACGGAAGAGAGATCGTCATCAGCTTTAACTTCGACACAGAAGAAAAGGAAGCAGAAGAAGTTCCTGCAGCTGACAAGGCAGAAGAAGTTTCTGACTCAGAGGTTTCTGATCCGAAAGATCCTGAAAATGAAGTAAAAGAGGAAGAAAAGGCAGATGATCCTTCTTCTGATGAAGAAAATGAGGATGCTGACGCAGCAGATGATCAGGATACCGAAGAGAAGGAAGATACTGAGGAAGCAGAAGACAAGTCCGAGGAAACTGAGGATCCTGCAGAGGATGTAGCAGAAGAGGATAAGTCTGAAGAAACTGAGGATTCTACAGAAGATGCAGCTTCTGATGATAAGGAAGATGCACCTGAGGTTCCGGAAGTAGGAGAGTCCACAGAAGGCACCGCTCTAAAGATGGCGAATAATCAAACTGCGATAAAAGAATAGTAATTTTATACAGGGCTTTTGGAAAAAAATTCCGGAAGCCCTGTATTTGCAGGAGGAATCATATGAGGAAAAATCTGAAAAAACAGACAGCTGTACTGATCGTATCCGCGGCATTGGCAGCTCAGACAAGCCTGGCAGGTTATGGCGCACCCCTGACACCAGGAGACTGGAAACAGGAAGATGGAGCGTGGAGATTCTGTGATCCTGAGCAGAACGCATATGCAGGCTGGGTCCTTACATCTTCTGGATGGTACTATATGGATCCATCAGACGGGAAAATGGTCACTGGCTGGAAACAGATCAACGGATCCCGGTATTATTTTGAGACCCAGCAGGGAAAAACAAAAGGAAAGATGCATACCGGCTGGTATCAGGATGAGCAGGGAAAATGGTATTTCTTCAATAACAAGTCAGGTGAAAAGACAGAAGGAACCATGGTCACCGGCTGGAAGTGGTTCATTGGC
>OGPM01003436.1_pt1 | contig 9832 bp, 5 predicted proteins | sample 1552961 | NCBI WGS metagenome assembly OGPM01 (sample SAMEA2580304, study PRJEB22360) | human gut metagenome | biome: human gut; feature: human-associated habitat; material: faeces | place: Denmark | collected 2008/2010
GTATACTCGTCGTCCGACGTGTCGGGCGTAACCCATGAATCGGCCGGGGTCAGCTGCTCGACTTCCGCCTCCGTCAGGAAGGCGTCTTTGTCGAACATGATGTCGTCGAAATAGTTGACCGTGCACTGGTAAGCGCCGTAGTTGTATGTCCAGTCCTTGGAGTAGATGCCGAAGATGGCCATGATATCGCCTTTCGCGCCGTCGCGGACGACGGGATACTGGGCGAAACGCGAATAACCGCTCGTGCGCACCGTATAGACACCCTTCTTGTTGGTCGTCGAAGGCAGGGTGCTGTCATAGGTGAAAAGCACCGAACCGTAGAGGTTCGTACCGTCGTTGCTAAATGCCCAGCGGTACCAGACCTTGTTCATCACCGGACGGATGTCGGTATACATCCACGCGGGATAAATGTTCGACCCCACCGTCCCGTAACGACACGTAACGCCGCGCAGGATCACCAGACGCCCGAAATACTGCTGCCCGTTCTGGCCGAAGAAATCGTCGCAGTTGGCCTCGGTGATCTCGAGGATCTCCTTGCCCAGCTCCAGCTGCGTCTCCCCGCCGAGGAATACGCGCTTGCGGATCTCCGTCGGATCTTCGATGTTCGAGTTGGCATAGAACTTATGTTCGCCCACCTTGTTGTAGGAATCGGTAGGCCCCTCGCCCAGCGACAGCATCATGCGGTAGTTGCCGATATAGAGGCCCGAGACCTTGACATAGACCCAGTTCGAGGGGATCGTACCCGTGGCCTTGTCGAAACGCCCCATCGGATAGGTAAAATAGAGCCCCGTAGTGAGCTTCACCTCAATGGCACCCGAATCGTCCACCAGGTAGAGCGACTTGTAGACGTTACCCTCCTCGTCGCTCGACTGCACCTTGCCCTTGATGTAGTAATCCAGCCCGTCGGACGACTGGCCGATCTGTACATACTTCGTATCGCCCCAGCTCGAGTTGCTGCCCGTACCACCGAGCGACTTGTGCTCATCGAGGAACATCTGTTTCACATCGGCGATGGAGATATGCTTCATCCCCGCGAAATCCTCGTCGGTATAGACTTTGGCGGGCTTCGGCGCATCGAAATCATTATAGCACCCCGTAACCGCAAACATCACGGCCAGCACGGCACATAACTGAAATATCTTTTTCATAATCGTCATATCGTATTAGAAGCGGAAATATACATTCAGGTAATAGGTCGTCCCCAGCAGGTAAAAGTACTTCGAATCGAACGGTACGTAGTACTGGATCGGCTGGGCGGCCGCACCCTCCTTGTTCACATAGGTACGGCGCGAAAGGCGCATCTGTTCGTAACCGCCCGTGCGGATCGTCTGGTCGTTGAGGATATTCTTCACCTCGAGGCTGAAGCCCAGCTGGTAGATGCGGTGGATGTACCAGTTCTTGCCGACGCTCAGGTTGAGCGTATAGGCCGAGTCGAATTTCTCCTGCTCGCGCAGGTTCATCAGCGCCGTGTATTTCACGGCGCCGGGAAGCTGTGCCGCCTCGTCGGGGCGCAGTACCGTGGCATAAGCGGCACGGGTACGGCGCGCGGGGTTCATCGAGAGGTAGATACGGTCGTAGTAGTTGAAATCGACCGAGGCGAACCAGTTGCGCGGGCCGCGGTAGCTCAGACCGAGGTTGAGCGCCGTCTGCGGCGTGCTTTCGACGTAGAGGTCGTCCCAGAGCACCTTGTCGCCGCGGAGCACCTCCTCGCTGTTGTCGCGCGTCTGTGTGAAGTTGGCGTCCGACGTATAGCGGTAGTCGCCCAGGCTCAGGGCACCGTTGAACGAGATGCCGCCCCAGATGGGAACCACGACGCCCACTTCGAGGCCGTAGTAACGCTTGTCGATGCCGCTCATGGCGAAGTTGGTGAACGACGACTGCGTATCGTCATAGTACGAGATAACCTTCGACTGGTCGGCGACCGAGGTATAGTAACCCGAAACGCGCGCCGTGATCCACGGCAGATTGAGGTTGTACGACAGGTCGACGCCGAGTACCTTCTCGGAATCGAGGCCCGGCGTAGTCGTATTGCGGGTACGCGCCGAAACGAAAGCGTCGCGGAACTGCGGGGGATTGACCATGTAGGCCACATTGGCGTCGATGGCGTGCGCACCCGAGAAACGGTACGAGAACTCGCCCTTGAGCTTGTAGGTCAGGTAGTCGAGCGTCTTCGATTTGCCGAGCGAGTTGTTCGCGAAGAGGCCCTTGCGCAGCCGGCCGTCGCGCCACATGGCCGTATAGCCGACCTCGCCGCCGAGGCTCATCGTGAAACCGCCGAACGAGGCGTAATACTGCGCCCAGACCTGTGCCTGGCGCAGGTTGGCGTAGTAATCGTAGCTGAACTTATCGCCTTCCCCGACGCGGCGGGCCTCGCCGTGCTTGAGGTAATAATCCAGGTCGTTCTGCGAAAGCAGCGGGTTGTAGTTGCCGTTGTCGCGCAGGGCGAACTTATCCACGTCGAGCCAGTAGTCGGCACCGAGCAGGTCTTTCACCTCGTCGTAGTACTCCGTGCGGTTGACACGCGCCGTCAGGCCTCCGCGCAGCACGGACTGGTTGCGGAACGTATGGGCGATGTTGGCCGCGAAGTTGAAATCGCGCTGGTCGGTATGGCGTTCTTCGATCATGTAGATGCCCGAAGCCCCGGACTTGTTGCGGTTGTAGTTCATGCGGAACATGTTGTCGTAATCCATCTGGCTCTTGCTGGGGTCGGTGATCCACTCGCGCATCGAACGCAGCGCAAGGTCGTTGTACGTCCCCAGATCCGAACTCTCGATGCCCTCGGACAACTGGAGGATACGGTTCGTGTAGAAGCTGGGCAGGTAACGGTAGTAGTCGGGGCGCGGGTCGGGGCCGTCCGTCCACGTCAGGGCCGAATAGCCGTTCCTGCCGAAACGCAGCGACGTGGCGGCGTTCAGACGCGTGTTCTCCGACATGTCCCACGTATAGTTGAGCATCACGATCGGCTCGTGGGTGTTGCGCACGCGCGAGTTGCGGAGCTTACCGGCCTGGTAACCCACATTGGGGTTGTAGTAGTTGTTGCCGAACAGAGCGTAAGCCTCGTCGGTCGAAGCCTGCTGCGCGCCGCGCTCCGAAGGCGAAGCCAGCAGCGTCAACGCAAGGCGGTGGTTCTGTCCGAAAAGCTTCTCGGCCGAAGCGAAATAGGAATAGGAGTTGTAGTAAACGCCGTCCACATAGCCGTTGCCGCCCTGGCGGGTTCCCACCGAGAAGGCGTACGACCAGCCGTTGTCCAACTGTCCCGAGCCGTAGGAAACCATCGCACGGAAACGGTACATCTGGTTGCCGTTCGACACGCTCACGCGGAATCCCTTGCGCATCTGCGAGGCGCGGGCGTTGACGTTGGTCATGCCGCCGATGCCGCCGATGCCGAAATCCGACGCTTCGAGGCCCGTGTAGTTCTCCTGGTTACGCGTCGCGTCGTTCAGTCCGCTCCACAGCGACCAGGGACCGTAGCCCGTCATGGCGTCGTTGAAGCGGATGCCGTTCAGGTAGATGTCCGAGTACTGCGAATCGTAGCCGCGGACGTTGAAACGCATCTCGCTGAAACGGTACGATGCGATGTTGTTGAAGAGGTCCTTCGACGAAGAGAGCGACGAAGGCAGCGCCTGCGTGTCCGACGACGAGGAGTCGCTGTCGAATTCGGCGAAAACGGCGTCGTCCAGAACCGCACTCTGCCCCGACGGCACGATGATCACCGACTTGAGGTCCTGCACATGCTTATCGCCTACGCGGACCATCAGGTTGAGGTCCTCGAAGTCGGGCGTAGAGAAGAGCACCGTATAGCTGCCCGCAGGAAGATTCTCGAAGATGAAGTTGCCGTCCTTGTCGGTCATGGCCGTCAGACCCAGCGATTCGATCTTCACCTGTACATTGCTCAAGGCCACGCGACCGTTGCGCGAAACCACCTTACCGCGGATGCCTCCGTCCTGCGCATAGGACGTGAAGGTCACGGCGGCGAGCATCAGAATAAGTAGAACTTTGAGTTTCATACAAATATTTTAGAGTGTTTATTTGGCGATGTAGATATATACGGGGAAGTGGTCGCTGAAACCGCCCTGGAAATCGTTGCCCACGAACGTACGCAGCGGATAGCCCTTGTACTGGCCCTCCTTCTGGATCATGTAGGGACGGCGGAAGATGCCGCCGTAGAACTTCGAGTTGCCGGCGGGCTGGATTTTCAGACTGCCCGTGGAACCGGTGGCGAGGTTCTCCGAAACGATGATGTTGTCGAACAGGTTCCACTCGTCGCGGTAAGCCAGCGTGCCGTAACCCGCTTTCAGCAGGCCGATGAAGGGGTTGAACATGTCGCCCTTGCCGACCTCCTTGATCTTGCCCTTGGCGTTGAGGCCCTCGACGATGCTGTCATCCGTGGCATCGTCGTTCAGGTCGCCCATGACGACCACCTTCGTGGCCGGGTTGGCGGCGGTCACCGAGTCGACGATGTGCTTCACCTGCTTGGCGGCAGCCAGACGCTTGGGGGCCGAAGCCTCCTTGCCGCCCAGACGCGAAGGCCAGTGGCTCACGAGGAAGAAGAACGGCTCGCTGTCGATCGTGCCCCACATCGTGACGAAATCACGCGTCCTGAAGTTGGGCAGTTCCGGCATCTTGAACGGAATGGCGGCACTTCCCTCCAGCTTGAAAACGTCGGGACGGTAGTAGAACGCCACGTCGACGCCGCGTGCGTCGGGCGAATCGTAATGCACGATGCGGTAGTTGCCGGGCGCGAGTTTCGGCTGCGCGATCACATCCTCCATCACCGAGCGGTTCTCGATCTCCGAAACGCCGATCACCACGGGATAATCCTTATCCTCGGCGGCGATGTCGAACAACACCCGTTCGAGGTTCCCGATTTTCCTGGTGTACTTGGCCGAGTTCCACTTCTTGGGTCCTTCGGGCGTGAACTCCTCATCGAGGACGCCGGGATCGTGAATGGTGTCGAACAGGTTCTCGAAGTTGTAGAAGACCACTTTGTAGGGCTTCTGCGCGAAGCATGCCACCGCGATCAGCGAGGCAAACAGTCCTGTCAAAAAGATTCTCTTCATAAACGATTTTTGTTGTTAAGGTTCAATTCATTGTATCATAATCCCTACCAGTCGGCGAGGTTCTTCTGGCTTTTCACCGCATCGGCCACGGCCGGGTCGAGGTTGCGGAAGAACTTGAAGCCCGTCAGCTCCTCGATCTCCTTCACCGAACGGACAGCCGATTCGATCGACGTGGCGGCTCCGGCGTCATCGTTGGTGAACACGAAGCCGATGGCTTTCAGTTCATCCGCCTTGAATTGAGAGATCTGCCGGTTCTGGTTGCCCCGCTGGCGCAGCAGCACTTTCCAGCAATGCGACGGCACGGCGATCGGTCCGTTGGCATTGTCGATGGTCTTCGTGCTCTTGAAAGCGGCTCCCGTCACCACATAGAGCGTATCGTAGGTCTGCAAGCCTCCCCAGCCACGGACTTTGCCCTCCAGCGAGGCCCAGATATTCTGATTCAGCGTGCTGTTCTGGGGCATCATGTTGGTGCCGTAGTAAGTCATCCGGTTCGGCTCGTAATTGTTGTAACGCGAAGCCTGCGGAAGCATGTGCCCGCGGTCGTAACCCCATGCACCGTAACCGCGGCCGTTGCCGCCTGTCCCGATGTATTGCTGGTCGCGGGTGGGAATCACGGGCAGCTGGTCATTGGGATCGTAATTGAAATCGTTGACCCGGCTCAAAACGGGCGTTTCGTAGACCTTCTTGAAGATCGGATAAGCCACCCAATGCGAAATATGCCGGTCGACATCGTAGCATACCGAATAGTTGCGCAGTTTTCCGCCCGGAAAGAACTGATTGCTCACAAACGTCGCATAATAGGTCTTATAGATATAAGCGTCGTCGGAACGATATTCGGGCTGCTCGCCCCACGAACGGTCGTAGTCGATGAAGCCCGCGGCCCTCTGCGTCAGCGTCAGGGAGGTGGAATAACCGTTGGTATAGGTTACGTCGATCCGCGCCGTGCGGTCGTCGTCGGAATTGTTTTTGTTCAAATAGAGGTAGGCCGGGTCCCCGACGTTTCCGCCGGCGGAGGATACCTGCTTATTCAAATCGAACGAACACCACTCCGCATCCCCGCCCTGCGAGACGATCGTCGCCTCGAAGGTGATGCCCGACGGGCCTTGGGTCGAAATCTTGTTCGTTGTGGTTGAACTGCTCACGGTCTCTGCAACGAGCGTCGCGAGGGACTCCTTGTCGCCCCCGTCGTCCTTGTCGCCGCATCCCGCAAACAGGACAAGCATCGCCGACATCGTCACGAGCAGCATGCCTATCTGTTTAATTTTCAACATCATTCAGAATAAAGTATAACATTTGGTCCGCAGACCCATTTAGAAACCAAACTCTTGACGGGGAGTTATCCCCGCCAAGAGTGGTTGGTTTTACAAGTCGGTTTCCTCGACTGTTAGAATTATTCGGCAGGATTAATTGCAATAGACTTCAAATACATTGCCTTGACTGTATTTGTTAGCTCAATCGTAATATTACCCGAAACCGGCGAAGATGGAGTAAACGTATAATCCGTAGCGTTCAATACCAGCGTAGTTATTTCACCAATTTGAGTACCACCGACTTTTACCGTCAATTTACCATCACCACCACTGCCAACAGAGGCGTTAATGACAATTTTAGCTATTTTTCCGGAATAAGCTGTTGTTGAAAGCGTATAAGTCCCATTTACAGGTTTTTTACTGGATCCAAACTGAACACCCTTTCCATAATTCTGATCCCAGCCAATATAACCTACAGCAGATGAAGTCCACTCCATTGCAGGCTCACCTTTGGTTACAGTTCCGCCAGCAGTAGTCATATCACCCGACGCCAACGTCCAAAGATAAGCAGGTCCCTCATCACCGCTCGCAGGCGCAGCCTGCTTCAGAGCAACCGTTGCAACCGTCGCACCGGCAACTTTGGCAACCAGATTGGCCGTATAGGCTGTCTTATCCGTGTTGTCGCCTTTCGCGCTTACGACGATGGTGTTATCAGTCTTGGCGCCGAGCGAGAACTTGTCGACATTCGTACCCTCGATTGCGAACGTTACAGCCGAAGCCGTCGTGTTGGTAACCGTATAGTTGAGCGTTTGAGCCACGGGAGAGGTTGCAGCGAACTGCTGGGGAGCGGAGATTTCAACAATCGGCGTCGAAGAATCGACCGTCACCGACGTAGCCATCGTCTGGAGATAGTTGGCCGTACCGCCCAGCAGCCAGCCTTCGACAGTCACCGGTTTGTCCTTAAACGACGCCCACTCCGATTTGCCATAGGCAACAGAGCCTTTCGTGGTCGTACCGGCGATAACGACATTGTAATAGTTGCCGCTGACTGTAAACTCACCGTTGTATTTCACATACTTGTACACAGCCTTATTTTCCAAGGCCGTTGCGATATAGGCCGTGACAGCCGTGCCGTCCATTACCTCGGGAGCAGGCGTGTTATAGCTGCTCGTACCGGTCTTGGCGACCGAAAGACCCTCCTTGCCGAACTGAATGACGCCATTCCGCAATTCGGTCGTTCCCTTAACGGTAACGGCATCGTTAACAGCTACCGCAGGAGTCTCGCCAAGGAACGCCAGCATGACACCCGACGCATCGCCGATCAGGATACCCTGCGTGTGCATGGCTACGACCGTAGCGGCGACCTCGTAGTTCTTGCCGGCTCCGGCTGCGATAGCCTCGGCAACCGTACCCTTCGTATAATCCACCGAAGGAACGACGAGTTCCGAACCGTTGCCGCCTTCATAAAGTTTGAAGTCGTCGATACGCAGACCGTGGTTTTCAAGTCCTGCATAGCCGTCGAAACGAACCCAGATCTTATCGGTCGAAACACCGGCGGGCAGTTTGAATTCGGCGGTGCAGAGATACCAGTAGCCGGAAGCGACTTTTTTGACTTTCAGAGCAACGGGAGCATAGCTCGAACCATCGGTAGACACCGAGAACCGAATCGTTTCATCCGTCATGTCGCCCAGCACTACGCCATTGGAATAGTTAATCTGTTGAGCGGCAGTAAACGTGAAGGTGAAATTGGTGTTCGATGCGATATTGATGTTATTGATGTTGAAAACCGAAGTCGATTTGTTCATCGAAACATAGGGAGGACCCGTAACTACCGTCGTTTCATCCTCGGCAGGATCGAAAACCTTGCCGCTGTTGGCTACCGAAGCGCTGTTGCCGGTATAAGTAACGGCCTTCTGATCGAGCGAACCGCCGCGGGTCCAACCTTCGAACTTGTCCACATAAGGCCAGTAGCCATCGACTTTCTCGACCTTCGTGCCGCAGTTCTCGCTGTAAAGAGCGTTACCCGTCGGAACATCGCTGTCGCTCTGTACGACCGTGATCGTAGCCTCGTCCGTAAGCGGGAAGCCCTCGACCGTGGAGCTGGCGGTCAGAACAAGGATTGCGCTGCGCTCTCCCGAAGCCTGACCCAGCGTGAAGGTAAGCTGCGTCGTACCGGTCTTGCCCGACATCGCGCTGGGAGTAACCCACTGCGAATCCCCGGGGTTCTTGAATGTCAGGGTCCAGTCGCCTTTCGAAACGACCTCGACCGTCTGTTCGAGCTTGCCGCCCTCGAGTTTCCCGGCGACAGTCACTGACTCGCCGCCGTTCACGGTAATTTCGGGCATGCCCGAATAACCGCCCTCTTCGTCATCGTCCGAACATGCGCTAAAAGCCGTCACGGCCAGCGCTGCACAGAACAATGTCTTCCAAAAATTTACTACTTTCATAGAGTTGAGTGTTAGTTAAAAAATGTATTGTTTGTAGCCAAAATTCTTTAAATTCACTACATAATGACAATATATTATGCCTCAAAGTTAAAATTATTTTCCGGACCTGCAAAGGTTTGTAACATTCTTTTAATAATCAGATCGGTCCGAACTGCAACCCTTTTCCGTCCGAACAGCAGTTCGCCGACGGGGACAGAAGACCCGGAACATGCGCTCGGGCATACTCCGGGTCAGCAGTATCCGCTCGATCAGCGTATTCTGTCGGCTGCGCGCACCAGCAGTTCGTCGCGGAAAATCGCACGGGCCGCCAAATAGGCAAACAGCAGGCAGACCAGAGGCAGCACAATGGCGGGCTTGAAGCCCTGCGTATGGAACGTCAGGTCGGAGAAGACCCGCCAGCTCAAAAAGTAATAGACGCCTTCCATCACCAGCGAGCCTAACAGCAACACCATTTCCACCACACAGAGGCGTATTTGCAGCAAACGGCGACGGAACAGGAAAATCGTCACCAGCGGCAGCGCACAGGCCAGCGCCAGCAGGACGCCCATATAGACGGTGGACTGGACAAGCTCCCCTTCGGCGGGTTTCAACCCGAAGGCGTAAAACCCGAACTCGCCGGCGTCACCCGCAAACCACGCCAGCCCCGAAAAGAGCGTCACGGCCATAAGCGCCGCAATGATCAGCAAATAAAGCGTTTGGATTCGTTGTATCATCATTTACAAAGTTTTGTCGATCAGGTATTTGTTCCGCTCGGAAGACCCTCTGTTGATCAGCTCGCCCAAAAATCCGGCCAAAAACAGCTGAACGCCGAGAATTACGGCCAAAATCGCCAGATAAAACAGCGGCTGGTCCGTAACCGCCCGCAGGGGCAGGGCGTGGCTCTGCTTCCAAAGTTTCTCGGCGATGATCCACACCGTCGTGCCGCCGCCCATGAGGAACATCAGCGTTCCGAGGCTGCCGAAGAAGTACATCGGCGAACGCCCGAAATGCGTCATAAACAGCACCGTGATCAGGTCCAGATACCCTTTCACCGTGCGTTCGAGGCCGAATTTCGAACTGCCGTACTTGCGGGCGC
>OGPM01003439.1_pt1 | contig 9826 bp, 10 predicted proteins | sample 1552961 | NCBI WGS metagenome assembly OGPM01 (sample SAMEA2580304, study PRJEB22360) | human gut metagenome | biome: human gut; feature: human-associated habitat; material: faeces | place: Denmark | collected 2008/2010
AACTGGCAGACTTACAGGCCAGCTTTCCCACTGTATGGGGCCAGTACATCGAAAAGCTGTCCGAGTACATGGCTTCTACCGGCAAGCGGTATCAGAGCCATGCAGCAACCATCCGGTGTTGGGCCTGTGAGGACGTTAAAAAAACGGTCACACACTTATGCAACCGGCATGACAGCGTAAAGGAGGATGAAACTGTACGATTGAGATTACCGCAGAAATCCGGGCGTTCATCCAGCCATTATCAAGGTCGCTTTTCTTTGGAGGTTTTAAACTCATGCGAAATCACCTCCGAGCATGTTGGAAAGGTATGGATCAGCTCCATAGCGTCCTTCCAGATACTGCTTATCGTAGGCCGCGGTATTTTTGACGCGGTCGTTATCTTCCCCACGGATTTCATGCAACGAATAGATTTCGCTTTCGTGGGAAGCATTCTCCGCGGCAAACCAGATCTCGTCACGGCGGAATATGGTATTTTTTAAAGTATACATATCATGGGATGTGAATAAAAGCTGGGCCCCATATTTGTTGATCTCTTTATTTTTGAACAGGGAAATGACATAGCGCAAAAGCTTCGGATGAAGCTTTGCATCCAGCTCATCAATGATCACCATGCGTCCTTCTCTGAGGGCAAGCAAGATCACCGGAAGGGCCGCGATAAGCTTCTTGGTTCCATCGGATTCCTGGGAGAATGGCAATTCATATTCCTGGGAAGATAACGTGCGCTGCATGAAGAGCTGCTTTGTATCTTCATCATAGCGGTACCCGGTGATATCAATATCCATATCATTTAAAGCGCGGATGAACTGCTCCTTATATGGCGCATCTTTGGCTAACAGAATCTGATGTTCCACTACGGGATTTGCATAGCTGCGGATAATGCAGCTTTCAAACCATGTAATAACCTCGCTGATGACCGGAATGTCATAGTTAATGGCCGGGAAAGAAAGATACGGCATCTTAGGGTTAATGCTGGTGTTCAGGCTTTTTTTATTAATCGTATAGCCAAGGGAAATGCTGTCAGCCTCACGTTCAAAAATCATGGCAGTTTTCTTCCCAGTGACTGCTTTTCTGTAAAGGGATTCCGATATAACCTCATCATTTTTTAAGGCGAGATAGTAGCAGTATTCATTCTTCTCAATCCTGAAAAATATCCGGAATTCGATCGGTTCATTTTTGGAAATCTCATCAAACAGAAAGGGAACTGCATCAATTTTCTGCTGGAGGATGAAACCCTGTCTGTTTTTCCCTAATTCATTCACCGGTTTTACGATCGTAGAGATGACGCAAGCAAGCGCCTGCAACAGGTTTGACTTTCCACCGCCATTTGGGCCATAGACGACATTAACTGGCAGAAGATCAGAGGCAGAAGTCTCAGTGATCAGTGTATTTTTGAATTCAGGAAGTACTGCAGCCTGATAATCTAAAGTAGTTTCATTTTTGTAAGACTTAAAATTTTGAAAAGTAAACTGGCATAACATGATTGGAAGCCTCCTTTCCCCTATAGTATGACCACAAAAAATCAAAACATCAAGTTATATATTCGATATAAGGAAATAAATTTATGAAATGGATTATAAAACGATAATTTTGCGACTTTTTACGACCTTATTCATAAGTCAGATAGCCATTAAAAAATTAATGAAAAATTTTTAGAGCTTTTGAAACTTTTCAGGGTTTCAATACGTCTAATTAGTGTAATTAAAAAATCAAATCTATTTAGTTTGGAGGCTTTATTATGAAAAAAAGAAATCTTATTACAGTTTTGATGATGACCGCGGCTTTGGCTGCTGGATGCGGTGCCAAGGCTGAGACAACCACAGCAGCGCCTACCCAGGCGGAAACGACCAAGGCAGAAACAACGCAGGCAGAAACCACCCAGAGCGAGACAACTCAGTCTGAATCGCAGAAAACAGAGGAAAAAACGGAATCTGTGACAGGAAAGATTGAGGAGATCAAGGATTTTATGTTCACGATCGAAAGCGATAAGGGTACCTATGCAATGACATTCGATACCGCACCGGAAGGCTTATCAGATGTTAAAGAAGGAGATGAGGTAACGGTAACCTATACGGGAGAGCTCAGCGAAGTGGATGCGTTTACAGGAACCATTATTTCTGTGGAGAAAGCAAATTAATGTGATGAGAAAACGCTAAAATTTATCACTGGATGCCAGGAATATTCATAGGCCCGGCTGGGATATGTATTGAAGCTTTTTGGCAAAGAATTACGGCCAAAAACCCGCTGCTATATGGAAATCATGCAACAGCGGGTTTTTGGCTGTTTTTTATATGGCCGGTAATGTTCTACACTAAAATATATAGGTGTGTATGAATGCTGAGAAAATCATATGTATTTATTTTCGCCATATGCAAGAGGATATTCCCCAATTTCCATTGCTCCCTCGACTTTTTTATTAAATGGGAGAGAGAATTGGCTGCATAAATTCCTTGATTGCTGGCGCAGCAGCGCCGTTTTTCATTTTCCCTTCCATTTATTTTTCTTTTTATCCATTGAGTGCGCCGCCTCATGGCGGCAAACGCCTGACGGCGAGCGAACAAATTAGGGGAGCCTAGTGGAGAAATATTTTTTCGAGAGGTCAGGAAAATAGCGGGAGAGAAGAGAATGGAATTGAGTTTCGGAGTTGCATATGGCGAAAATAGATACATATAATTTGTCTACACTACTCTCTTTCAGATATGAGGCGGCATTATTAATGCAGAAAATATATCAATACCTCTCTCATGATGCCACTTTTCCTTGCTATCTTTGCGATTTTGCAGTAGAATGAAAAAGCACTTAAATTCATACTATCTAAAAAAGTAATCGTTCTCGTTGCTGAGTCGATTACTTTTTTTATAAGTAAGCAATGCCCTATGTTGTGTTATTTCATCTTTTCAATCATTACACATACCGCATTGAAAATTTTAAAGAAGTAGAGAAAGCCTGGATTACTAATTCTTCCAGGCTTTCTTTACTTCTTTTATGGAGTCGAAAATATAAGTTGGAGTGTACGTGTGAATCATAGTATCTGTTTTTTTCGCTTCACCGGTTAGTACCAGGACTGTCTCTACCCCAGAAGCGTTCCCGCATGCAATGTCAGTGTAAAACCTGTCACCCACTATCACGGTTTCCTCTTTGGAAAACGGATTTTCCCGGAGTGCAATATCCACCATATCGGTAGAAGGTTTTCCGATATAATGTGGTACCTGGCCTGTGGCATTAGTGATCATCTGACATATGGAGCCGCAGTCGGGTACATAGCCAAATGGGACCGGGCAGACCAGATCCGGGTTGGTGGCCAGGAAGGTGACAGGGCGGGTCTGCAGGATGCGGCAGGTGTCAGTCAGCTTCTTGTATGTAAGTTCGCTGTCGTAGGCAACCAGCACAAAGGAAATATCCTGGGTGTCCGGATCCGTGGTGACGCGGATTCCATGTCCTTCAAGCTCTCGAATCAGTGATCGTGTTCCAAGTGTATAGATAGTCTTTCCAGCTGCGTGTTGCCGCAGCCAGCTGGCAGAAGCGGTGGAGGCAGTTACAAAATTCTGTGGATCGGTTGAGACACCCATCTGACGGAATTTTTTGATGTAGTCCGCAATGCTTTTGGTGGAGTTATTGGTAATGAATACAAACTGCCCGCCGCGCTCTTTAATTTCCTGGAAGAATTCCGCCGCTCCGGGCAGCAGGACATCGCCCAAGGCCACGGTTCCGTCAATATCAAATAAGAAGAGTTTCTTTTCGGAAAGCATAAGCTACCTCCGGATCTGCTCCAGAAGCCAGGAAATGTCTTCTTGGATTCCGGATTCATCATCTGCCACATCCGGGCTGTATTCCAGAACCAGATCTGCGTTTGGAGTCAGTCTCTGATAATCCGACAGAAACAGGGAAAAATCCAGGGTTCCGTGGAAAATCCGCTGATGGCTGTCGTGAACACCGTCGTTGTTGTGAAGATGGTAAGCCACGATCTGATCCTTTAACGCTTCCATGGTCTGTGCCAGGTCCCAGCCGTTGGCGTAAGCATGGCCAATGTCGATCAGCACAGGATAATGCTCTTCCCTGCAGAGCTGGATAAACGCATCCTGGTCAAACAGCATGTTGCCGCGGTCCAGGACACCGGCATTCTCCACCACCACCGGGATCTGGTGCGGCTTGAACAGCTCCGCAATTTCCCTGTAGTTTTCTCTGGAAACACGGATCATCTCTTCCCGGCGTTCTTCCGTCACCGGGATGTTGTTGTGATGAAAGACCAGATACTGGCTTCGAAGGCGCACACAGTAAGGCAGGGTTTGGCGGATCAGGTCCATGGAGTGCGCATATTCCGGGGTGCCGGGGGCTGCGCTGTGCTCGGTTTCATAGTACGGGCCATGAAAACTAACTGGGATTCCTTCAAACTCCGGCAGGCAATGAAGAAGCTCTTCCTCATAGCAGTCTGCGTCAAACATAGGGAACAGCTCGACGCCAATCTGACCACGGAAGGCATGTAAATGCGGGATGACCCGGGCAAGCTGACCCGGTTTATACACATTGGTACTGACCAAAAGATTCATGATATTTACCTCCTGTTTTCTGGTTTTTATTCTGGGCATCCGGCATGAAAAAATCCAGGGCTGCGTTCAGACGGCGAATTTCTTCTGGATATCCAAGGGACTTCTCGCTCTGGGCATCAAACAGATGCAGTTTACGGAAATCAATATTCATGAAAATGTTTTCGCCTGGGCGCGGGACCGAGTCATTGCAGATGGCAATCAACTCACTCTTTTCACCCTTGACATCAATATAAACGCCGTAGCGGTTTCCATAGTCCTCCACGTATTTTACGGTTCCGCAGATGGAAGTTTCCGTTGGACGGCTGCTTAAGACTATATGTTCCGGGCGGATGCCAACGCAGTATTTTCCGGATGGACAGGCATCTGCGATCGGACGCCACATCGGAGCCAGTCTGATCATCTGGTCTCCGATGGAGAGATTGCCGTTTTCATACTGGCAGGAGATGATGTTCATGGACGGAGAGCCAATGAATCGGGCACAGAAAATACTTGCCGGCATATTGTATACATGACTTGGCGTGTCCAGCATTTCCATATTTCCGCGATACATGATGGCAACACGCTGTCCCACGGTCATGGCCTCAATCTGGTCATGAGTGACATAAACCATGGTCGGACGGTACATCTCGTGGATCTTGACCAGTTCTTTTCGCGCACGCAGGCGGAGCTGTGCATCCAGGTTGGAAAGCGGTTCATCCAGAAGAAAGTAGTCAGAGCGTTTTACGACGGCGCGGGCAAGGGCAACACGCTGGCGCTGTCCACCGGAAAGATCCTTCGGCTTGCGGTCCTCCAGACCTTTCAGCTGCAGCATTTCCAGTACTTCCTCCAGGCGGCGGTTAATCTCAGCCGCTTCCATTTTGTGGGCTTTCAGACCGTAGATGATGTTATTTTTTACAGTCATATGCGGGAAAAGGGCGTAGTTCTGGAATACCATCGACACGCCGCGGTCTCCGCAGGCAACGTTGTTGACTACCTGGCCTCGCATATGCAGGGAGCCGGAGGTGATATCCTCCAGACCGGCGATCATGCGCAGGGTGGTGGATTTTCCGCAGCCGGACGGGCCCAGCAGAATCAGCCGCTCCCCTTCCCGGATTTCCATATTCAGATTATTGACGATCACATTTTTTCCGTATGCTTTTACGACGTGTTCAAAAACGATATTATTCATAAATCCTCCTGACAGATTAACCTTTTACGCCGGATGCGGCAAAGGTGTTGATGATATAGCGCTGGAAAATAAGATACAGAGCCAGCGGAATGATCATGGTGATGACGGATACGGCCATGGCAATGGTAAATTCAGTGCCGCCCTCAGCGCTGATGTACATCTGGAGCGCCAGGGAAAGCGTGTAGTTTTCCTTGCTCTTTAAGATGAGCACCGGCCATACATACTCGTTCCAGGAATTGATAAAGAAAATGATCCCGGTTGTAAGAATGGACGGGCGTACCAGTGGCAGGATGATATCGCGCATGATCTTGAGGCTGCCGATGCCTTCCATCCGCGCAGCCTCAATGAGGGCCTTCGGGATTCCGCGCATGGCCTGGCGCAGCAGGAAGATACCTAAAACATCCGCAAACTGCGGAAGTGCCACGCCCCAGATGCAATCCCGCAGACCGATTTTTGAAATCATCAGGTAGTTTGGGATCATGGTCACGGTGAACGGAATAAACATGGTACTCAGCATGATAAAGTAGAAAAACTGTTTTCCCTTGTACTCAAAATAGACAAAGGAATAGGCGGCAAACAGGCTGGTAATGGTTTTGAAGGCGGTAACGGATGCCGCGATCAGAAATGTATTTAAGGTTATCTGGACAAAAGGCAGTTTTTCAAATACATGTCGGTAGTTTTCCAGGGTCGGATGAGACGGAATGATCTCAAAAATGGTATTAAATGCGTCCTGCAGAGTCTTGAAGGAGTTGGACAGAGCGAACACGATGGGAACCAGCATGAGGAAGACGATGGCACCCAGGATCATGTGCCAGCCAATTTCCGAATGATTGTTAGTTTTCATAGTAGACTCCCTTCTCCACAAATTTAAATTCCAGAAGTAAAAGGACAATGAACAGCAGCATGGTCAGAATGGAAATGGCCGACGAGGTGCCGGTCCGGTACAGGGTGAATGCCTCGTGGTAGGAAGCGTAGATCAGGTTGGAGCTGGCGTAGTTCGGTCCCCCCTGGGTAATGACCTTGATGGGAGTGAACACATACTGGAGTCCCTGGACAATGGTGGTGATGAACACGTAAATTCCGGTGGCGGAGCTCATGGGCACGATGATGTCCAGAAAAATCTTCCACAGGGGAACCTGATCCAGCCGTGCTGCTTCAATAACTTCCTGGGATACGCCGGAGACACCGGCTAAAATATTGATGAAGTTGTAGCCGAAGGTCTTCCAGGTGGTAATGATGCAGAGCACGGCAATGACCCATCCGTCGGTTTTGGACCAGAAGGGCATCTGGATGCCGAATTTATCGAGAATGATGGCCACCGGTCCGGAAATCGGGTTTAAGATCCAGGTATAGAGGATGGAGCCGACCACCAGGGAGATGACGCTAGGAAGGAAGAACACAGCCTTGTAAATACTCTTTCCATGCCGGATCACGGCGGAGAGGATAAAGGAGAGAATATAGGGCAACACAAAGTTCAGGACCAGCAGAACCAGAATGTAAGCAAGGGTATTGCCCAGAATCTTAAAGGTATTCGGATCCCGGAATACGGCAATGTAGTTATTCAGACCGACAAATTTTTTGACAGGCTTTACCATGTTCCACTCAAAAAAGCTTAAGTAAAAGGTATAAAGGAGTGGGTAAAACATAAAGACTGCGAACACGGCTAGGGACGGGATCAGAAACAGATATCCCAGAATCGTTTGTTTTTTTGTTTCTTTATTCAAGTGATTACCTCCGTAAATTCAGGAAAACCGGTACCTTCCCATGAGCAAAAGGGAAAGTACCGGTCTGCATCTGGAATGTCAGCTTACTGTGCGTCTAACAGGGCATTGATGGCATCCTGGGTGGAAGTCATACCCTCCTCGGCAGTTACCTGTCCACCGAAGATCTGATCTCTCATATCCAGGAGCATCTGCTCAGCCTGAAGACCTGCATCACCCGGGAAGGATGTCCAGGAAACCACGCCGTCCATCTGCTCAATGGCAGCCTTCATCATCTCATTTTCAGCCAGGAAGGATTTCAGTCCGTTCTCTGCGTCTGCAACGTCCTTTCTCGGCGGTACATAACCGGTTCCGATGGTCCATGCGGCCATGGATTCCACGCTGTACAGGTATTTCTCAAACTCCCATGCGGCTTCCTTCTGCTCATCGGTCTGTGCGGTGATAGCTAAGAAGCATCCGCCTGCCGGAACTTTACGCGGGCTGCTGCCCCAGGTCGGGGATTTTACGGTAGCGACATCGAACTGCGCGCTCTTCTGAACGGATGCGCGACGGGCAATGGTGGTGTAGAGCATTGCGCAGTTGCCATCAATGAAGCTCTGGCAGCCTTCATCCCAGGAAACATGGAGAGCGGCTCCGTCCTTGATGAGGTCAGCAACCATCTGCATAGCCTGAATGCCTTCCGGGCTTGCGAAGCTTGCCTGAATCTTGCCATCTGCGGTCTTGGTCAGCATGGAAGTGTTATTGCTCTCGATGAGTCCCTGCTGTGCCCAGAAGTCTGCCGGCTCCTGCATATAGAAACCATATTTTCCGGTCTTTTCCTGAACAGTTCTGGCAAAGGAATCAACCTCTTCCCAGGTTTTCGGTCCCTCTTCTGAAAGTCCTGCTTCCTTCAGCAGATCGCGGTTGATGTAGAGAACCGGGCTGCTTAAAGAATACGGTATTCCGACCTGTACGCCAACGCTGTTGACGGCCAGATCCAGGACGTTTGGCAGGAAATTGTCGGTCAGGAAGGTTTTGTCAGAAGCATCATACTGGTCGATGATCTCCTGTGGGGAGGTGTAGGAAAAGTTGTTGGAAAAATAATCCAGGAAAGCCCAGCCGATCTGAACCAGTGCCGGGGTATTGCCGGTAGCGGCTTCAGCCTGCAGGTTCTGCATCAGGCCCTTATACATATCAGGGTTATATTTAGCAACAACTTCAATGTGGTCATTGTTCTCATTAAAGTTTTTTACCAGTTCATCTACGGTCAGTCCGCCCTGGTTCTCTGCATTACAGTGCCAGTACTCGATAACGGTTTTGGAACCATTTCCAGAAGCGGTGCTCTCGGCGGAAGTGGTGGCTTCGGAAGAGGCGGAACCTGCTGTGGTATCTGCGTTAGTAGCCTGACTGGATGAACCGCATCCGGTCAGAGAGATCATGGCACCAGCCATGCAAAGTGCTGTGAGACGTGTCAGATTTTTCTTCATCATGTTGTCTTTCTCCTCGTGGTTGTGTTTGTCGTTCATTACGATTGTGTTTTGTGTGTTTCACAATTTCCGATTATAGTGTCGGAAAGTTTTGACATCTATCATGAAAAAGTAAAACATTGTAAAAAGTTGAAAAAGAAACACAGGAAAAGGAAAAATAATTTTTACAGAGCCAGGCATAGGTTCACTGGAATAAGAATAGGTTATTACTATCAAATTTTTTCGGGGAGGCTGTTATGGGAAAGAAAAAAAGCGGAAAGGTGCTGTTGGTGGCGGCTCTTCTGGCCTGGGTCTTCGTGGTGCGGTTTCTGACGGCCTGCAGCGTGGAGAAGGATGACCTGAAAAAGGTGCGTGACCTGGAATTCACCGTAGTCGGGGAGACAGATCTTCCAGAGGAGCTTAAGCAGGTGATCGGGGAGAAAAAGACGGCACCGTTTAAAATGACCTACACCGATGATCAGAATCTTTACATAGCAGTGGGCTACGGGGAGCAGGAGAACGGGGGCTACAGCATTTCAGTGAGGGAGCTTTACCTGACGGAGAATGCAATCGTGGCAGATACGGAGCTTCTGGGACCGGAGAGCGCGGAACAGACCGGAGCAGAAAAATCGTATCCGTACATTGTCGTAAAAACCGAATATCTGGAGGAACCGGTTATATTCCAGTGATTTACTAGGAATTCTTCTGCAGGCACTTGTATTTCTTTCATATCATATGGTAAAATAAAAGCTAAAATTCTAACGTATATTGCGGAGGCCTGGGAATATGATTTTGAAAGATATCTGGATGGATGTAAAAGCCGTACAGGAGCGTGACCCGGCAGCGCGGAGTGCCCTGGAGGTGCTTCTTCTCTATCAGGGTGTCCATGCCCTGATCTGGCACCGGTTTGCCCACTGGTTTTATAAGCACCACATGTTTTTTATTGCG